>Ga0180008_1000852_pt1 | contig 21782 bp, 26 predicted proteins | sample MM_PW_MetaG_FD_121121 | JGI IMG/M metagenome (GOLD analysis project Ga0180008, IMG submission 121121) | Groundwater microbial communities from the Aspo Hard Rock Laboratory (HRL) deep subsurface site, Sweden - MM_PW_MetaG | ecosystem: Environmental > Aquatic > Deep subsurface > Groundwater...
ATAAAATTATTTTTTTGTATTATTTAATCTTTTACAATAGTATGAAATCAAGGGATATCTTATTTATATTTACCAAACTCTTTATATGTTTTATCTTCAAAAATAATAAAAACCTGTTTTTCTTCTTTATCATTCTCATAAGCAGGGAGAGATAAACCAATTGAATTTGTTGGAATATTTTTAAAAAAATCTTTTATTGCTAAGCTTGGAACATTTCCTTCAAAAACATAATCATTTAAAATTGAAGTATTACATGATTGAATCTCTTTTGGTATTCCTATTTGTCTTTTAAGATTTTTTACATCTATCATAGATACTATATTTACTTCAGCAACTTCTTTTTGCATATCATCTAACCAAGATTGAGGACAGGTACTTGTAATTGGTTTAAAAATCTGAATAGTTTGAGTATCTGCGTATAAAGTAAATGAAAGCAAAGCACTTAAAATAATCTTTTGCATAAAAATCCTTCTAATATATTTGGGTATGTTTCTAGTATTTGATTTTTTAGTTCATCTATTTTCTTTAAATTAAATTCTTGATTATTAGAATTTTCATATTCAAGTATTTGATTTGCAGGATTTTTACTAAAAAATAGAATTCTATTTGATAAGTAAATAGCTTCACTTAAATCATGTGTTACTAAGATAACTGTTGTATTAAATTTTTTACATAATGTTAAAAAATCTTTTTTTAATGCTGTTGCAGTTGGATAATCGAGGGAAATAAAAGGTTCATCTAAAAATATCACTTTTGGTTTATTAATAAATGCTCTTACAAATGATACACGTCTTGACATTCCACCTGATAGATTTTTTGGATAAACATCTAAAATATCATTTAATCCCACAAGCTTTAATAGTTCATTTATTTGATTTATATCTTTGTCTTTTGAGATTATCAAAAGATTCTCTTTTATTGTAAGCCATGGGATTAATCTATGATCTTGAAAAACAAATCCAATATTTGAAGAAGAGATATTAACTTTACCTTTAAAATCTTTATCTAATGATGAAGCAATATTTAATAAGGTTGTTTTACCACAACCAGATGGTCCAATTATAGATAAAAACTCCCCTTCATTAACAAAAATTTTAATATTTTCTAATATCTTTATATCTTTGAAAAATTTCTCTTTAATATCAATTGTAATCATATTATCTCCATTTTCTCATTTTTGCTTCTATTGGATTTAAAAGTATTTTTTCTATTAAAATCACAATAAAAATAAAAGCAAAAGAGTATGCAAGAATAGAAGTAATATCAAAATCTTGGAAAAATAGTGCGATTTGAAAACCGACACCATCACTTCTTCCTAATAACTCAACCACTAAAACTATTTTCCAAACCAATGATATTGTAAGTCTTGTTGTTGCCATTATATATGGATAAATTTGTGGTAAATATATTTTTCTTATAACATCTTTTTTGGGTATTTCATAAATGTTTGCCAAGTCTAAATATTTTTTATCAATTGATTTTACACCCTCTCTAATATTTACTATTATTATTGGAACTTTATTTATAATAACTGCTAATATTGCTGAGAAATCTGTTAATCCGAACCAAATATAACAAATAATAATTGTTACAAGTGCTGGCATATTTAAACCTATTATTAAAAAAATATCTAAAAAAGAGTCAACTTTTGAGAATAATCCCATAATAATTCCTAGAAAAACGCCAATAATCATAGCAATAAAAAATGCTATAAAAACTCTTTTCAGGGTTATTGTTATATGAAAAATTAAATCTTTATTTAAAAGATGGTTGAAAAAACTTCTTAATATATCTACAACAGAGGGGAAAACATCTGTATTTGCTAATATTGAAATTGATTGCCATAATATTATAAATGCAAAAATTGATAAAAATCTATTAGAATTATTCATAGTATTTCAAGCTCTATTTTGAATCAAAATTCCAAAATATTCTATTATCCAAGAAAACACTATCTCCAACAAATTTCTCACCACCTTCTTTTAAAAGTATTTTAAATACTTTTTGTAAATCATTTATACTATTTTCATCAAACTCTTCTATAATTCCTTTTTTATAACCATTTTTTAAAGATTCAAACTCTTTATCATTTTTTACGTTCATCTGTTTTTTAATTCTAATCCATTCTTCATCACTATTTTTAAGTATTTCTTTACTCTCTTTTGAAGCTTTTAAAAAGGCATTGATTATCTCTTTATTGTTATTTGCGAACTGTGTATCAAAAGTCCAACCAACAAAAGAAACATCTTTTTGAATTTCTAATTCTTCTAATATATCTTTAATCTCTATTAATGGTTTTATATTTTTTGATTCTAGTTTTGCATTAAAATGCCAAAAATTAATTGCAGCTTCCAAAGATTTATCTTGCATTTTTTTATATAAAATGGGAGCTTGAGCAAATAAAGGATTTACAATATCTTTTAAATCTATATCATATTTACTTTTACTATATGCTCTAAATAGCAACCATGTTTTATCATAAACTCCTCCTGCAATTCCTAAGTATTTACCTTTTAAATCAAGTAAAGTATTGATATTACTATTTTCATTTACAACTAACGTACCTGTTGCTTTTGAATAAGGATAAAAACTAAAATCTTTTCCCTTTGCTTTTTGTGTATTTACCCAAATCCAATCATTTACAATCATATTTACATCTTTTGATTGTAAAGATACTAATTGGGCATTTTTTGAGGCAAGTTCAACCACATCTAAATCAAACCCATATTTTTTATCTAAGCCATGATATTTCAAAACATCTAACTCCCAATTTACAGTTCCATATGCCAACACACCTATTCGTAAATTTCCTTGTGCATACAAACCTATCATACTTACTAATGAGATTAGAATTAATTTATGTATCACTTTTTTACCCCTATGATTATTTAATAACAGAATTGTATATAAGTTTTATAGCCCAATTATAGCCATTTAATAATAATTTGGGTCGCTATAATCAGGCTATAAAATTTGTTTATAATTCCATAACAAAAAATTAAAAGGACGAGAAATGAAAAAAATTACTCTAGCATTACTTGCTACAACTATGTTGGCTTTTGGACATGGAAGTGTTACTCCTCAAGCTATTGATACACATGAATTAAAGCCACTTGGGGCTGATTGGTTAGAAGAAAATCCTTATAAAGGCGATGCAACTGCGATTAAAATTGGTAAATACGCATATAGTGAAAACTGTGCTAGATGTCATGGGTTAGATGCTATTTCTGGGGGAATTGCTCCTGATTTAAGATTTTTAGATGATGGTATTGATGGTGATGAATGGTTTATGGAAAGAGTAAGAGGTGGAGCTGTTAGAAATGGTAATGTTTACATGCCTCCATTTGAAGGTGTTTTAAATCAAGAAGCAATGTGGGCTCTTAGAGCTTATGTTATGAGTTTACCAAAAGAATAAAAGTATTTAAATGAAAACAATTCTTAAATTATCTGTATTTACACTATTTTTTTCAATAAGTCTATTGGCAAGAAGTATTGATGACATAAAAGCAAGTGGAGAAATCATAATTGCAGTTTATGAAGATTTTCCTCCTTACTCTTTTATGGAAGATGGTGTTGCAAAAGGAATCGATATCGAACTGGGTAAAAAGGTCGCAAACTCATTAAATGTAAAACCCATTTGGTATTTTACAGGTTCTGATGAAAATTTAGCAGATGATTTAAGAAACGCAATATGGAGAGGTAATCTAGTACATAAAACTAAAGCAGATGTTATGTTTAGAATTCCATATGATTATGATTATTTAAGAATGACAGATAAGTCAACAGGTGAATTAGAAAATGAAATGGTTACCATAAAAGGGCCATACCAAAGTGAAAAGTGGATAATTGCTACAAATAAAAAAGTAATCCCACAAATAAAAACTTTAGGTATATTTGCCTATCAAACTATTGGTGTGGAAGTAGATATGCTTCCAGACCTTCACTTAAGTAGTTTTGCAAGAGGATTAATACAAAAAAACATTAAGCACTATACAAAATTCCAAGATGCGATTGATGATTTTAAAAGTGGAAAGATTGATGCAATTGCAGGACTTAAATCACAACTTGAATATTTGATTGATTATAAAAATAATAAAGACAAATACTATTTAAGCAATGATATTCCGCAAATGAAATCACAATGGGATTTAGCAACTGCTGTTTCTAGTAACTATAGGGATTTGAGTTATCACATAGATGGTTTGATTGAGGATGCTTATAAAAATAATGAGATAAAAAAGATCTTTGAAAGCTTTGGAGTTGAATATTTAGCACCTATTTCAAAAACACAATAAGGATAAATCATGAAATATATATTTTTTTTATTAGTATCTTTTATACTAATTCAAAATACTTATGCAAAAAACCCTGTTGAATCACCAACTTTTGATGATATATTAAAAGAGATTATAAAAGATGAAAAATATATATTTGATGATATGAATATCAAAATTAAAGTTCCCTTATTTGCTGATAATCCAATTCAAGTTCCTATTTTTGTAGATGCAAAAGCTATAAAAAATGCAAAAAAACTAATAATCTTTACAGATTTAAATCCTATTCCCAAAGTCATAGATATGGATTTATTAAACCTTCTTCCAATAGTATCACTAAATATAAAGGTTGCACAAGAAACACCTATTCGAGCTTTAGTATTAGATGATAAAGGAGTTTGGCATATTGGAAGTAACAATATTAAAAGTTTTGGAGGAGGATGTTCAGTTTCTAGTGTAGCGTCATCTGATACAGATTTTGGGAAACTTCTGGGAAAAACAAAAGGAAATATCTTCAAAACAGATGGTGTGTATAGACTAAAAACATCTATCTTTCATCCAATGGAAACAGGACTTGTGTTTGGAAATAGTGAATTTTATATAAATAGAATTACTATTAAAGCTGATAATCAAATATTAGCTAAAATTGATGCTTATTCATCTATTAGTGAAAATCCAAGATTTATTTTTGAAACATTAGTTGAATCAAAAGATTATAAAATAGAATTTTTTGATATTGATGGAAACAAATTTAATATGGACATAAAATGAAATCCCTAATCTTTTTCTTTTGTTTAATCTCATATGGATTTTCAAATGATTTTGATTATAAATTAAAGCCTATAAAATTAGCTGAAAACAGTTACTATTTTTATGGGAAAGAAGAATACTTCTCAAAAGAAAATGGTGGAGATATTGCAAATAGTTCATTTATAATTACAAATAATTCTGTAATTTTAATAGACACTGGAAGCTCGAAATTATATGGGGAGCAAGTCAAAAAACAAATCGAAAAAATCACAGATAAACCTATAAAATATATTTTAAATACTCACCATCATCCTGATCATTTTTTAGGAAATAGTGCTTTTTCTAATAGTGATATTTATGCAAGTGAATTTACTAAAAATGAAATAGAAACAAATGGTGATTTATATATAGTGAATTTAGTTAATATTATTCATGAAGCTATGAATAAAACAAAAGTAAAAGCTCCTAATCAAATTTTAACAACAAAAGATTTGAATTTTGATGGATATAAATTAAAAGTTTTATATTTTGATGGTCACACACAAAGTGATATAGCAATTTATGATGAAAATACAAAAATACTTTATGCTTCTGATTTAGTTTTTTATAAAAGAACTCTGGCAACTCCCCATGCAAATCTTGATAAGTGGATAAAATCACTAAAAGAGTTAGAAAAGATAAATTACTCTATTTTAGTCCCAGGACATGGAATTAGTTTTACTACAAAAGAACCAATTAAAGAGAATATTGCTTATTTAGAGTTTTTACAAAATACACTTAAAAATAGTGCAAAAGAGGGATTAGATATTTATGAGATATTAAATAAGCCAATTCCAAAAGAGTTTGAAAGTTTTACTATGTTTTCTGAAGAGTTTGAAAGATCTGTTATAAATCTATATCCTTCATATGAAAAAGATTTGAAATAACTATTTTTTCAAATCTTCCATAAACTTAATAAGCAATCTAACTGCAACTCCAGTTGCTCCATAAGAGTTGTACGCCCAAACCTCTTTTCTATAAGAAGGTCCTGCTATATCAAAATGAAGCCATTTTTTCTTATTTTTATTTTTTATAAATTTACTTAAAAATAGTGAGGCTGTAATTGCAGCTCCATTTTTATTAGGACTTGTATTTACAAAATCAGCCACAGAACTTTCTAAAAGTTTTTCTAAATAATCATTAAAAGGTAAAAAACCTACTAATTCACCTGATTTTTTTGAAGCTTTTAAAATCTTCTTTTTTAATTTTTCACTATATCCCATGACAGCCGTTGTATATCCACCAAATGCTCCAATAGATGCTCCCGTTAGCGTTGCTAAATCAAAAATATAATCAAAGTCTTTTATATTTTTTTGAGCATAGTGTAAACAATCAGCCAAAACCAATCTCCCTTCTGCATCTGTATTTGTAACTTCAATTGTTTTACCATTTGCAGCTTTTAAAATATCATCTGGTTTATAAGCATCCCCACCAATCATATTTTCCACAGCACCAACAATGCCATGAACTTCAAAAGGTAAATTAAGGCATTCAAGAGCGTGTATAATACCCATTACACTAGCACCCCCTGCTTTGTCACATTTCATAGAAACCATTCCATCACCACGCTTTAAACTCATTCCACCGGTATCATATGTCACGCCTTTTCCAACTAATACTATTTTAGCTATTGGATTTTTTGCTTTGTATATTAGATGAATTAGTTTACTTTCATGTGGTGAAGCAATACCTACACTATACATAGCATTCATATTATTATCTTTTAGATAATCTTCACCAAAGATTTTACATGTGATGTTTTTACTTTTTGCGATTTCTTGTGCATCATCTGCCATAATTTGTGGATAATAATCTTCAGGTGAGCTATTTACAATATCTTTTGTGTAGTTCACACTATTACAAATAATAAGAGCTTTTTTTAAATCTGCTTCTAATTGAGTTTTTTCTTTTTCTGACTTACAAGTAATTATTTCTATATTTTTAATATTTTCTTTATTTTGAGAAGATTTATATTTTAAAAATTCATAATTACCTAAAACTAAACCTTCAACAATTGTTTGAATATTTAACTCATTTTTACATTGAATGATATCTATATTTATATTTTCGATTTTTATATTTTTAAGAAATTTAATAGCAGTTGAAATAGCTGTTTTTATATTTTCATCTTTTACTTTTAAACATGAAACATATAATTTACTATTTTTCATATCAAAATGTGTATTAAAAGATTTTTTCAAAAAATTAATATTGTCTAAAACTTCTTTTTTATTTTTACAAAGATGCTTTATTTTATTTAAAATTATAATTTCAACAGATGATTGTATATTTTGAGTATTTTTTTTATTAAGAGTTATATTCATTGGAGTTTCCTTTGAATATATTATATAGTTTTTATATGAAATTTCTATTCAAAAAAGGGCAAATAATATAAATTATCTACCCTTTTTCTTTAATTAGTTTTTATTTAATGAACAAAGGTCAGAAAATGCAACTTCAAGTCTAGCAATCATAGATTCTTGACCTGCTCTAATCCATTTTCTAGGATCATAGTAATTTTTATTTGGTTTATCTTCACCTTCAGGGTTTCCGATTTGACCTTGTAAATAACCATGATATTTAGCTTCATAAGCTCTAACACCATCCCATGCTGCCCATTGAGTATCTGTATCGATATTCATTTTGATAACACCATAAGTAATAGCTTCTCTAATTTCTTCAAGTAATGAGCCAGATCCACCATGGAATACAAAATCAACAGGTTGAGCTGAAGAAGTTCCTAATTTTTCTTGAATAAATTTTTGAGAATTATTTAAGATTACTGGGCTTAATTGAACATTTCCTGGTTTATAAACACCATGAACGTTTCCAAAAGATGCAGCTATTGTAAAGTTTGGTCCCACTTTACTTAACTCTTCATGTGCAAAACAAACTTCTTCAGGTTGAGTATAAAGTAAAGCATTATCAACATCAGAGTTGTCAACACCATCTTCTTCACCACCTGTAATTCCAAGTTCAATTTCAATCATCATATCAAGTGCATTCATTCTTTTGAAGTACTCTACACAGATTTCAATATTTTCTTCTAAAGGCTCTTCACTTAAATCTAACATATGTGATGTAAATAAAGGACGTCCAGTTTGTTCAAAATGTTTTGTTCCTGCATCTAATAACCCATCAATCCAAGGCAAAAGTTTTTTTGCAGCATGATCTGTGTGTAAAATTACTGGAATTCCATAAGCAGCAGCCATTGTGTGAACATGATTTGCACCACTAACTCCACCTAAAATTGCAGCATTTTCAGTTTTTAAACCTTTTCCAGCATAAAATCCAGCTCCACCATTTGAGAACTGAATAATAATTGGTGAGTTAACTTTAGCAGCAACTTCTAATACTGCATTTACTGAATCTGTTCCTACAACATTTACTGCTGGAATTGCAAAATTATTCTCTTTAGCGTATGCAAAAAGTTTTTTTGCTTCACTACCTGTCAATACACCTGGTTTTACAATATCTAATACACCCAAACTAATCTCCTTATTTAATTACTATTTTTGCGTCTTTTCTTAATTCGTCAGTTATTTCTTTTACTTTTTTATTATAACTATTTCCTAATAAAATTTGAGAAATATTACTTTCTACTTCTGCATATGATAATGACTTACCAGCAATTTTATCTTTTAATAAGATTACATGATATCCAAATTGAGTTTTAACAGGAGTTTTAGAATAACTTCCAACTGCTAAAGATTTTGCAGCAGCTGCAAATTCTGGAACCATTTGATCAGCAGAGAATTTACCTAGATAACCACCATTTTTACCAGCTGGATCTTGAGATTTAGTTTTTGCTAATTCTTTAAATTTATCTTCTTTTTTAGTTGCTTTGTCTAATTGTTTAATAATTTCTTTAGCTTCTGCTTCAGTTTTAACTAAAATATGACTAGCTTCTAAGTTTTCAGGAACTATGAATTTTTCTTTATTTTTTTCATAAAAATCTTTTTTCTCAGCATCAGTAAATTTAATTTTTGCAATTTCGTTTTTTTGCCAAACTTGGAAAGCTAAATCTTCTTTAATTTTGTTAATAGCTTCAACATATTGAGGGTCTTTATCAATACCATCATCTAAAGCTTTTTTTGATAATAGTTTTCTATTAATAATTTGCTCTAAAACTTGTTTTTTAGCAGTTTCTGGAAGTTTATCAAAATCAATTCTAGGGTCTTGTAAAACCATAGTGATATCTTTTTTTGTGATATTATCACCATCTACAGAAGCATAAAAATCTGCAGCATTTAATGCAGACACTAAAACGATTGAAGCAACTAAACTTGACACTATTCTTTTCATAATTTTCCTTGGTTTTTTATTTGTGACATTTTATCCATTCATAGTTAATAAACGGTTAATTTAAACTAAATAAATGATAACTTTATCTTATTTTTTATAAAAAAAATTCTTAAAGCACATAAATTTTAAAATTTAGCTTAAAAAGGCTTTAAATTTTCTAATTTTTATGATACAATTCCGTCAAAATTTAAACTTAACTTAAATTTAAGGAAATAATAATGAGAATTTTGATTATTGAAGATGAAATTACACTAAATAGAACACTACAAGAAGGTCTTACAGACTTCGGATATCAAGTAGACACTGCTGAAAACTATAAAGATGCAGAATACTTTATTGACATTAGAAATTATGATTTAGTTTTAACAGATTGGATGTTACCAGATGGTGATGGAATAGAACTATGTAAAATAGTAAAAAATAGAAGTTCAAGAACTGCTGTTGTTATACTTTCTGCTAGAGATGATAAAGAAAGTGAAATTGAAGCTCTTAAATCTGGTGCTGATGACTTCATCAAAAAACCATTTGATTTTGATATCTTACTTGCAAGAATTGAAGCAAGATTAAGATTTGGTGGAACAAATATTATTGAGATTGATGATTTAATCATTAATCCTGATGAAGAAAAAATTGAATATGCTGGTGAAGAAATTGAATTAAAAGGTAAACCTTTTGAAGTTTTAACACACTTAGCAAGACATAGAGATCAAATTGTTTCAAAAGAACAATTATTAGATGCTATTTGGGAAGAGCCTGAATTAGTTACTCCAAACGTAATTGAAGTTGCAATTAACCAAATTAGACAAAAAATGGACAAACCATTAAATATCTCTACTATTGAAACAATCAGAAGAAGAGGTTACAGATTCTGTTACCCAAATACTGTAGAAGACAAAACTAAAGCTAGTAGCTAATAGCTATTTATAGATGATGGAAAGTAAAAGTATATATAAACAGTTTTACAATAAACTGATTATAGCTACATCACTTTTCATTATCGCTCTCTCATCTATATTCTATGAATATGCAAGAAGTACTGTTTATGATGATATTCAAGAAAGTATGCTTAACCACGCAAAACAAATATATGTAGCATCTGTTTCAACAAAAACTTTTGAAGCTGTTAAAAATGACAATATTTCAATTGATTTAGTACATAATCCAATTTTAAAAAATTTTAAATTTCAAAATTATGAGAATAATGGAAATTACTATATAAAACTTCTTTATCCTTTTGATTTAGAAAATAAGAAATTTTTACAAATTATTAAAAATATTAGTTTAGAGAGAGAACTTTTATACTCTGTAATTTTTAAAAATTTATTTATTCTTGCAATTCCTGGTTTTATATTGATGCTTTTATATTCACTTGCTGTTTCAAAATCTTTATTAAAACCAATCATTCAAATAAATAAGAAACTATCAAATATGGATGAAAATACTCTAACTCAAATTGATAAAAAAGATTTACCAATAGAGTTTCACTCCCTTGCAAATTCTATAAACTCTTTAACAAATAGAATAGAAACTTATGTGAAATTCAAAAAAGAATTGTTTATTGGGGCTGCGCATGAGCTTAAAACTCCACTTGCAGTTATGAAACTAAAAAATGAAGTTACTCTAAAGAAAAAAAGAGAAATAGAACAATATGAAGAGACTTTAAAACTAACTATTAAATCAATTGATGATATGAATATAATGATATCTTCAATTTTAGATATAGGCCGAACAGAAGGTGCACAGTTTGAACAAAATATTGAACTAGATTTAGTTGAATATATGAAGAAAAAAGCTAATGATTATAGAATGTTAAGTGCACAGAAAAATATAATAATCACATTTTTTTCAAATGTAAATCATCTAAATACCTCAATTCAAGTAACACTATTTAATCAAATTTTACAAAACTTTGTTCAAAATGCTATAAAATTTACTCCAAATGAAAAATCAATTGCAATTAGACTAAAAAAAACTAAAGATGAGATAATCATAACAGTAACTGATGAGGGAGTAGGAATAGATGAAAAAGTTGATTTATTTGCTCCTTTTAAAAGAGTAGGAAATCAAAGTGGTGTTGGTCTTGGACTGTTTTTAGCAAAAAATGCATCTGATGCACTAAGAGCAAAAATCACACTTAGAAATAGAGATGATGGGAAAATTGGCTGTGTTGCTAAACTTGTTCTTAACAACACATCAAAAACTAATAAATTAAAATAGATTTCTGTGTTCTATCTTAGTACATTTGTTTTGTACTACTTTTAATCCAGCTTCTTTAGCCTTAACAGCTGCTTCATTGTTTACAAGACCTAATTGAGTCCATACAGTATCAACATCACCTCTTGCTATTACTTCATCAACAATTGCTGCAATTGCGTCTGGTTTTCTAAAAATATCAACCATATCAATCTTAAATGGAATTTCTGAAATAGTTCTATAAACTTTTTCACCTAAAATAGTATCTTCTTTTGGGTAAACTGGAATTATTTTAAATCCAGCATTTTGTAAATAAACAGCTACCATATTTGAAGCTTTTGAAGCATCTGGAGAAAGACCAGCAATTGCTATTGTTTTCGTGTTTTTAAAAATTTCTATTATTTCTTCACTTTTTGAGTTTACTGTTGGAAATTCGCAATCCATTTTTAATCCTTTATTATAATTGTTAAGACACTATTATAAAGAAATTTATTAAAAATATGATAAATTAGAGAAATAAATTAGATTTTATCTAATTTATTTTGTACGTAGTTTTTTACTTCGTTGTAATCGATGCTTTCTTTGAAATCTTCAAATCTTCCACCACTTGCATTTACGTGTCCACCACCACCTGCAATTTTTGAAGCCATTAAAGATACATCTACTATTCCATCTGCTCTAAAAGAGGCATTTCCTTTTTTATTTACATCTATAAAAAAATCATAATCTTTGTTTGCTTTTAAAAATGCATTTGCTGGAATAGAAATAGAACCTAAACAATAAGTTAAAAGACCTTTATATTCTTTGTATGTAACTGTTAAATTCTCTTTTACTTCATCAAGTGTTTTTACAAGATAAGTTGCTGATAAATTATCTAAAGTATCATCTTTTTTATCAAGTTTTAAAAACTTCTTTTTCAAAAAGTGAACTTCATTATCAAGTTTTATATGACCATCAACTTCATTTAAAAACTTTGCAGCTTCTTTTAATAAGTAAAATCTAAATTCTCTATTTAAATCAGCAAATAAGATATTATTCACTTCTCTAACTTTTGAAATCATTGACATTATAACTTTTCCAAATTCGAAGTTCTTAACATCATAATCAAGCCAGATATCAACAGCATTAATAGTATTTACCAAAGGTTCTAACCATGAGCTAACAGTAAAATCAAAACCTTCATACTCTTCAAAAATATAATCATATACTATTTTTGTAGCACATCTTTTCTCATCTAAACAGTACCAATAATAAGTATCTGCACTTTTTTTACCACTTATATGGTGATCTAAAAGTTGTAGTTTTATTTTATATCCCTCTTCTATTAATTTATTAATATCTTTATCTAAATCTTTAGATTCTTGAATAGTTAAATTTAAATCACTTATCAAAAAAAGAATCTCTTCTTCTTTAAAAAGAGTTATCTCTTCTAATACTCTTTTTAGAGTTAATTTAACTTCTAAACCATAATTAGCATTGTAAAATGATCCTTCTTTGAAGTACTCTTTTGTGATTAGTTGACATCCATAACCATCTAAGTCAGTATGAGAAATATGGAACAATTTCATTAAGCTATATCTTTTAAGGTTAATTTTTCTAAGAAATCATTAATTTTTAGTTGTAAGTTGTTTAATAAAGGCCAAATAGTACAAAGCATTGCTACTTGATTTGGACAATTATCAGCAGAGGGAGAACACTCAAAAACAGATGGTGTTTTTTCTTCAGCTGCAACAACAATCTCCAAGATAGTAATATTTTCCCAAGATTTATTTAAAGCAAATCCTCCATTTACACCTCTATGAGATATAACTAGATTTTGCTTTGCTAAATTTTGCATAATTTTTGCTAAAAATGATTTTGAAATATTTAACTCTCTTGATAATTCGTCCACGTTCTTTGGTTCATTGCTTTTTGCAATTGAAATCAAAGATAATAAAGCGTATTCACTTTTTTTTGTTAATAACATATTATATATATCCAATTTTTTTGTTTATATTCTACATGAACTATTATTAAGATTCGTTATTAAAATCAGTTAATTGGAATTTTTAATCAAAAAAAAAGGGTCACAGTAAAACTGCGACCCTTTTTTAAAAGAAAAGCTAATTATTTAGCTCTAATTCCTAATGAAGCAACTAACTCAACAAATGAAGCATAGTTTGTTTTTCTTAAGTATTTTAATAATCTTTTTCTTTTACCAACCATTTTTAATAGACCTAATCTAGATGAATGATCTTTTTTGAAAACTTTTAAGTGCTCAGTTAAAATTTTAACTTGCTCTGTTAATAATGCGATTTGAACTTCTGATGAACCAGTGTCACCCTCTTTTTTTCCGTATTTTGCTACAATAGCTGCTTTTACTTCCTGATCTAAAGCCACGATGACCTCCTAATAGGTATATTATTTATCTCACTTAAAATAAAGTGGACGCGAATTTTACTTAAAATATACTTTATTTTACTTTAACTAAAGAACTATTTTCCCATCATTTTTAAATATTCTTTATATTTAATATCTTCTAATTTTTCAGCTTTTGATAAAACTTCTTTTTCCATTTGTTTTTTATACTCTTTAACCTTAGTTCTAATCTCTTTTGATTTAATTCCAATCATTTGAGCAGCTAAAATTCCAGCATTTTTTCCACCATTTATAGCAACAGTTGCAACAGGAACACCACCTGGCATTTGAACAATTGATAATAAAGAATCCATTCCTTCTAGGTTTGAAGCACGTACTGGAACTCCAATTACAGGAAGTTCTGTCATAGATGCCACCATACCAGGTAAATGAGCAGCGCCACCAGCTCCAGCAATTATTACTCTTAATCCTCTTTTTTCAGCACTTTTAGCATATTTAACTAATCTATCAGGTGTTCTATGAGCAGATACAACACTTACTTCATAATCAATTCCAAATTCATCACACATAAGTGCAGCTGCACTCATAACTGGTAAGTCAGAGTCACTTCCCATAATAATCCCAACTAATGGCTTACTCATATTTTAATACTCCCTTTTACTTTTAAAATTTGTTTAGCAATTTGAGCTTTTTTTAATGCTTCGTCCAAACTTTCATCTAATACAGTTATATGTCCCATTTTTCTGAATGGTGATGTCTGTTCTTTACCGTAAAAATGAAAAGATAAACCAGAAATTTCTAAAGCTTCATGAATTCCTTCAATAATTGGTTCACCTTTGTATCCTTCTTCTCCAAGAAGATTAACCATAGCAGATGGAGATATTAATTTTGTAGAGCCTAAAGGTAGATTTGTAACAGCTCTAATTAACTGTTCAAATTGTGATGTTAAACATGACTCAATTGTATAATGACCTGAATTATGAGGTCTTGGTGCAATTTCATTTAATAAAATCCTATTATCTTTTGTTAAAAATAATTCCACACCAAAAACACCAACACCATCTAAAACCTCAATTGATTTTATAGCTATTTCTTCTACTTGTTTTCTAATTTCTTCATCAATTCTTGCAGGCGCAATTACGATGTCGCAAATATTAACTCTTTCATCAAAAAGCATTTCAACAACAGGATAACAAACAATTTCACCTTCAATATTACGAGCTACCATTACAGCAATTTCTTTTTCAATATCAACTAACTCTTCAATAAAAGAATCAGCTTTAATAGCTTTTGATAAATCATCTTTGCTTTTTAATAAAATAACACCTTTTCCATCATATCCACCTTTTCTTGCTTTTTGAATAACTGGAAATCCAAAACTCTCAAGACAAGCTTCACTTTTTACCTCTTTATATAAAGGAACTGGAATTCCTTTTTTATCAAGCAATTCTTTTTGTTTAAATTTATCTTGAATTAACTCTATTAAATAAGGTGATGGATATATTTTATTTCCATCATCGTACATTTTTTTCAAAATTGAAGTATCAACATGCTCTAATTCAAATGTTGTAACATCATTTTCTTCTACAAGTTGAGATAATTTTTCAACATCATGAAAACCACCAATTATTTGTTTATCAGAAACTTGTGCAGCAGGACAGTTAGGTGTAGGATCAAGTATAGTTACATGAAACCCCATTTTTTTAGCTTTTTGAGCCATAATTTTACCTAGTTGTCCACCACCAATGATTCCAACTCTCAAGGTAGAATAATTAAAAGTTTTATTCATACTTGATTTACTCCTTTAAAATATTTTTTATATAACATTATAGAACCCAAGATACATCAGAAACGATACATCTTCCTCCATTTCTTTTGATAAAAGATCTAATATCTTCTACTATATTCATAAGCTTTTCTTCATCACATACTGTAAAAACATAATTATTTTTAAATACATCTGTCACTTCATCTGCTGATTTTATACCGTGCTCACCTTTTCCTTCAATATCTTTAATTATTGTGTAACCAGATATTCCTTTTTTGTCAAATAATTCAATTAATTTATTAAGATAAAGTGACTCAATTACAAGTTCGATTTTTTTCATTTTTTTCATATTAACTCCATAAATTATTGATAACAAAATAATACAAAGGTATTCCCAACGAGATATTAAAAGGGAAAGTAATTGCAAGACTTAAGGGTAGATAAATACTTGGATTTGCTTCAGGAACTGAAAGTCTCATTGCAGCTGGAACTGCTATATATGAAGCACTTCCACTTAATAATGCTAGTAAAAATGCATCACCTTTTGAAAGACCAAAGAAGTATGCAAGCATCATTGCAATGCTTGCATTGAATATTGGCATTAAAATAGCAAAGAAAATTAAAAATGAACCAAGTTTTTTAAGTTCATATATTCTTTTTGCTGCAACTAAACCCATATCTAATAAGAAAAATGCAAGCATTCCTTTAAATAAAGCCCCAAACAATGGCTCCATTGAAGTCCAACCTTTTTCTCCTGTTAGCATTCCTATTAGTAATGCTCCCATTAATAAAAATACAGAAGGATTTAAAAAAGCTTCTCTTAATATCTCTTGCCAGTTTGCCTTTTTTTCTTCATCATGATTTCCATCTTTTTTAGAAAAAATAGCTACAAATACAAGTGCGATAATGATTGCTGGTGATTCCATTAAAGTCATAGCTGCAACCATATATCCACCATATTCAACACCCAGTGATTGAAGATATGTGATTCCTGTAATAAAAGTTACAGCAGAAATTGAACCATAGGTTGCAGCTACGGCGATGGCATTATGAACATCCAGTTTGATTTTAAGAATAAAAAAACTATAAATAGGCACTAAAATAGCCATAAATACAGCTAATAATAAAGCTTTTATAACATCAAAGGTTAAACCACTTTTTGATAATTCATATCCTCCGTGTAAACCAATAGCAATAAGAAGATAAAGTGAAAAAAACTTAGGAAGAGGTTGTGGTATAGATAAATCAGATTTTAAAAAAACAGCCAGCATCCCTAAAAAGAAAAAAAGGATAGGTGGATTAAGAATATTTTGAATTATTAAATCCAAATTCATGGTAAGAACTCCTAATAATAAAGTAAATTATATTAAGTTTTAAAGCCCATATTATAATTTGCGGATATTATCTAAACAAAAATTAATAGCTTATTAATTTTTGTTATTTTTAGAAGCAGGTGTCATCCACCTGTTTGGTAGAAGGCCCTTGAAGATACTTCATTATCATTTTTACTTGACCATTTATTTTTTTCAGGTTTTCCAGCTAGTACTTTTTTTAAGATATTTACAGCTTCATCAACATTATTACTTTGAATAGCTTCTTTTATACTCATAGCATCTTCAAAATATAAACAAGGAATTAAAAATCCCTCAGCTGTTAATCTGATTCTATTACAAGCTGCGCAAAAATCATCTTTATGCGGTTCAATTATTCCAAATTGAAAACCACATTCTAATTCATAATATTGAGCCGGTGAACTATTATCTCTTGGAACTGCTTTAAAATTTGGATATTTAGTAGCTATAATTGCTTTAATTTCATCTGAATTTAAACCCTTAGCTCCATCTTTTGCATGATGATTTTCCATAAATTCAATAAATCTAACAACATAAGCTTTTTCTTTACAAAAATCTAAAACATCAATTACATCGATATCATTTATTCCTTTAATTGGAACACAATTTATCTTGATTTTTAAACCTGCATCATCCGCTGCTTGAATTCCTTCTAAAACTGTAGATAAAACATCTTTTTGAGCAATTTTAGCAGCTGTAGCAGTATTTAAAGAATCTAATGAAATATTTATTCTTTTAAGTCCAGCATCTTTTAAATTTTGAGCAACTTTTGGTAATAAAAATCCATTTGTTGTTAAAGCTAAATCTATATCGTTTTTATAATCAAAAATCATTTTTATAAAAACATCTAAACCTTCTCTTAAAAGTGGCTCACCACCTGTAATTCTTACTTTTTTAATTCCCTCATCTATTGATGCTTTTATAAATTTAAATAAATCTTCATATGAGAGTAAATTCTCTTTTGGTACCCAAGAAAAGGGTTTCTCTGGCATACAGTATTGACATCTAAAATTACATCTTTCAGTTACTGATACCCTTAAATAATCATGTTTTCTTCCAAATCCGTCTATTAGCATATTTTATTCCTATTTTTAGTAAGCCACACAATAGTGTAATATAACTTAAAAAAGTAAAATTAATTTAACCTTTTCCAAGCTTCTTCGAGGCTATTTACTCTATTTGAAAAAACCAAATATAGTGCGATGTTAAATCTAGCTAGTTTTAAAATCTCCTCATCTGGGTTTTTAACAATATTTAAAGCTTCTTCCAAAGAGATGTTTTCATAAGTTTTATCATAATTAATACCAAAATCTTTTAAAGAAAATGAAAACTCTTCAATTTTTCCATCAATCATTTTCCAATATTTACCATCTTTAAATACTTCAGGACTTCCCTCACTAGCTTTTACTACATATACATCTTTGTAATAATCACTAAAAATATCTAAATATTTTTGTACATATGGCTTATGAAATGCTGTTGTAACACCATAATCACTTAATGCTGGATTTAACAATTTTTCAACTGTATTAAAAACTGTTCGTAAACCTAATTCAAGTCTTAAAGGTGTTAAGTCACTTAACTCTTTTAAGTATTCTACCCTATCAAAAAAGTGTAGATGTTGACCCACATCAAGTGAAGAAAAAAGATCTTTAGTAGTTAATCCAGCTTTTGCAGGTTGTAATAAATCCCCTGAAATTACAAGATTTAAAGGAGTAATATCTGGATTATTTTTATGGAATTCTTCTAAAATTTTACCATATAAAGGAAATAAAAATGGATTATCACATCTTCCATCAAATGAATATCCAAGCTCTAATGAATTTTCTACTTTTTTATATTTCATAAATTTCTTTAAGGCAATTATTGCACCTTTTAATTCATCATTTGATTCAAGTTTAGTTCTCCAACCAATCAAAAAAGCACCTATTTGAGCCTGTGTCGCACTGTTTGTTAAAATCTGTTCAACAGCATCTGCTGTTTCTTCTTTACTTAAATCTCTATTACCTTTAGGCCCTGTTCCAACTGCTTTTATATATTTTTTAAAACTCATTTTAAACCTTATTTTGTGTCTTTAATTAGTATTTTTATAAGCATAATATACAATAGCTTAAATAAAACAATTCGCAAGGGAAATCGTGTCTATACAAGAAACTATTAGAAAAATAAGTTTTTTTAATAACTTAAATGATGAACAAATTGATTTAATTGCTTCAATATCATCTGTATCAACATACTGTAACAACTCTATTTTATACTATGAAAGTGATACAAACAACAGTTTACTTTTTTTAGTAGAAGGTCTAATAAAAATCTATAAAGTTGATAAATTTGATAATGAAATATTTTTATATCATATTTACAAAAATTCAATGATAAGTGAGCTTTCATCAATAAAACAAAATGATATTTACTGTTTTTCAAATGCCGAGTTTATTGATGATTCAACAATTCTTTCAATTAATTTTGAAAAATTTCAAGAACATTTCTTATCAAAAAATATTCTAACAGTAGAATTAATGGAAGTTCTTTTAGAAAAGACCCATCAACTTCAATGTATTGTAAATAGAGAATTAGTATTTGATGCAACTGCAAAAGTAGCTTTTATGCTAAATCAAGATATTGATATGTTCAATAAATTAAAGCGCCAAGAAGTCTCCTTCATGCTTCATATTCAGCCAGAAACTCTATCAAGAGTACTAAAAAGATTAACAAGAAATGGTGTTATTCAAATTGATAATGGAAATGTTATTATTTCAAATAAAGAAGAGTTGATATCTATTTTTAGAGGGGTTGGAGTATGAAAGATAATACAATAAGCAGTAAAATCAAATTAATTGGAATATTTTTTATAATATTAATGACTAGTATTATTGTTACTACAATCTACTTAAATGAAAAAAATAAAAAAGATGCCTTAGTTATAAATGTAGCAGGTAAACAAAGAATGCTAACCCAAAAAATATCAAAAAACATATTTTATTTATATCATAATAATGAATCAAATAAAGAGTTAGATGAAGCAACTATAGAATTTATAAATAATCTTAATTCTTTAAAAAATGGAAATAATTTAAATGGAATAGTTAAAGCCCCAACAAATGAAATAAAAAAACAAATCTTAAAAGTTGAAGGTTTATGGGATAATTTCTACAAAAATATTAATAAATTTAAAAAAAACATAACTACAAGAAATAGCTCAAATGAGCTTCTTTTAGAAACTATTGTTCATTCAATTTATAATACAAATAATGAACTTTTATATGAAGTAGATATTCTTGTTTCTATGTATACATCATATACTGAAGAAAAAACCGACTATATTAGATATATACAATATTTCTTTGCACTTATTATTTTAATTTTAATATCATATAGTTTCGCTCAACTAAAAACAATGGAAGCCAATGCAAAAAAATTCTTTGAATTTTCAAAACAAGTTACACAGAATTCTGATGATAAACCATTAGAACCTATAAAAATTGAAGCCGAAAAAGAAATAGTAGAAGCTACTGATACTATTAACTGTTTTATCAATAAAATTAATTCAGCTATGGTTTATTCTGCAAATGCAGTGGAACAATCAAAAAATGCTTCAATAAAACTTGAAGAAATTACAGATGAATTTGACATTATTATTAATGAATTAACAAATTCAACAGAAATATCAAAACAACTTGATAAAAGTGAAGGGATTGTCATACAAACTCATGAAGAATTAATTAATTCTACAAAAAAACTACAAGAACTTAAAAAAGAACTTGATAGACTTCTTCATTCTTGTAAAATTAAATAGGATTATTTCCTATTTAATTTTTTAATTTACAAATACCTTTTATCATTCTTTCATTATTGACATATATCATTTTTTTCTTTTTAGGTTTAGACTAAAATTTTTTCATAGTTCTAGTATCTACAAAAGGAGAAAAAAAATGGAACCTATCTTAATTATAAGACCAGAGATTGCCCTTGACGATTTCTTACCTATATTTTTATCTTCATCTTTTGTTCTGCTATTTGGACTGTTTTATGTAGCTATTTATACGCTAGTAAAAATGGAAAGATTAAAAAAAATATATATGCCTTTCGCATATATTTTTTGGGCTTTGCAAACATATTGTATGTATTTTGTCGCAGACAAGATTCAAAGTAATGATTTTACCCTTAAAGCATTAATGGTAACGATGGTGTGTTATTTAATTTTACCACACTTATATTATTACTTGAATACTAGAGCTGAACAAAGATACGAACAATAAAATCTTAGGAGGAACAAGTGTCAAAAAAAGTTGTTTCAGTATGGACGAGTATTCCTTTTTGGAGAAGATCAGCTGCGTGGGTAACTGGTTTTGCTGCAATATTATTAATTTGGCTTACATTCGATTCAATGGGTCAAATTAGTATGGGAACAGATGCTGATCTTAAAGCTGGTGTTACAAAAAGAGTACCAGGTCCAACAGTAATCAATTATAATATTGATTATAAAATGGATACAAAAAGAGGTCATGAGGTGCCAGTTATTGGTGAAAAAGAAAAATTCTTTGGTAGAGATGATTGGTCTGAGGAAGAAGCTGCGGAACTTCTTCATTTAGGTAAATTAGGATCTCAAGCAAAAAACTGTATGAATTGTCATACATTACTTGGAAATGGTGCATATTATGCTCCAGATTTAACTAAAGCTTGGTTAGATCCAGCATGGGGACCAAATGGACCATATTTAGCTATGACTAATTCTACTACGAA
>Ga0180008_1000854_pt1 | contig 21773 bp, 24 predicted proteins | sample MM_PW_MetaG_FD_121121 | JGI IMG/M metagenome (GOLD analysis project Ga0180008, IMG submission 121121) | Groundwater microbial communities from the Aspo Hard Rock Laboratory (HRL) deep subsurface site, Sweden - MM_PW_MetaG | ecosystem: Environmental > Aquatic > Deep subsurface > Groundwater...
AAACAAGGTTTTTATCCAAAAAAAGATGATCCTTACTTTGGAAGATATAGAGATGGATTTCTAATCGATAAATTATATCCTATGATAAGATCTACAGTAAGTATAGGAGTAACCCATTCAGACTATGCTCTAGAGCCAAATGAACTTATACAAAATGCAGATTCTGCTGAACATGAGGCTAAAAAAACTAAAAATAAAGTAATATGTTTACATAATTATTAATATATCAACCCTTTAACTCTTCGTTCTTTTGGAATATAATTTATTATTATTCCTTCTTTGCCATATCCACAGCCAAGAAAATCATTCTTATACTTTATTATAACAAATCCATCAATGTCTTTTCTTACAAGATTCTCGCCATTAAACCAATATACTAATTCATTTTCTTTTATATCAATAATATTTTTATTTGCTTTATCTCCTATTAATTGTGTTCCTTCTATTGTTAATCTTATTCCATTCTTTGCAAGAGTGCAAAAATACAAGCCAAGATTATTTATTCTTAATTTTTGAAAATCTACTTTTCTTAGGTCTTTGCTTATTAGAAATATTTTATCCTCATTCTGGAAAAAAGCATAATCAAGCCCAAGGTTTTTTATATCAAACTGCTTTATAATTCTATTTATAATTTCAAGTGATTCCTTCTTGTTAAGCACCCTTAGATTCATAATATTTATATATAAACCTAGTTTAAATAAATTATGTTAAAAGAAAACATCAGGAAGTATGCCTTGGAGAATGCAGTAAGACATAATGGCAAAGCAGTTCTTGGTTCTATTATTGGCAAATTGATTAATGAAGATCCAAATATAAAAAATAAATTAAAAGAAATTTCTAAGGAAATACAATCTATAATAAATGAAGTAAATAAATTAAGCTTAGAAAAACAAACAGATGAATTAAAAAAAATAGCTCCTGAATTACTGGAAAAAAGAGAAAAACAAGAAATTAAATTAAAAGAACTTTCAAATGTTTCTGGAAAAGTAATTATGAGAATAGCTCCATTTCCTTCAGGCCCGTTGCATATAGGTAATGCAAGAACTATTATATTAAATGACGAATACTGCAAGAAATACAAAGGAAAATTATTATTAATTATGGATGATACTATTGGTTCTGAAGAAAAGCCAATTGTAAAAGAAGCATATAAATTAATTCCTGAAGGACTTGATTTTTTAGAAGTTAAATATGATAAAAATATAATTTACAAATCAGACAGATTAGAAATTTACTATAAATATGCTGAAGAATTAATTAATAAAAATAAGGCTTATGTTTGTTCTTGCTCATCTGAAGAATTAAGGGAGAATAGAAAAAATGAAAAAGATTGCAAGTGCAGATCTCAATCTGTAACTGAAAACTTAAAAAAATGGAAATTAATGTTTGACAAAAAAACAAAAGAAGGTTCTTTCACACTAAGAATAAAAACAAGTATGCAGGATAAAAATCCAGCTTTCAGAGATAGAGTAATAGCAAGAATATCTGAAAGAGAGCATCCAAGAGTTGGAAAAAAATATAGAGTATGGCCATTACTTGATTTCTCATGGGCAATTGATGATCATTTGCTTAATGTAACTCATGTAATAAGAGGAAAAGATTTAATGATAGAGTCAGATATGGAAAAATATATCTGGGATATATTCAAATGGAAACATGCTGAATTAATACATAATGGATTATTGCAATTAGAAGGAGTAAAAATATCAAAATCAAAAGCTCAAAAAGAAGTTAAGAGTGGTGAGTATTTTGGATGGGATGATCCAAGAACATGGTCCCTGCAATCATTGAAAAGAAGAGGCATTAAAGCAGAGGCAATAAGAACTTTTTTATTGCAATTTGGATTAAATCAGAATGAAGTTACAGCACCAATTGATGGTTTATATTCTGAAAACAGGAAGTTAATAGAAAAAGAAGCTGATAGGTATTTCTTTATTGAAAATCCTAAAAAGATTAAAATAAAGAATATTCTTAAAACAATCAAGGAAGCAAAAGCACCACTTCATCCAGATTTAAAAAAAGGTTTTAGAATACTAAAGATAAATGATGAATTTTATGTTTCTGATTTAATAGAGAAAAATAAAACATATAGATTTATGCACTTGTTTAATTTTAAAAACAATGAGTTTGTTTCAGAAGAATATGAACAAGGCTTAAATGCAAAAATGATTCACTGGCTGCCTGTTTCAAAGGATTTAGTAAATATTGAGGTATTAATGCCTGATGGCTCTGTTAAGAAAGGTCTTGGAGAAGTTGATATTAAAAATGTTAAGGAAAATTCTGTTATCCAACTGGAAAGATTTGCTTTCTGTAAACTTGATAAAAAAGAGAAAAATAAGCTAGTTTTTTGGTATACTCATAATTGACAGCCTATATTAGTTAATATAATTCCTTTAATCCCTTGATATACTTTTTTAAATAAATCTGAACTGGATCCATAAAATCCACTTTTGGGTATAACATCATTTTCATATTTTTCTTTATATAAATTTAATATACTAAATTCATGCTCTTTAATTTCAGGTGAACCTCTGGTACATATTCCTACAACAAGTTCTAAATCACCTAAAACTTCTTTCAACAATCTATCTTCTACTTCTTCAGAAAATTGCTTAAATTTCATATTTTTATATCTAAAAAGTACTTATAAAATTTTCTAAATCAAGGGCTAAAGAAAAGCTTTTTAAATAGGTAGTGTATTAAAAATTATTAAATTAATGATTTAAGAGGAGTCAAAATGAATCTTAATGAAGAGTCACAAAAAGATATTATAGAAAAAGCATATGAAGCCATAGAACAGGCAAAAAAATCAGGAAAAATTAAAAAGGGTTCTAATGAAGTTACTAAAGTAGTAGAAAGAGGAATAGCAAAATTAGTTGTTGTTGCCAAAGATGTAGAACCAAAAGAGATAATTATGCATTTTCCAGCACTTTGCAAGGAAAAAAACATTCCTTTAGTAGTTGTTCCTTCTAAAGAAGAGCTAGGTGCTTCTGCAGGATTAAATGTAAAGACAACAGCAGTTGCTATAATACAAGAAGGAGATGCTAAGAGATCAATTAAGTATATTATAGATAATTTAAAATAATTCTTTAAAAGATGGCAGAAAAAAAGAAAGCTAAAGCTGATACAAAAGCTGAAAGAAAAGAAAAACGTAAGCAGAAGAAGGAGATTCATATAGATTCTAGTAAATCTGAGAAAGAAGTAACTGGTGGTGGTTTATTCACTCATGCTTTTCCAGCAAGAGTTGAAGAACTTGTAGGGAGAACAGGTATGAGAGGAGAAGCAACACAAGTCAGATGCAAGATTCTTGAGGGACGTGATTTAGGAAAAGTTCTTAGAAGAAATGTAAAAGGACCAATAAGAATTGGTGATATACTAATGTTAAGAGAGACAGAAATTGAAGCAAGAAAATTAGCTCAAGGAAAGAAGAGGTAAATTAAATGAAATGTTCATTCTGTGGAAAGGATATTCCTCATGGAACTGGTAAGATCTTTGTAAGAAGTGATGCTAAAGTTTTATATTTTCACGTAAAAAAGTGTGAGTCTAATGCTCTAAAATTAAAAAGAGATGCAAGAAAGTTAAAATGGACTAGTTATTATGAAAAAGGCAGTGTACGTAAGAAGAAGACTAAAAAATAATCTTAAAAGCATTTATAAATTAAAAACTTCATTTTTAACTTTTTATTCAATTCATTTTTGTCTTCAATTACATTCAATATATCCTTAATATTTACAAAATCAAAAGATTTATATTTTACCTTTAACTGTTATATTTATGGTTAAAAGCATTGGTAACATTAAAATTGTAGTAAATTTATATGAAATAAACAAAGGAAATAAATCTCTACCTTCATATAAAGCTATTGTTAAACGTGACGTTATTAACAAATCAAGATTAAATATTGGGGATGGTTGTCTTTTTCAATTAAATAATTGTATCTTTCCTTCAGTTATGGTTAAACATAATAACTCTAAAGGATCATATTGTTATTCATTTACCATCCCTAGAGAAATTGCAAAAGATGTAAAAGTTAGAAATATAGAATTAAATTTATTACAAGTATGTAAGTCTTCAAAGATAAATTATATAAAAAAAATAAAAAATTATATAGTCTTACCAAAATTCACAAAAACTCGTATAGGTAATCCATTATATTCTTTTAGTTTAAATAAAAATGATAATATTGTTTGGATTTATAGTAGGGGGTGCAAACCCTTTGTATTACCTAAAAAAATACAAATTATACATAAAGAAAATGATTTGATAGAAATTATGGGTGCATTTTTCTGTGAAGGTCTTAGATTTAGAAAAAAAGGTCACAATCTAGATAGATTTTCATTCTCTAATTCAGAACCCGAACAAATTTCTTGGTTTATTGATTCCATTAAAAAATTATTCAAAATAAAAAAAGAGATTTGGGATTGTCAAATATTATTTCCTAAAACAAACCCAAATTTAATTAATAAATTAAAATGTTTTTGGTCTAAACAAGGTATTAATAAAAATAATATTAAGGTGTATAAAAATGAATCTGTAAGGGCAAAATATGGGGTTTGTATAATATCAATTAGTAATTCTAGCTTAGCTGAGGTTTTTCATCAGATATATGAATATTGTAAAAATATAGTTTGTAATAACAAGCGATATGCTCTAAGTTTTTTTAGAGGAGTTAGTAGAGGAGATATAGGCATTGCAAAAAATTGTATTACATTTTCTACACGAGAAAAAGAAGATGTAGAATTATATGCAAAAGTTTGTAAATTACTTAATTTATCTCCCTCAAATCCGTATTATAGTAGTGGTTGTTGGAATGTTAACATATATGGGTATAATAATTTTAAATATTTGATAAAAAATGATGCTATAAAACATACCAAAAGAAAGAATATTTTATATAAAAATTTTATAAATTCTAAAAAAAGTATACTTTATAAATATCTGAAGAATATATCTAAAAATATAAATTCTTCCCTCTCTTTAGCTAAAATATTGGGTCTTTCTCAGATAACTACTGTTTTTTATCTTAGAAAATTCAGAAAAGAAGGATATATTAAAAGTACAAGAAAATATAAAAACAGACCTTATATATATACATTAACTTTAAAAGGAAATAATATATTAAAATTTTACTCTAAAATAGAGAAGGTAATAATATGATAAGACAACCTATCGTGGTCTTCCTTGGACATTATCTTAGATAACCAAAGATGTAGACCATGGAAAAACAAGTATAATTGACAAAATAAATGAAACAGCTATTGCGAAATCTGAAGCAGGGGGAATAACACAGAGGATTTCTTCAACAATAATTCCATTGCAAACAATAAAGAAAATATGTGGCAAATTATTAAGTAAAGATATAAAGATTCCAGGTTTACTATTCATAGACTCACCTGGACACGCTGCTTTTAATAATTTAAGGAAAAGAGGGGGGAATTTAGCTGATATTGCTATATTAGTAATTGATATAAATGAAGGATTAAAACCACAAACACTTGAGTCTATTGAGATATTAAAACAATATAAAACTCCTTTTATTATTGCTTTAAATAAAATAGACTTGATAAATGGTTATAGAAAAATTGAAAATAAATTTTTGTTAGAAAGTATAAATTCACAGCCAGAATCATTTCAAAAAGTTCTTGATGAAAAATTATACAAAATTGTTGAGAGTTTATTTGGATTAGGATTTGATTCAGAAAGATTTGATAGATTAACAGACTATACAAAGCAGATTTCTTTAATTCCATGCTCTGCAAAAACAGGAGATGGAATAGCTGAATTATTAATGGTAATAAGTGGGTTATCACAAAAATATCTTGAAAATTCATTAAAAACAGATGTTAAAGGCCCAGGAAAAGGAATAATTTTAGAGATAAAAGAAGAAAAAGGTTTGGGAACTACTTTAGACGTAATAATTTATGATGGTTCAATAAGCAAGAATGATCAGATAATAATAGGAACATTTGACGAGCCAATAATTACAAAAGTAAAAGCAATATTTGAACCTGAAAAATCAAGATTAAAATCTGTAAATAAAGTCAGTGCTTCTTCTGGTGTAAAAATATCAGCAATAGGAATAGAAAATGCAATATCTGGCATGCCGTTAAAAGTTATAAGTAATATTGAAGATGATGTAAATGAAATAAAACAGGAAATTAATGAGATTCTTATTGAACTTGATAATGAAGGTGTTGCAATTAAGGCAGATTCACTTGGGTCAATGGAGGCATTAATAAAACTTCTTAAGGAAAATAATATTAAAGTAAAAAGAGCTAGTATTGGAAATATAAGCAAAAAAGACATATCTGAAGTTTCAGCTGAATTAGATCCATTAAATAAAGTAATTCTTGGATTTAATGTAAAATCTGAAATAACAAAAGAAGTAAAAGTAATTCTAAGTAATGTTATTTATACAATAATAGATAAATTAAAAAAATGGCAAGATGAAGAGAAGAAAAAAATCGAAGCAAAAGAGCTTGAGAATGTAACAAGACCTTGCAAGATTAAAATATTACAAGACTATGTATTCCGTGCAAGTAATCCTGCTGTTGTAGGTATTGAAGTTTTAGCTGGAACACTAAAAATAGGTACTCCTTTATTTAGGGATGAAAAAAAATTAACAGATGTTAAAAGTATGCAGTTAGAGAAAGAAAATATTAAAGAGATTCCACAGGGAAAACAAGGGGCTATTTCCCTGCCAGATGTGACTATTGGAAGGCAGATAAATGAGAATGATATACTTTATTCTTTTGTTACAGAGCAAGAATTCAGGAAATTAAAAGAATTGAAAAGGTTTTTAAATACTGATGAAATCGAGATTTTAAAGGAGATAGCTAATATTAATAGGAAAAATAATCCTTTATGGGGTATATAAATGAGTGTAAATGAAGATATAACTGGAGAACATATAGAACAATTATTTACAGATTATATTAATTATAATTGTGTAACTGCAAAAGAGACTTTAAAAATAATTTTCTCTGAAAATAGTGATCTAAAAGAAGAATACAAATTAATGATTGAAGAAAGTGGGATATTAAATTAAGATGGAAATTAAATCAGTAATTTGTTTGAAAAATGGGAAAAGTTATCCTAAATTAATAGATAATACTAATTTGATAAATAAAAAACTTGGTGATAAATTAGAAGGTTCTTTAATTGGATTAAGTGGATTAGAACTTGAAATAACTGGGGGTTCTGATAATTCAGGATTCCCAATGAGGGCAGATATTCCAAGTGCATCAAGAAAGAGAATTCTTACATCAACTAAAAGCGTTGGGATTAAAATAAAACAAAAAGGATGCAAGATAAGAAAGAGTGTATGTGGTGGAATAATATCTAATGATACTGCTCAAGTTAATTTTAAGGTTATAAAAGGCGATGCAGAAAAGCATTTTAAAACAGAAGAGAAAAAAGAAGAAGCAAAGGAAGAAGTTAAAAAAGATGAAAAAGCAGAAACTAAAGAGAGCCCTAAAGAAAAGAAAGAATAATCATCTATAAGTTAATTTTATAAATCATCTTATTCTATTTTAATTATGATTAAAAAGGCAAAGAAAGCAAAAACTGAAGTTAAAGAGAAATCTATCAAAAAAGTAATTAAAGTAGAGACAAAAAATGAGGCAGTTCAGCCAGAGTTAAATATTGGATTAGTTGGGCATGTAGATCATGGAAAAACAACATTATTAGAAAGATTATCAGGAAAATGGAGTGATACTCATTCAGAGGAAATCAAGAGAGGAATAACAATAAAGCTTGGTTATGCTGATGCTTCTTATTATTACTGCAAGAAATGTAATATTTATACAAGAGAGAAAAAGTGTTCTTGTGGTGAAACACCCGAACTAGTAAGAAGAGTCTCTTTTGTTGATGCACCAGGTCATGAAACACTAATGGCAACAATGTTATCTGGTGCTGCAATAATGGATGCTGCCTTGTTATTAATATCTGCAGATGAGCCGTGCCCTCAACCACAGACTGAAGAACACTTAATGGCACTAAATCTAACAGGAATAAAAAATATAATTATAGTACAAAACAAAATTGACTTAGTCTCAAAAGAAGATGCAATAAAAAATTACAATGAAATCAAGAATTTTATTAAAGGAACTATTGCAGAAAATTCTGTAATAATACCAATATCAGCAAAATACAATTTGAATATAGATAAATTAATAGAAGTAATAGCTAAATTACAAGTTCCAGTAAGAGATATTATTAAAGAACCATTAATGTTCATTGCAAGAAGCTTTGATATTAACAAGCCAGGTTCTGAAATAAAAAGTTTAATTGGGGGTATTTTAGGTGGATCAATAAAACAAGGTAAATTAAAAATTGGAGATGAAATTGAAATCTTACCTGGAGTAAAAAAAGATGAAACAAAATTAAAATTTGATGCTGTAAAAACAAAAATAATTGGTATTAAAACAGGGGGTGTATCAGTAAAAGAAGCAAGTGCAGGTGGCTCTATTGCAATATTAACAGATTTAGATCCAAGTATTATAAAATCAGATAATCTTGCTGGTAATTCTCTTGGATTAGTAAATAAATTACCACCTGTTTATTATGAATTAAATCTTGAACCAAAATTATTTGACAGGGTTATAGGAATTAAAGTACAGCAAAAAGTTGATCCTATAAAGAAAAATGAACCATTAATGATCAATGTTAATTCATCTGTTACTTTGGGCATCGTAACTGAGTTAAGCAAGAACCAAGTGCATTTAATGCTAAAAAGACCAATCTGTGCATCAAAAGAGGATAGATTCTGCATATCAAGAAGAATTGATAATAGATGGAGATTAATTGGTTACGGATTAATAAGGTAATATTTATAAATTAAATTTTCTTCTTTTAAGTATGAATAAAAGAGTTGGTAAATTAGTATTAGTTATGATTATTTTATTCTTTGGATTTCTTTCTTTTCAGAGATATACTGGATTTGTTGCTTATAGTGATAATATAACAATACCAGAAACATTTATACAAAATTTAGATGTTGAAAATGTAAAATTATATGATACTAATAATAATGGTCTAGTTGATGTAATAGAACCAGGTAAATTAGCCAAAGTAAAAATAAAAGATACTGAAAAACAAAGAATAATTATCAGTTTTAATGATGGCAGTATAAGTGTTATGGAATTAACAGAAGATGATATAAATGAGTTATTAAAAAATACAAATATTAAAAGTTTATCTCTAGATTATAAATTTAATTTAACATTGCAGGATACAATTCCACTAATAAATGCAAGTTTAGTGTATTCTATTGTAATTACAAATAATATTACTGGTTCTGATAGTGTGTGCATTCTTGATTCAGGTATTTATTCTAGACATGCTGCTTTCAAAGATAGAATAATTGCAAAAAAATGTTATGCTGATGATGATTATATTGGAAATAATAATGGGTATTGTGCTAATAACACTGAAGAATCTGACAGTGCTGAAGATGATTTAGGGCATGGAACACTAGTTGCAGGTATTGTTGGTGCTTCAGATGGAATAACAGGAGTTGCTCCTAGTTCAAAATTAGTCATTGTAAAAGTATGTAATTATATGGGGCAGTGCCAGTATTCAGACTTGATAAAAGGAATAAATTATTGTATTAATAATAAAAATAATTATAATATTTCTGTTATAACTTTAAGTCTTGGAACAGGTTATGTTTATTCTGATTATTCCTCTTGTAACCTTGATAATATAGAAATAACAAATAGTATAAATAATGCATTTGCAAATGGTATATTTATTGATTCTTCTTCTGGTAATTCTGGTTCTAATTCAGGAATTTCAGCACCTGCTTGCTTGTTTAATATTACTTCTGTTGGTGCAACTGATAAAAATGATAATATTGCTTATTATTCTAATATTGGATATATGCTTGATTTATTAGCTCCTGGTTCTAATATTAATACTACTAGTTGTATTGGAAGTGGTTCTTTATGTGATCCAAGTGGTTATACTAATAGATTTTCAGGAACATCATTTTCAAGCCCGCATGTAGCTGGTTCTGCTATCTTATTAATACAATATGCAAAAGAAAAGTATAATATAATTTTAAATCCTATTGAAATAGAAAATATATTAAAAGAGAGTGGAAAAATAATTAATTATAATAATATAAACTATTCTAGAATTGATTTATTAAGTGCAGTTAATTACATTGATTATTATTTAAATGAATCTTTAGATACATGGATTGATTTAAACAAGGAAAAACCATATTATTATTTAAAAGAATATTTAGAAAATATAACTTTCTATGCTAATTTTACAACACTTGCAGAAAATAAATCATGTATTTTATATTTTGATAATAATAGCTTTAATATGAGTATTAATAATATATTTGAATATAGTTTAAATATTAATAATTTTACTAATTATAATTTTAGTGTTAATTGTACTAGTAATAAAACATTATCTTCTTATGGAAATATATTTATAAATGATTTTAATTTTTATCTTAATCACACAATTAATATATCTGCACTAAATCTTGAAAATAAATCTATAAAGAATATGAGTCTTGTTATATATGAATTTAATAATTCTAATTATTTATATAATATTAGCTTTAATGGTTCTGTTTTATTAAACTTAACTGAGTTTGTTGTAATAAATTCCAGTTTTTTTAATAAAACCCCCCATGAACTTATCATTTATTATAATAATATTAGCGAAGAAAGAAATATTAGTATAAATGATTCTATTAGTGAAGAATTTATTCTTGATGTTTTTGTAAATGATAGTGAAGAGATTATTACACCTATTTCTGCTCCTGCTTCAAGTAGTTCTGGTGGTGGGGGTTCTACAAAGAAAAAAACTGAAACAAGTGCAGAAGATGAAGAAACAAGAGTGCTTGAACAGCCAGAAGAAAAACCTGAAACAAGGATTTTAGAGATGAAAAAGGCAATTGAAAAACAGATAACAACTGAAGAGAAAAATTACAGCTTGTATTATAAAGGATTTATATTTATACTTTTGATATCAATCTTTAGTGTATTATACTTATTCTTTAGAAAGAAAAAACATTAAGAAAAAGCACCTAGAGTAAAATCTTTCTTAACATCTTCATTTGGTATTTTAGCTATACTTATTATTTTATCACCTTTATCAAGCTTCATTATTCTTACACCTTGTGTATTCCTGCCAACTTCAGAAATATCAGAAACATTTGTTCTTATTAAAGAACCATTTTTAGTTATTAACATAATATCATCTTTTTCACTAACAATTTTTATACCAGCAACCTTGCCATTTCTTTCACTAACCTTAATATCCATAACACCAGAACCGCCACGTGAAATCAATCTGTATTCTTCTATATTTGTTCTTTTACCAAATCCATTTTCTGTTATAGTTAATAAATAAGAGGAGTCACATATTTCAAGTCCAATAACAGAAGCATTTCTTAATAATATCCCGCGCACTCCAGAAGAATTTCTACCAACAGATCTTACATCAGATTCTTCAAAACGAACAGCCTTGCCATTGTCTGCTTCTAAAATTAATCTTTTAGTTCCATCAGTTATTTTTACAGATACTAATTCATCATTATCTTTTAGATTAATTGCAATTATTCCTCCTTTTCTTGGATTTGAATAATCAAATAAAGAAGTTTTTTTAATTAACCCATTTTTAGTTGCAAAGAATAAATAATTATCTTCTCTAAACTTAGTTATTGGTATTAAAGCACTTATTTTTTCTTCTTTATCAAGATTTAATAAGTTAATAACAGCTGAACCTTTAGCATATCTTGTTGCTTCTGGTACTTCATAAGTTTTCATCCAGTGAACCTTGCCTTTATTTGTAAATAACAATAAATAATCATGTGAGTTTGCTATTACTAAAGATTCAACAAAATCTTCCTCTTTTGTTCCTGTAGCAATTATCCCCTTACCACCACGTTTTTGCTGTTTATATAATTCAAGTGATGTTGATTTTATATATCCTGAATGTGTTAAAGTTACAACTAATTCCTGATTTTTAATTAAATCTTCAGTTGCAATTTCTTCTGCACTCTCAAGAATAAGTGTTTTTCTTTCATCTCCATATTCATTTTTTAAATAAATTAATTCATCTTTTATTATTTGTAATATTTTTAATTCTGAAGCAAGAATTTCTTTTAATTTTTTAATTAATTCAACAAGATTATTATATTCATCAATTAATTTTTCTTTTTCTAAAGATGTTAATTTCTGTAATTTCATATCAAGAACAGCAAGAGCTTGTTCAGAGCTTAGATTATAAGTACTAACTAAATTATTCTTTGCTTCTTCTGTTGATTTTGATTTTTTAATTAATGGAATAACAGAATCAATATTTTCTATTGCAATTTGCAATCCTTGTAATATATGCGCTCTTTTTTCTGCTTTGTTAAGCTCAAATTGAGTTTTTCTTGTAACAACAATCTTTCTATGTTTTAGATAAGATTCAATTATCTCTTTTAGATTAAACACTTTTGGCTGGTTTTCATCTAAAGCTAATAAAATAACACCAAAACTAGTTTGTAATTCAGTATGTTTATATAATTGATTTAATATTATTTCAGGATTTGTTTTTGTTTCTATAACAATTCTTATTCCCTGCTTATTTGATTCATCTCTTATATCACTTATACCTTGTATTACTTTATCATTAACAAGATTTGCTATGTTTTCAACTAAAACTGATTTATTAACTTGATATGGAATTTCATTTACAATAATATTATTATTTTCAGTCTCTGTTTTTGCTCTTACTATAATCTTTCCTCTTCCTGTTTTGTATGCATCAATAATTCCTTTAGTACCAAAAATTAGAGCACCTGTTGGAAAATCAGGACCTTTTACAAATTTTATTAAATCATTTATTTCTATATTTGGATTTTCTATTAAAGCAATAGTTGCATCACAAATTTCTTTTATATTATGTGGAGGAATATTAGTTGCCATACCAACTGCAATTCCAGAAGAACCATTAATTAGTAAATTTGGTAATCTTGCTGGCAAAACTAATGGCTCTTTTAATGAACCATCAAAATTATTTGTAAAATCAACTGTATTTTTATCAATATCAACAAGTAACTCTTCTGATATTTTTGATAGTTTTGCTTCTACATACCTCATTGCAGCAGCTGAATCTCCGTCAAGAGAATTATGTACAAATATACCCGAGGATAATGCAAAATTATGAGTCTTATCTATTGTTAAATCATAAACATCCATTCTTTTATTTAAGAATTTAATTTCAACTACTTTATGATTTTTATTAACCTCACATAAGATTAAATTAAGATTATTGCCAAAATATTTTTTAATTCCTAAATCCCAAGAAGTAAAACTTTTTATCCCAAAAATATTCTTTCTTGTTTTTTCATAATTCTCTTTATTTAAAATAAGATTATTTTCTTTTAAATAATTACAGATTCTCAAAAATTTCCTTTTCCCTGTTAAATTAGTTTTTCTATTTCTATTACTTGCACTAATTTTATCATGAAAGATTTTTTTATATTTTGGTATCTGCCACAATTTTTTCATGGTTATAGAAGCTCTCTTCCTAATTTCTTCAATTCTCTCCGGATGTTCCTTTAGATACTTTTTATTGATCTCACTCAAAGTTATAATCATTTTTTTCTTATAATTCTCATCTTTCCAATTTTCTAAGTTTCTTTTTCTCATTCTATCTGAATAGATCTTTTTATTTTCATTACTATTCCAAAATCTTTTTCTTCCTTCTATTAATTTTTTTCTATACTCTTCATCTATTTTGTGTTTTATAGAAATAAAATTGTAATGTGTTTGCCAATGTTTCTTCCAATTCATCCTTTTTATATTATCTGGATTATTATTTAATTTATTAAAATCAATGTGATGTCTTATTTTTCCAGAAGATTTTTTATAAATATTATTTTTTAGATTCCAATTATCTGAAAGAATATGAACAAAATCCCATATGCCTAATTTTGGTTGCAATATCATATCATATCCAATTGTATTAAAGTCATCTTCTTTTGTAGAAGATCTAAAATAAGAAGGCATTAAAGAATCTCTAGACATTAAATCTTTTGCTTCTTTGTAACTACCATCCTTCAACATAAATCTATGATTAGGGGTACATTTTATTTGTTCTCCATTATCTAAAATAACTTTTATAATTTTTGCATTTTCTTTTGTTTTTCTTGGATTTTTTATCTCTGCTATCTCTATTTCATTACTTTCATTAATTGTATAAGTAAAATTTCTTTTTCCTAACTTTTGCTCTTTTATTAAATCCTTAAATGATAAGTTTCTCCCATCTGTTAATTTAATTTTTGTATCTGCTGTAAAACACCCAAGATTTCCTTGTCCTGCTATTAATGGGTATCTTAATGAAAAATCTTGAGCCATTCTTATAAGTGAATCATAAACAGCAATATCTCCATGTGGATGATACTTACCAAGAACATCTCCAACAATTCTTGCACATTTTTTAAATGTTTTATTATAAAAAAGACCCATTTCATTCATTGAATAAAGTATTCTTCTATGAACTGGTTTTAAACCATCACGAACATCTGGCAAGGCACGATTAACAATAACAGACATAGAGTAATCTAAATAAGATTCTTTTAATTCATCTTCAACTATTACTTTTCTAATTTCTTGTACCATTTTATGTATCTATATTTTTTGCTAATTTTGCATTCTGCATTATGAAATCTCTTCTTGGCTCAACTTCTTCGCCCATTAACATTGAAAACATTTTATCTGCTTCAACTGCATCTTCTATATTTACTTGTTTTAGTATTCTATTACCTGGATCCATTGTAGTCTCCCATAATTGATCAGGATTCATTTCACCAAGTCCCTTAAATCTCTGGATTTCAGCATCATTTCCAAGTTGTTTTAATAAATTATTTAATTGTTCATCATTAAAAACATAAGATTTATTTTTTCCTTTTATTACTTTATACAGGGGGGCTTGCGCAATGTATAAATAATTTGATTCTATTAATTGTCTCATGTGCCTGTAAAAAAATGTCAAAAGTAAAGTGCAAATATGCTGTCCATCAACATCAGCATCAGTCATTATTATTATTTTATGATATCTTGCTTTACTAATATCAAAATTATCCCCAATACCACAACCAATTGCAGAAATCATATTAGTTATTTCATTATTCTTGAATATCCTGTCTAATCTAGCTTTTTCAACATTCAGTATTTTTCCTCTTAATGGAAGTATAGCTTGTATTTTTCTGTCTCTTCCCATTTTGCTCGAACCTGCTGCTGAATCGCCTTCCACTAAGAATAATTCACATTTTTCTGGTTCTTTATCTTGGCAATCGGCTAATTTTCCTGGTAAAGAATGAGAACCTAAAATAGATTTTCTTCTTGTTAGTTCAGATGCTTTTCTTGCAGCTTCTCTTGCTTTAGCGGCTGTAATACATTTGTTTATTATTGCTTTTGCTATTGAAGGATTTTCCTCAAAAAAATTATTTAAATAATCATTAACAATATTATCAACAAATCCTTTTACTTCACTATTACCAAGCTTAGTTTTAGTCTGACCTTCAAATTGAGGATTTGGAATTTTAACAGATATTATTGCTGTTAATCCTTCACGTGAATCAGAACCTTGAAGTGATTGATCTGATAATTTATGTTTTTTAATATAATTATTTATAACTCTTGTTAGTGCAGTGCAAAATCCAGTGTAATGAGTTCCATGTTCTATAGTATTTATATTATTTACAAATGAATAAACAGTTTCATTATAACTCATATTATACTGCATTGCAATTTCAACAATTATTTTTTCTTTTTCTTTTTCAAAATAAATAGCACCGTCTATTTTTTCCTTATTTTTATTTAATAGTTCAACAAAACTTTTAATTCCACCTTCATACTGAAATTTCTTTTCTTGATTTGTGTGTTCATCTTTTAATTCTATCAATAAATTCTTATTTAAAAAAGCAAGTTCTTCGAGCCTCTTTGACAAAAGATCAAAATCAAATGTTGTTGTCTCAAAAATTTTTTCATCAGGTATGAATTTTATTTCTGTTCCATTTTCATCTGAATCACCAATTACTTGTAAATCTGTAACAGGTTTTCCATACTCATATTTTTGATAGTATATTTTACCATCTCTTTTTATTTTTACTTCTAATAATTTTGAAAGGGCATTAACAACAGAAACACCAACACCATGCAAACCACCTGCAACTTTATATGTTTTTGAATCAAATTTTCCACCAGCATGCAATATAGTTAAAACAAGTTCAACAGCTGGTTTTTTTTCTTCTGGATGAATGTCAACAGGAATACCACGACCATTATCTGTAACTGTTATAGAACTATCTGTATTAATTATAACACTAATCTTATTACAGAATCCGGCTAAAACCTCATCTATTGAGTTAGAAACTACTTCATAAACCATATGATGTAAACCCCTTATACCCACATCACCTAGGTACATGGAAGGCCTTTTTTTTACCCCTTCTAGCCCCTTTAATACAGTAATACTAGAGGCACTATACTCTTGTTTTTTAGGGTTATTTTCCATTTTTAAGGCATTTATCTTATAAAATTAGATTTTTACTCCTAAAATGATAAAATTGAAGCATATTTATAAAGGTTTTTGCCTTATTTTGGCAAATGGAGCTTATTTTAAGCTTATTTTAAATATTTTTAATAATTTAAAAAAATAAGCAAAAAGTTTAAATATAACATAATGGTGATAATAATTAACATAATGGTGATAATTTATGAATATTTTAGATGTTATTAAAAAAAATATAAATATAAGAAAAATATTTGGAGAGCGTGAGCTGGTTATTATAGAAAAACAATTGCTTGGAGTTATTTTAAAACCCTCGGAAAAAACACGTCTTTCAAGAGATATAAGAAAAAAATTTGAAGCTATAAATTCACTTATGCAATTTAGTGAATACTTTAAACTCAAGCATGGAATGATTATTAATGAAAGAATTAATGATGCAAAAGAAGTTATTATAGAAAGCAAGTATTTTCCAAAGATTAAAAAGATTATATTATTCGGGAGTGCAGCAGAACATAAACTTGTGCTTCGTTCAGATATAGATATAGCAGTTGAGTTTACAGATATAACAAAAGAAGATGCAATGGCATTTAGATTGCATATTTTAGGAAGAGCTAATGAAAAAATAGACATACAGGTTTATAATATACTACCAGATAAAATTAAAAAGGAAATTGACTTAAAAGGAAAGGTGTTATATGAACGAAAGGATCAGCGATAAAATTAGAGAGATAGAAGAACATTTAGAACAGCTTGAGGAAATAAAGCCAGATTATCTAAAAGATTATATACAAGATTTCAAAATAAGGGCTGCATGCGAGAGATTAACTGAAAAGATTATAGAAGGGATAGTTGACCTTGCATTCTTGATTATTAAGGAAAAAAATTTTGATTCTCCTGAAAATGATTTGGAAACATTTGACATTCTTTTAGAAAATAAGATAATACAAGAAAAACTAGCTAAAAAATTACAGGATGCGAAGCGGATGAGGAATATACTTGCACATGAATATGGCAAAGTAAATGATGAAATCATATTTTACTCTATAAAAGAAGAGCTAGGAAATGATGTTATGGATTTTATAAGGGCTATAAAGGTGATACTATGAAAAAAATAGTATTTGACACTGATTTTTTAATAGATTCAATAAAATTTAGAATAAATATATTTGAAGAAATAAAAAGAATATGTGATTTCAATTACGAGCTAAATATAATTGATAAAACCCTTGATGAAATTAAAAATAAATCAAGACTAAAATTAATCAGCGAATTACTAAAAGCAAATAATGTTAATATTATAAAAACTTTAGGTAATGATAAGGTAGATGATTTAATTGTTAAGTTAGTTGATAAAGATTACATTGTTGCAACTCAAGATCAAGGATTAAAAAGAAGATTGAAAAATAAAGGGGTTTTAATTATCACAATAAGGCAGAAGAATTATTTAGCCTTGCTTTAACTAAACAAAAAGCTTTAAAAATACTAACATTCCATTTAATAAAATGTTTTACGAGACAATTGCAAAAGGACATATAAGAATACCTCCAAGATTATTGACTGGTGAGGTAAAAGATTCTATTATGAATAATTTGAATAATACGCTTGATTTAAATGTCCCTCAAGAACTTGGAATTGTTATTGATATTCCAGAAATTATTGAAGTTGGTGAAGGTATAATAATTCCTGGAGATGGTGCAGCCTATTATGATACAAAATTCAAAATGATTATTTTTAGACCTGAAATGCAGGAGATTGTAATTGGAAAAATACAGGAAGTTGCTGATTTTGGTGCATTTCTTGATATTGGTCCAATAGATGGAATGATTCATATATCACAAACAATGGATGATTTTGTTTCATTTTCAAAAACAGGGGAATTACAAGGAAAAGAATCAAAAAAAACACTAAAAACAAATGATAAATGCAGAGCAAGAATTGTTGCAATATCATATAAGGATATATCCAATCCAAAAATAGGATTAACAATGAGACAACCAATGTTAGGCCCTTTGCATTATATTGAAGAAGATCTTAAAAAAGTGGAAAAGAAGAAATGAAAAAAGTATGCAGAAAATGTAAAGTTTTTGTAACAGGAAGCGAATGTCCAATTTGCCATGGAAATAATTTTACAACAAGCTGGAAAGGAAGAATAATTATTTTAAATCCTGAAAAATCAGAGATAGCACAAAAATTAGAAATAAAAGAAAAGCATGAATATGCAATAAAAATATCATAATGAAAATTATAAATGAAAAAGAAATGCCTTTATTGAATAGGAAAAGAGTTACATTAGATTTAGAACATCTTAATAGTAAAACTCCATCTAGAGAAGAGATAAAGAAAAAACTATCTGCGATTTTAAAATCACCTGAAGATTTAGTTGCAATAAGACATGTTTATACAAAATTTGGTCAAGGAGAATCAAAGGTAATAGCTCATGTTTATAATAAAAAAGAAGATCTTGATTATTTAGAAAAGAAAAAAGTAAAAAAACAAAAGGAAGATGGCAAAAAAGAAGAAGAAAAATAAAACTCCAAGCCAGAAATGGAAGAAGTATAAAGTAAATGGAGATAAGTTAGAGAGAGCTAAAACCTGCCCTAAATGTAATGTTTTCTTAGCTGATCATAAAGATAGACTAACATGCGGAACTTGTGGCTATATGGAAATGAAATCTAAGAAGTGATTATTTTATCTTATAGTGACTTATTGAGGTTATAGGAAATATCATTAATCCTGACAGCTCTCCTTTTTGAGGATAATCTGATATTGTTATATCCTCTTTTTCAAGACTAACAAAATATCCTTTAAGAAAAACATTTTCTTCATGACTTTCATCATGTTTTACTTTAAATTCTAAGAGAGATCCAGGAACGATTATTCCATCTTTAATTTTCTTTTCAAATGATTCCTTTGTAAATATTTCTGATTCCATTTTTGAATATAAACCCTTACAAGACTCCATTGCTGAAGTCTTGCTCGGGAAAAAGAGGTGATATAATTTTGGTGCAAAACTTATATTTAAACCTTTCGGTTGTGTCCATTATAAAGTAGTGACTATTATAAAATCAAATAAAAAACTATTAAAATCAGAGAATTAGAGAAAAATATGCAAGATAAGATATATAACATGTTAATGCAGAAGGATGAAATAACCTGGCAGTCTATTATCTATGATTTAATCAGAAGTGGAGAGATGAATCCATGGGATATTGATATTTCTATCTTATCAAAAAGGTATCTTGAGACACTAAAAACCTTAAAAGAAGCTCATTTTCTTATATCAGGAAAGGTTGTTTTAGCTGCTGCTATTTTATTAAAGATAAAATCTGAAAAATTACTTACTGAAAACATAGCAAATCTAGATCAGCATTTATTTTCACAGGGAGAAACTGAAGAATTTTCTGATTTTGAAGATAATATTGAAAAACTAAGATTATTAGAAAACCCAAAACTTACTGTTAAAACACCGTTAACAAGAAAAAGAAAGGTATCTATGAATGATCTTATGGGTGCGTTACAAAGGGCTCTTGAAGTTGACCAAAGAAGAACAATGAAAAGATTAAGAGAGGAAGAACATTTAAGCAAGGTAAAAATACCTGAAAGAAAAATAGACATAAGCTCACTTATAAAAAATTTATATGATAAAATACTTGATTTTTTCAATAAAAAATCAACACTTACTTTTTCTGAATTAGTTGCTAGTGAGAGAAAAGAAGATAAGATAATGACATTTATTCCAATGCTTCATTTAGTTAACAAAGGAAAAATTGATATTGATCAAAAAGAGCATTTTGGTGAGATTGATATTATAAAATTATGATCCTGATACCCACAATTGAATTTTACAATCCCATCTATAACCTATTTCTTTTTTCCTGCCCCAAAAAGATTTCGCATCTTTAAAATCTTCCATTGAAAAATCGGAAAGTGTGAAAAATGTAGCAGGATATTCTTCTGCAACTTTTTTTCCAAGTTCATATAGATAGACATAATTTTTGTGAAGCTTTTCTGTAGATTCTTCATCCCAAGGGTTTGTATTATAATAACTAAACATACCATTTATTGAATTAATAGAACCAAAAGGCAAAATTAAAGAAGTTAAAACTGCTTCTTCAGGAATTACCGGATTAAAATGTTCAAATCCTTTTTTTGCAGCACCATCATAATTCTTTGAAGGTACTGAAACTAAATAATTTAAACTAGTAGTAGGAATTATTAATTTACTCTTTGAATTACTTCTTATAGCATACTAAGATAAATACTATTTATAAAGATTTATTTGAATAAATAACTATATTTTATTATATATTTTAATTTTTGATATTATGCTTAAATTATGATTTTAACTTTTTAATTAAATTTGTCAGTGTTAAAAACTGTTCCTTTCCTGTTTTCATATCTCTTAACTTAAATTTTTTCTTTTTAATTTCTTCTTTTCCTATGAATATTGTATATTCTATATTGTAAGAATTTGCATATTCTAATGCTTTTGATATTTTACCAAACATAATAGTTGTTGTAATTTTGCTTTTCCTTAACTGATTAACTAATTCTATTGATTTTTTATCTTCAGCTATAGAAATAATTAATACTTTTATTGGTTTTATATCAATCTTTGCTATTTCAGATATTCTATCAAGACCAAATGATATTCCAACTGCAGGTATTTCACGATTTAAATATTTTCCCACTACTTTATCATATCTCCCGCCTGCTGCTATTGTAAATTTATATTTATCATTGATAATTTCAAATACATTTCCAGTATAATATGAAAACCCTCTTGCAAGATTTGGATAGAATTTTAATTTAATTTTATAATTTTTGCAGATATTCATTAGTTCTTTAAGCTCAGAAGCACCTTCAAATTTATTTTTGACAAAATAATCTATATCTTTTGTGAAAAAAGAAAATAATTTATCTGTTTTATTGGTTATTTTACTAATATTTGCTTTTACTTCTTGGATAGTTAATTTATCTAATTTATCTATTTCTCTTATTATTAAATTAGTTTCATTAATATTCAAACTTTTAATAATACTATTTAGTAGTTTTCTATTATTTATTTTTATTTCAACTTTAATTTTTAATTCAGAAAAAATATCATTTGCTAGGGCTAAGCATTCTGCATCTGAATTAATATTAGAATCACCAATTATATCCACATCACATTGTGTAAATTCCCTGTAACGTCCTGGTTTTGCAGGCTCATCTCTGAATACATTTCCTATCTGATATCT
>Ga0180008_1000855_pt1 | contig 21718 bp, 34 predicted proteins | sample MM_PW_MetaG_FD_121121 | JGI IMG/M metagenome (GOLD analysis project Ga0180008, IMG submission 121121) | Groundwater microbial communities from the Aspo Hard Rock Laboratory (HRL) deep subsurface site, Sweden - MM_PW_MetaG | ecosystem: Environmental > Aquatic > Deep subsurface > Groundwater...
ACAAGACACATGGGCGTTCGCCCAACCGTACGTGGTTCTGCAATGAACCCTAACGATCACCCACATGGTGGTGGTGAAGGTAGAACACCGATCGGTAGAAAATCACCAATGACCCCTTGGGGTAAAAAGGGCCGTGGAGTTAAGACTCGCGATCATAAGAAAGCGTCAAACGACTTAATCATTCGTCGTCGCACGAAGTAGGAGGAAAATTATGGCACGTTCAGTTAAAAAAGGACCATTTTGTGATGATCACTTATTAGTTAAGGTTCAAAAGCAAAATGCAGCAAACGAAAATAAAGTGATCCAAACTTGGTCACGTCGTTCAACGGTTTTCCCTGATTTCGTTGGACACACAGTTGCCGTGTATAACGGCAAATCACATGTTCCTGTATACATTACAGAAGATATGGTTGGACACAAATTTGGCGAATTTGCACCAACACGTACATATCATGGACATGGTAAAGATGACAAGAAAGCTAAGAAGAAGTAATTGGAGGAGATATGATGGAAACTAAAGCTATAGCTAAAACCGTTCGCATTGCTCCAAGAAAGGTAAGATTGGTCATTGACCTAATCCGTGGTAAGGATATTAAAGAAGCGCAAGCGATCTTAATGTTTACACCTCGCGGAGCCTCACCAGTTATTTTGAAGGTATTGAACAGCGCTGTCGCTAACGCTGAACATAACAACAATGCAAATGTAGAGAACCTATTTGTTAAAGAGGTTTATGTAAATGAGGGTGTTCGCCTAAAGAGACTATTGCCAAGAGCAAAAGGTCAAGGTGACATTATTCAGAAGAGAACTAGCCACATTACTGTCGTCGTGGCAGATAAAGAGTAGAGGTGAAGAGACATGGGTCAAAAAGTTAATCCAATTGGTATGCGTCTTGGCATCATTCGTACATGGGACTCAAAATGGTATGCTGAAAAAACAGCAGTACCTGCCCTAGTTAAAGAAGATGAACAAATTCGCAGTTACCTGAATGATTTTTATAAAAAAGCCGCTGTTTCTCACATCGAAATCGAACGATTAAAAGGAAAAGGCGGAAAAGATCGTGTGAAAATCACGTTACATACTGCTAAACCTGGTATCGTTATCGGCCGTGATGCTGAAACAAAGAAGAAAACAGTCGCTAGTTTAGAGAAATTAACAAAAAAAGAAATCGTATTTAATGTCGTTGAAGTTAAACGTCCTGAACGCGTTGCAGAACTTGTTGCTCAAAGTATTGCTGAACAACTAGAAAACCGCGCATCATTCAGACGTGTACAAAAAATTGCTATGCAACGTGCACTTAAATCGGGAGCAAAAGGTTGTAAGACTTTAGTCTCTGGACGTTTAGGTGGAGCGGAAATCGCACGTAGCGAAGGTTATTCAGATGGACAGGTTCCTCTACATACACTTCGTGCTGATATCGATTATGCAACAGCTGAAGCAAATACAACCTATGGTATTCTTGGTATTAAAGTTTGGATTTATAACGGAGAAGTTCTTCCTGGCCAAACACGCGAAGAAAACCTTAGAAAGCAAGATGAGAGAGCGCCACGTCAAGATAGAAGACCACGTCGCAACAATCCTCGTGACAACAAGGGAGGCAACTAATTATGTTAATGCCTAAGAGAACAAAATTCCGTCGTCCTCACCGCGTAAGCTATGAAGGTAAAGTTAAAGGTAGAAATGAAATTCTAAATGGAGACTTTGCTTTAGTTGCTTCTGAAGGTGCATGGATTACAAACCGTCAAATCGAAGCAGCGCGTATCGCGATGACTAGACATATGAAGAGATTAGGGAAAGTATGGATTAATATCTTCCCACACTTAGCAAAGACTAAGAAACCACTTGAAGTGCGCATGGGTTCCGGTAAAGGTGCTCCTGATCATTGGGTAGCGGTTGTAAAAGAAGGTAAAGTTATGTTTGAAGTCAATGGTGTTTCTGAAGAAGTAGCAAAGGAAGCATTACGTTTAGCATCTCACAAATTACCTATTAAGACCAAGATTGTTAGAAGAGGTGAGCAAGCGTGAAAGCAAACGATATTAGAAAGATCAATACACCCGATCTTGAAAAAAGAATTGTCGAGTTAAAAGCAGAGTTATTCAACCTACGCTTTCAACTTGCAGTAGGACAACTTGAAAATACTGCTCGTATTAGTCAAGTTACAAGAACGATTGCACAAATGAAGACAATCATCAGTGAACGTACTGAATAAGGAGGATACCATGGAACGTAATAGTAGAAAAGTATATACGGGAATTGTAGTATCTGACAAAATGGATAAAACGATTACCGTGGTTGTAGACACATATAAGAAATCTCCTTTGTACCGTAAGAGTATTAAGGTATCAAAGAAATTTCATGTGCATGATGAAGAAGGTTTAGCAAGCATCGGCGATAAAGTGACCATTATGGAAACACGTCCAATGTCAAAGACTAAGAGATTCCGTCTCTTAGAAATCGTTGCTAAATCCGATTTAGTATAGGGAGGAAATAAATCATGATTCAACAAGAAAGTAGATTAGTAGTTGCTGATAACAGCGGTGCTAAAGAAGTCCTTGTGATTAAGGTTTTAGGGGGAACCCGTCGTCGTTATGCTAATATCGGTGATATTGTGGTCGTAACTGTAAAGAAAGCAGCACCTGCCGGTATGGTAAAAAAAGGTGAAGTTTTAAAAGCAGTTATCGTTCGCACGGTTTCAGGCCTTCGTCGCGTTGATGGAACATATATCAAATTTGATGAAAATGCAGCTGTCATTATTAAAGATGATTTAAACCCACGTGGTACCCGTATTTTCGGACCAGTGGCCAGAGAGCTTAGAGAAAAGAACTTTATGAAGATCGTATCTCTTGCTCCTGAAGTACTTTAAGGAGGTCTCGCTATATGTATATTAAAGCTGGAGACACAGTTACAGTTATCACTGGTAAAAAAGTAGATAAAGTTATAACAGATAAAAAAGGAAAAACCACTCGTAAGACAGGCCGCGTCATAAAGGTTTATCCTAGAACAGATCGTGTTTTAGTTGAAGGTATTAACATTGTTAAAAAACATGAACATCCTTCACAAGGCAACGATAAAGGCGGTATTTTAGAAAAAGAAGCACCTATCCATGTATCAAATGTTGCTATTGTTGATCCAAAAACAGGAAAACCAACTCGCGTTGGTTATCGTGAAGTCAATGGCAAAAAGGTACGATATGCTAAAAAATCAGGCGAAAGCCTTGATAAATAAGGAGTTAGACAATGAGCGCAATTAAAGAAAAGTACGAAAATGTTGTCAAACCCGAACTAATTAAGGCATTCAACTATACATCTGTTATGCAGGTGCCAAAAATTGAAAAAATTGTTGTGAACATGGGTGTCGGTGATGCAGTCTTCAATCCAAAAGTCTTAGATGACGCTGTTGAAGAATTAAGAGCAATCACTGGTCAAAAACCACAAGTAACAAAAGCTAAGAATTCAATTTCTAACTTTAAACTTAGAGAAGGTATGCCAATCGGAGCGAAAGTAACACTTCGCGGAGAAAGAATGTACTATTTCTTAGATAAATTGATTTCAATCGCTTTACCACGTGTACGTGACTTTAGAGGTATTTCTTCAAATGCTTTTGATGGTCGCGGTAACTACACTGTTGGTATTAGAGAACAAATCATTTTTCCAGAAATTAGTTTGGATAAAGTTAAAAAGGTTCGCGGAATGGACATTGTAATTGTAACAACGGCAAAAACTGACCAAGAAGGACGCGCATTATTAAGTCAACTTGGCATGCCGTTTAAGAAGTAAGGAGGCGTAATATGGCTAAAAAATCAAAGATCGTAAAAGAAATGAAGCGTCGCGAAATCGTTGAACGCTATCGTGATATCGTTGCTGAACTCAAGGAAAAAGGTGATTATCATGCACTTCAAAAACTTCCAAGAAACGCATCAGCAACACGTCTTAGAAATCGCGATGCAATTGATGGTCGCCCACGCGCCTATATGCGCAAGTTTGGCTTGTCACGTCTTAACTTTCGTGAATTGGCACACAAGGGACAAATTCCTGGTGTAACCAAAGCAAGCTGGTAATTAGGAGGAAGAACATATGGTTATGACTGATCCAATCGCGGATATGCTAACGCGTATTCGTAACGCAAATAAGATGCGTCATGTAAAAGTAGAAATGCCTGCTTCCCGTCTTAAAGCTGATATCTTATCGGTTCTAAAGAAGGAAGGGTTCATTGTAGATTTTACAACAGTAAAAGACAGTGCCCAAGGCAAAATTGTAGTTACCTTGAAATACACATCTTTAAAAGAACGTGTAATTAAAGGTCTAAAACGGATATCGAAACCAGGACTTCGTGTTTATGTATCAGTAGATGATCTACCTAAAGTATTAAATGGTTTAGGCATTGCCTTAATCTCCACATCTAAAGGTATCTTAACTGATCGTGAAGCACGTTTAGCTCAAGTTGGCGGCGAAGTGCTCGCCTACGTATGGTAATAAGGAGGAAATTATGTCACGTATAGGAAATAAAGTGATTCAAGTTCCTGCTGGCGTTACCGTTACGGTAAGCTCTGAAAACTACGCAGTAGTTAAAGGGCCAAAAGCTCAACTTGAATTCCAATTCAATCAAAGTTTAGGCATCAAAGTGGAAGGTAGTACAATAACAGTAACCCGTCCAAATGATGAAATATTTTCAAGAAAAATCCATGGTACAACACGCGCTTTATTAGCTAATATGGTTACTGGCGTATCTGTTGGATTTAAAAAGCAATTAGAAATTCGCGGTGTTGGTTATAGAGCAGCGCTCCAAGACAACTCCGTGAATTTGAGTTTGGGGTATTCACACCCAATTGATCTAGAAATTCCAGCGGGAATTACTGTCACCATTCCAAAAAACACTGATGTAATCATTGAAGGTGCCGACAAACAAGCAGTCGGCGAATTCGCTGCTAAAATCAGAAGTTTTAGAAAACCTGAACCATATCTTGGAAAAGGGATTCGCTATGTTGATGAGTATGTTCCACGTAAAGCTGGAAAGACTGCTAAGTAAGGGAGGACATCACTATGATCAAAAAAATATCTAAGAATGTCTCAAGACAAAAACGTCATCTTCGTATGCGCAAAATTGTTGATGGAACTGCAGCTCGTCCAAGACTAAATGTATACCGTTCCAATACTGCACTTTATGTACAAGTAGTTGATGATGTGAAGCAAACCACACTTATCAGTGCACGTAGCCAAGAAACAGGTCTTAAGGGTTGCAATATTGCAGCTGCTAAGGCATTAGGAAAATTAATTGCCGAAAAAGCACTTGCTCAGGGCGTTACTTCAGTTGTTTTTGATCGCGGCGGATATTTATATCACGGACGCGTCAAAGCACTTGCTGAAGCAGCTCGCGAAGCAGGTCTACAATTCTAAGGAGGAGAACGAACATGGCTAGAGAAAGATTCAATCAAGAAGAACAACAAGACAATCAATTCGAAGAACGTGTTGTATCCATTAACCGCGTAACAAAAGTCGTTAAGGGTGGTCGTCGTTTCCGTTTTGCTGCCTTAGTTGTAATTGGCAATAAACAAGGTGAAGTCGGTTTCGGTACTGGTAAAGCAGCAGAAGTTCCTGATGCAATCAAGAAAGCTGTTGAAGATGCTAAAGTAAATATGATTAAGGTTCCTATTGTAGGAGCAACAATTCCTCATGCAGTCACAGGAAATTTTGGAGCAGGTAAAGTCTTTATGAAACCAGCCTCAGAAGGTACTGGAATTATCGCTGGTGGAGCAGTTCGTGCTGTTTTCGAATTAGCTGGTATCAATGACATTCTATCGAAATCCCTTGGCTCAAGCACACCAATCAATATGGTTCGTGCAACATTTGCAGCGCTTAAAGAACTAAGAACTGCTGAACAAGTTGCTGCACTTCGCGGTGTAGATGTGGCGGAGTTGATATAATGAAAATTCAAATTACATTAAAAAGAAGTTTGATTGGCCGCAAGCCAAATCAAGTAAAAACAGCACATGCATTAGGATTAAAGAAGATTAATCAAGTAGTTGAAAAAGAGGTTAATGAAGCCATTCTAGGCATGATTAACACAATTGGACACTTGGTATCTGTACAAGAAGTTGAGTAGGAGGTATAACCAATGTTAAACGAATTAAGACCTGTAGAAGGTGCACGTAAAAACCGTAAACGTTTGGGTAGAGGCCCCGGTAGTGGTACAGGAAAAACCGCTGGTAAAGGTGACAAAGGTCAACTAGCTCGCTCAGGTGGTGGTCCACGCTTAGGATTTGAAGGAGGCCAGCTTCCTTTCTTCCAAAGTATTCCTAAAAGAGGATTTAAAAATGTTAATCGTAAAGAATATGCTGTAGTCAATTTAGTCGATCTAAATCAATTTAGTGATGGCGAAGTTGTTACTCCAGAAGTTCTTGTTGCTAGAAATATTCTTAAAAAACTTAAATCAGGTGTAAAAGTACTGGCAAATGGTACATTAGAGAAAAAACTTACTGTTAAGGCAAGTGTCTTCTCAAAAGCTGCTGAAGCTGCAATCATTAAAGCCGGTGGAACTGTAGAGGTGATTTAAAGTGTGGTTGCGTATAAAACGGGTTCTAAGTAACAAAACTGTAATGCTAAGATTAGCTATTACATTGCTCATTCTGTTAGTTGTTAGAATTGCTAGTCATATTACCGTTCCACTCTTTAATACACAAGCTATCGTAGATTTCATGCAAGCTAGTGGTAGTTTCGTTGCAATCCTTAATAATTTTAGTGGTCAGTCACTACAACGTTTCTCGATCATGTCATTAGGGATTACACCATATATCACTGCATCCATTGCTGTTCAGTTGTTACAAATGGTTATTCCAACGCTAAAAGAGTGGAGTGAACAAGGTGAGACTGGGAAATTTAAGACAAATCAATTAACACGTTATCTAGCTATAGCACTAGCCTTTATTCAAGGTTTAGGGCTAATCATTGGTATCAGTGTGAATGGTAGTGTTTTGATTCCAAGTCTTGAAGCATCAGTTGTTGAGCAATATCGTTATTTCTTCTATATCTACATGGCACTTGTTATCACTGGTGGGTCTGCACTTGCGATATGGTTGGCTGATCTCATTACTAAAAAAGGCATTGGGAATGGTACATCATTATTAATTGTTGCTGGGATTATGACCAGTTTGCCTACAATGTGGACAACATTATGGACTAAATATATTACAAATGGAACAAATGGATGGGATATTGTCTTCTTTATTATCATTCTATTAATGTATTTTGGTATTTTATTAGGTGTTGTGTATATGCAAATTTCAACCCGTAAAATTCCAATTCAGTATGCGAATCGTCAAGGCAAATCAGATTCCAATATTCCGATGAAGTTAAACAGTGGTGGGGTTATCCCAGTCATCTTTGCACAAACACTTTTAAGTATTCCACTATCACTGATTGGATTTTCAGGATTAAGTACAACATCTGGAGGCATTGGCGGATGGCTATACAACGTATTTAGCTACAATCAGCCAATAGGATTTATCCTTTATGTCCTACTTATAGTCATCTTTTCATTCTTTTATTCATTCTTAACCATTAATCCTGAAAAGATTTCTAATAACTTATCCAAATCCAACGCGTATGTACCTGGTATTAGACCAGGACAAGATACACAAGACTATATTGCTAGATTGCTATTTAAGATTACAGTCATTGGTACAGTATATCTTGTTCTTCTAGCTGTTATTCCAATTTTTACATCAATTATTTTTGGGTTCACCCAAACCGAAGCGCAAGCAATTACGTTAGGTGGTACCAGTTTGCTGATTATTGTTGGGGTTGCTATTGAAACGACACAGCAAGTGGAAACTGACGCAAGTCAAGCAGAATACAGCGGAATCTTTAAATAATTGGAGGATGATAAGATGCGTATAATCATTATGGGCCCTCCCGGAGTCGGTAAGGGAACAGAAGCAGAATTATTGATCAAGCATTATCAGATCCCACACATTTCAACAGGTAATATCTTTAGAGAACTATACAAGGACAGAACAACTGTTGGGAAAATAGCAAAAGAGTATATAAGTCGAGGCGAACTCGTACCAGATGATATTACAAATGAAATTGTTCGCCATAGACTTAGTCATCATGATGTCAAAAAAGGATTTCTATTTGATGGATATCCACGCAACATAGAACAAGCAAAGGCACTTGATGAAATGTTAGCCAAACAAGGCACAAAATTGGATGCAGTGATTAACATTTCTGCTCCAGAAGAATTGATTACAGAACGTATCAGCGGTCGTAGAGTATGCGAAACATGCGGTGCTGTCTATCACATCCACAACAAGAAACCGCAACAAGAAGGTTTATGTGATTTTGATGGTACACCACTCATTCAAAGAAACGACGATCTTGAAGAAACTGTACGTAGACGCTTACGCATCTATAAAGATCAAACAGCCCCAGTTATAGGCTATTATGAAAAAGCAGGAGCGATCATTCATATTAATGGAGCACAATCCATTAAAGAAGTAGACGCTCAAGTTATGAAAGCATTAGGTGAGAGCAATTGATTCAAATTAAATCACAACGTGAAATTGAGTTGATGCGTGAAGCTGGACGCATCTTGGAATTAACTAGACAAATGCTCAAAGAGCATATTAAGCCCGGTATTTCTACGCATCATCTCGATCAACTCGCCGAAAACTTCATTACTCATCTTGGAGCTACTCCCTCATTTAAGGGTTATCATGGTTTTCCGGGATCCATCTGTGCTTCAATCAATGAAGTTGTTGTTCACGGTATTCCTTCAACGAAGAAAATTCTTCAAGAAGGAGACATTATTACATTAGATTTTGGTGTCAATTATAAAGGGTATCATGCAGATTCTGCGACAACTTATCCTGTTGGTGAAATTAAGCCTGAAATCCAGAAGTTACTGGATGTGACTGAAAAGTCACTTTACGTTGGACTTGATCAAGCTAAGCCAGGAAATCGTGTTTCAGATATCTCACATGCAATCGAAGCATTTGTCAAACCATATGGTTATGGTATAGTTGAAGAATTTACCGGTCACGGTATTGGTAGAGAACTTCATGAAGAACCATTCGTACCTAACTTTGGGAAACCAAATCAAGGACCAATACTTAAACCAGGCATGACATTTTGTGTAGAACCCATGATTAATTTAGGGACAAAACGCGTCAAGGTACTAACGGATAATTGGACAACCATTACAGTCGATCATAAACCAAGTGCTCATTTTGAGCAAATGATTGTGATTACGGAAACTGGATATGAAATTTTAACAAAATGAGAGAAGGAGTGAATCTATGGCAAGAGAAGATTTAATCGAAGTAGAAGCTAAAGTTATCGAAGTATTACCAAACACCAAGTTCAAAGTTGAACTTATTCAAAATGGCCATATGGTATTGGCTCATGTTTCTGGTAAAATCCGTATGAATAACATACGCATTTTACCTGGTGATAAAGTAACAGTAGAATTGTCACCATACGATCTAACACGCGGCAGAATCACATATCGTCGCAAATAAGGAGGAACGCACATGAAGGTAAGAGCGTCAGTTAAAAAAAGAAGTGAAGACGACATCATTGTAAAGAGAAAAGGTAAGATTTACGTGATTAACAAAAAAAATAAAAGACATAATCAAAGACAAGGTTAAATAGGAGGAACTATGGCAAGAATAGCAGGCGTTGACATCCCACGCGACAAACGCGTCGTGGTTTCGTTGACTTATGTATATGGCGTTGGTTTATCAACTGCCAAACAAATTTTAAAGGATGCAAACGTGAGTGAAGAAACTCGTGTTAAGGCATTAACTGAAGATGAATTGAACCGTATTCGTACTGAAATTGTTAAGTACACAACTGAAGGCGATCTTCGCCGTGAAGTGACCATTAACATCAAACGTTTAATGGAAATCGGTTCATATCGTGGAATCCGTCATCGTAAAGGATTACCTGTTCGCGGTCAAAACACAAGAAACAATGCCCGCACAAGAAAAGGTAAACCAAAAGCGGTTACCGGCAAGAAGAAGTAAGGGAGGAATAGATCATGGCTCGTAAAAAAACAACAAAGCGTAAGGCTAGAAAAAATATTCCCCTTGGTGTTGCACACATTCATACAACTTTTAATAACACAATCGTTACCATTACTGATGTTGATGGCAATGCAATCGCTTGGAGTAGCTCAGGCGCTCTAGGTATCAAGGGTAGCAGAAAATCAACACCATATGCAGCACAGATGTCAGCTGAAGCAGTTGCTAAAACAGCAATTGACAACGGTATGATCAAGGTTGAAGTAGCAGTTAAAGGACCTGGTCCAGGTCGTGAAGCGGCAATCCGTTCGCTACAAGCGGCAGGATTAGAAATTACTGCAATTAGAGACGTAACACCAGTGCCACATAATGGATGCAGACCACCAAAACGTCCACGTGGATAATCTAAAGGAGGGGTAACTTGTGAAAGACTTAAAGTTTGAAAAACCAACCGCAGTTGAAGAACTATCAGTAGACGGTAACAAAGGCCGCTTTGTCATTAGACCTTTGGAACGTGGATATGGCATTACACTAGGTAATGCATTAAGAAGAGTATTATTGTCCTCATTGCCAGGAGCAGCTATTGTTAACATCAAGATTGATGGCATTGAACACGAATTCTCAACCATGGAAGGTCTTTATGAAGACGTCATGGGTATTGTTCTCAATTTGAAAAAGGTCATCTTCGCAGTTGATTCCGTAGAATCTGACTTTGAACAAAAGCTAGAACTTTATGCTGTTGGTGCAGGTAAAGTAACAGCTGCTGATTTTAATCATGTTGATGGTGTTGAAATTATCAACCCAGAACAAGTGATTGCTAACCTATCCGATGCAGGTAGACTTTCTATGGAAGTCACTATTCGTCGTGGTGTTGGTTATGTAAATGCTGAAAAGAATAAAGTATACAGTAAAAACGAAAAAAGTGTAATTCCAATTGATTCAATCTATACACCTGTAAGTCGTGTATCTTATCATGTTGAAAAGACAAGAGGAGATGCTGATGAATTGACATTAGACATTGAAACAAATGGTGCAATTGTTGCAAAAGAAGCACTTGCTTTAGCATCTAAGATGCTTATTGATTATTTGGATGTTATTGTCCAAATCAGCGAACAAGCCGTTTCAACTGACTTTATCTTCGAACAAGAAGAAGAACCAACCAATAAGAAATTAGAAATGAAAATTGAACAACTTGATTTATCCGTACGTCTATTTAATAGTTTAAAACGTTCAGGTATTTATACGGTTGCACAAATCATTCGTTTAACCGAAGAAGATGTCATGAGATTTAGATCTCTTGGTAGAAAATCCTTTAAGGAATTGAAGGAAAAGCTTTCTGAACATGGTTTAGAATTCGAAAATACTTCTACCAAAGACTCAAAATTTCATTTAGACGATGAAGAGAAGGAGTAAATCATGGCTTATAGTAGATTGAGACGCAATAGCGATCAAAGAAAAGCTTTACTTCGTGATCTTGTAACAGATATTATCATTAATGAACGTATCGTTACCACTGAAGCAAAAGCTAAAGAATTGAAGAAATTAGCTGACAAAATGGTCACTTTAGCAAAAGCTGGCACACTAGCTGCAAGAAGACAAGCTGCTGAAACTGTTCGTTTTGAAGAAGTAAAAGAAGGACAAAACGCACTTCAAAAGTTATTTTCTGATCTTGGACCACGCTATAAAGAAAGAAATGGCGGCTATACAAGAATCATTAAAACAGTACCAAGACGCGGCGATGCTGCGCCAATGGCAATTATTGAATTTGTATAATTAAAAGACCGAAAAAACCAAAAGGTATATGACTGTTGTCTATACCTTTTTTGTTGTACAAAGATAATTTTTATCAAAGATAAGAAAAATAGATGCGAATATTAAATTTTCCTTGTTATTTATATCAAAACATATTAAAATAGAAATGCACGTTTATTTTAGAAAAGAGGATTTTATGAAAAAATTACTCAGTTTATTTGGCATTTTAGTATTTGCCATCACATTAGTTGCTTGCGGTCAAACAATAACACCAACACATACAGCATCTGAAGTCATGGATGCAATTGAAATTGGTTATGTGGAAGGTGATTCTGCTGACCATATTACTGAAAATATAATATTGCCCACAACATCGAATTTAGAAAGTACAGCCAGGGTTTCCTGGGAAAGTGGGAATGAAGCAGTATTAACAAGCACCGATGTTGTCACTAGACAATTAGAAGACACAACTGTGACTTTAATAATTACCGTGACTTTAGGTTCAAGTAGCACACAAAAGTTTATTGATTTAACAGTGGCTGGGACCATTATTTATCACACAGTAACTTTTGATGTCAACGGGACACAAACGACAACTAGAGTTGTTGATGGACAAATGGTTTCTCAACCCAGTGATCCTGACGTATCTTCCTATCGTTTTAATGGATGGTTTTCTGATTCAGCATATCAAAATGAGTATGATTTTGATAGTGTAGTTACTGAAGATTTAGTAATATATGCTTCTATGGAATTTTTCGTGGTTGGCAACTATAGTATTGAAGTATATTTAGAAAATGTTGATGATGAGTCATACACACTACATTCAACTGAAAACTTAGTTGGAGAAGTTGGAGTTACCGTTAATGCAGAAACGATAAGAGCAGGCTTTACAATCAACGATGAAATGAGTACTATATCTGGTGTTGTCGAATCTGAATCGGATATCATTTTACAAGTTTATTTTGATCGTATAGATTATCAAGTTAATTTTTACGATGGTGGTAATTTACTTTCTACAGAAACACTTAAATATGAGGAATTAATTACTGCCATTACTGATCCAACGAAAGATGAATATGCATTTTTAGGATGGACACTATCTCCTGTAAGTGAAACTTATTATACATTTGGAGATCCAGTTAATGGAAACGTTACATTGTATGCACAATGGGAAATTTCGAGTGTTTATACATATGAAGGATATTATGAAGGTGCAGATGGATTATCAGGAACAAATCTAGAGGCTTTCTTAAGAACAGTTGTCACAACTGGTTTTACAGGGGTTACATACGGTGATGCTAGATATATTCTCGATGAAACGGATGCCGATCCAACCAATAGTTCAAAAGTTATACTCGTTTATTTAGGAACATCAGTTTCTGGAGCTTGGGATTTAGGTGTTACTTGGAATAGAGAACATGTTTGGCCACAATCACTTCTAGGCGTTGATGCAGTAAACAGTGTAGTCAATGTTGCGTCCGATTTACAAAATTTAAAACCAGCTGATCCAAGTGAAAATACTTCAAGAAGTAATGATTATTTTGATGAAACAGGGTTAAGTGGAAGTTATGAGCCAAGAGATGAAGTCAAAGGTGATGTCGCACGTATTTTATTCTATATGACTGTTCGCTATAGTAATCTCGAACTCGTCAATAGTACAAACCCCTCAGTTTACCAAATGGCGATGCTTAACACGTTGTTACAATGGCACTTACAAGATCCAGTAGATACCTTTGAACAACATAGAAATGATGTCATTTATAGTTATCAACATAATAGAAACCCATTCATTGATCATCCCGAGTTTGTTGAAAAGCTTTGGGGACCAATTGAATTATCAAATGGTAATTCAATCTTTATGAATTTACAGACAAGCACAGACTTATTAATTACAAATTATGTATTTGATATTCAAGAAATTAAAAGAGATTATATTTGTTAAATAATAAAGGCCAATCGGCCTTTTTTTGTTTTCCATTTTCTCGTTATATCAAACTGTTTGTTTACCAAAATAAGTTTTTATATCATCAAAGATAGATATAAGCCTGGATTTGATGGTAAAATAGATGTGAAGAAGTACAATTCAGATACGAAAGGAAGAATATCATGTTAGAAATTAAAGATGTATCAAAAAGTTATGATGGCATTAAACAAGCGTGTGATCATGTGAGTTTAACCATTGAAAAAGGGGATTTATTTGGCTTTATCGGTCACAATGGTGCAGGTAAAACAACCTTATTAAAATCAATTGCTGGTATTATCAATTTTGATTCTGGTGAAATTTTATTAGATGGATTTTCTATAAAAAAAGATCCGATTGAAGTAAAAAAACTGATTGCGTATATTCCTGATAATCCCGATATTTATGAATCTTTAACGGGCATCCAATATTTAGAATTTATTGCTGATGTGTTTAAAATTGATACAGATCAACGCACAAGAGAAGTTGACAAGTACGCAACAATGTTTGAAATACTTGATGTTCTAAATAATCCAATTTCATCTTATTCACATGGGATGAAACAAAAACTAGTTATTATCAGTGCACTCATTCATAAACCTCAATTGCTTTTACTTGACGAACCATTTGTTGGGCTTGATCCAAAGGCTAGCTTTTTACTTAAAGAAGTCTTTCAGGATATGTGTAGTCAGGGTGTATCAATTTTCTTTTCAACGCACGTCTTAGAAGTTGTTGAAAAATTATGCAATAAAGTTGCTATTATAAAACAAGGAAAAGTCGTAGCACATGGTATGACACAAGATATTATCGCTAATGAGTCGCTTGAAAATATATTTATGGAAATTGCAAGTGAGTCATAATGTATAGAAAATTAACAAAGCTTCTTTTAAAGGAGAATTTTTCAATCAAGCGACTCTTAGGATTTGATTTTAAAAAATCAAAAACTAAAGGAATTCTCATTGGATTAGCCCTTGTTTATGCTCTTTTTGTCTTTTTTGGCACATTCGGCTATATGTTTTTTGACCTTGGTAAATTTTTAAATCAAGCAGGTCAAGAAAAAATTATGCTTAGTTTTCTTACTTTTTATGCGATTGCTCTTTCAATTATGATTGTTTTATTAAGAGCTAGTGGATATTTATTTTATTACAAAGATTATGATATCCTTTCACCTCTACCTATTCATCCTAGAACTGTCCTGCTATCAAAAGCAACAGTTTTATTGATTATGTTGTATGTTTCCTCATTTATTTTTACGCTTCCAATAGCTTTTTCATATTTCTATTGGACTGGGTTTAATGTGCTAGGTATATTATTTTACTTAATAGGGTTTATTTTCTTACCTTTGGTACCTGTTATTGTGATGTCTTTTTTATCATTACTTATCGCAATGGCAACCAGAAAGTCCAGATATAGTAAACTAATTAGTATTATTATCCTATTTGCAGCAACTATCGCTATTCTAGCTTTTTCATTTTCAGTGAATGATGTAGATACAAACCCTTTAACAGGACAAATCGATTTATTTTCTGGAATCAGTAATGCATACCCACCGTTCTTATGGTTTATTAATGCTATTCATGAACAAAGCGTTGTTGACATTTTATTATTAGTTAGTACGCACGGGATTGCTTTTGGGTTGTTTATAGTCTTAATTCAAGATCTCGTTCAAAAAACGAATCAAAAAGGTGTTCGATCAAACATTAGAAAGAACAATAAAGCAGTCAAATATCAATCTAAACCAGTCATGCAATCTCTTGTTACCAAAGAATTCAAGAAATTCTTTAACTCAGTTATTTATGCTGTAAACTCCGGTATTGGTGTTGTAATGCTACTCGTTATGTCGATTGCAAGTCTCTTTTATAGAGCACAAATTGAAGATATTTTAAGTCAAATGGTTGGTAGTGGATTAAGTATAGAAATTTTGATTTTAGCTTTAATCAGTTTTTGTATTAGTATGACCATTACGCCAGCAATCAGCTTATCCTTAGAAGGCAAAAACTTTTGGATTATCAAAAGTCTGCCTATTAAAGCAGAAACAATCATGTTTTCTAAAATATTATTTAATCTAATTCTTTGCGTTCCAATCGCTATTATCAGTATTTTTATGTTTGGTATTTCAATTGGTTTTTCCGCAGTCAATCAGTTGCTATTGATTGGATTCGTCATTGTTTTTGCAATTTTAATCTCAACGTTTGATGCAATTGTTAATTTATATGTTCCTAAGTTTGATTATGTGAATGAAACAGAAGTTGTTAAGCAAAGTGCCGGTGCACTTTTAGGCATATTTGGCGGATTTACTTTTATAGCAATCAACGGTCTCTTATATTATTTATTGATGGAGGTCACAACATTTTCAATCATCATATTATTGATGATTGCTATCAACATCATATTAGCTTTACCTATGGCATATTTTGTCAAGACAAAGTCTGAGTATTTATTTAATAACATGAAGGCATAATACTTAAGGAGGTAATTCAATGATTAAAGCAGTTATTTTTGATTTAGATGGAGTGATTGTCAGTACAGACGAATATCATTATAAAGCATGGAAATTTATGTCCGAAAAAGAAAATATTGAGTTTGATCGGTCGATTAATCATCGATTAAGAGGTGTTTCCAGAATGGAATCACTACATATCATTTTAGAAAAAGCTAAAAAAGTATATACGACAGAAGAAAAAGTAAAACTTGCTCAAATAAAAAATGATTACTATGTAGAATCTCTTAAAAATATTAATGAATCTGATATCCTTCCAGGTGTTTTAGAAGTTCTTTCTGCACTAAAAAGTAATGGAATAAAGATTGCTATTGGATCATCAAGCAGAAATGCTAAACTAATTCTTAATCGGATTAAGTTAACTGATCAATTTGAAGCAATTGCCGATGGAACAGATATTAAAAACAGTAAACCAGCCCCTGATGTCTTTCTTGTTGCTGCCGTAAAGCTTGGCATTGATCCAAGTGAGTGTTTGGTGGTTGAAGACGCAGAAGCAGGTATAAAAGCTGCCAAAAGAGCTGGTATGTTTGGGTTTGCCGTTGGAGATGCAAAAAAATCCCAAGAGGCAGATTATAAAGCTGAAGATATTAAAGAACTTATTAACGTTGTGTTAAACAATGTTAAGTAGTAATTATTTCTTGTAATTTAATAAAACATGGGTATAATTATACCCAAGGAAAGAGGGAAAACATATGATTAAATTCAATGATTATAAGTATGAAAGACCTGATTTAGAAAAAGTCAAAAAAGAGCTAGAAGAACAAATAGAACTTATTGGAGAAGGCAACGATTTAGAAACTGAAATTAAAGCTGTTTATAGATTATTTGAAATCAATGATAAGGTTGCTACGAGTGGCACACTTGTTTCAGTGCGCAATAGCCTAGATACCACAAATGAATTCTATGAAAAAGAACAAGAATTTTTTGATGAAAATGGACCACATCTACAAGAATATGAACACCAATTCATTGATAAACTATTGTCATCACCAAATAGAGCGGGTTTAGAAAAAGAATTTGGCTCACTCATGTTTTTAAGAAATGAACTAGCTAAGAGAACATTTAAACCAGAAATCATTCCTGATTTACAACAAGAAAATAAATTAGGAACTGAATATGGTAAATTAATTGCATCTGCTAAAATTGAATTTCAAGGTGGAACATATAATTTAAGCCAAATGGCTCCCTTTATTCAAGATAAGAATAGAGAGACTCGTCATCAAGCCCAATTGGTTGTTTCAAAATTCTTTGCAGATAATGAAGCACAATTTGATCGTATTTATGATGATATGGTTAAAGTTCGCAATGAGATTGCTAAAAAATTAGGATATGAAAATTTCGTACAACTCGGCTATGATCGTTTTGGTAGAACCGACTATACAGCGGCTGATGTTAAAACGTATAGAGATCAAGTCTTTGAAGATATCGTTCCACTTGTAACTGATCTTACAGAAAGAAAAGCTAAACGTCTTGGTATAGAAAATCCAAAATCATATGATTTAGCTCTATCATTTCTTTCTGGTAATCCAACTCCAAAAGGAGATCGCGCTTGGCAAGTTGAAAGAGCAAAGAAAATGTATGATGAAATGTCACCTCAAACTTCTGAGTTTTTCAACTTCATGTTAGATCGTGAATTATTAGAACTCGATAGTAAACCAGGTAAACAAGGTGGAGGATATTGTACATATATTCCTGAGTATCGTTCACCATTCATTTTTGCAAATTTTAATGGTACATCACATGATGTTGATGTTTTAACGCACGAAGCAGGACATGCTTTCCAAGTTTATCAAAGTAGAGATTTACTTCCGGAATATCGTTGGCCAACCATGGAAGCAGCAGAAATTCATTCAATGAGTATGGAGTTCTTAGCATGGCCATGGATTGATCAATTCTTCCTAGAAGATACAGCAAAATATAAATTTAACCATTTAGCCGGAGCAGTTTCATTTCTCCCATATGGTGTGTTAGTTGATGAATTCCAGCATCACATCTATGAAAAACCAGAAATGACACCAGATGAAAGAAAAGCAACTTGGAGAAAATTAGAAAAGAAATATATGCCATTTAAAGACTATGGTGATGATGCCTTTATGGAAAAAGGAACATTCTGGTTCAGACAAGGACATATCTTCGGATCTCCATTCTATTATATCGATTATACGCTTGCTCAAGTTTGTGCATTTCAATATTGGATCAAGCATCAATCTAATCGCAAAGAAGCATTAGACAGTTATTTAGCCTTATGTAGATTAGGTGGTTCAAAGAGTTTCTTAGGTTTAGTAGATTCAGCCCAGTTAATGAATCCATTTAAGAAAGGTACTGTTCATAAAATTGTTGAACCAATCAAAGCTTATCTTGATGCAGTAGATGACACAAAACTCTAATTAATTAAAATATACAAATAAGAAAAAGCCCAGTTAATCTCTTAACTAGGCTTTTTTAGACTTATTTTTTAGATATGAATAAATCGAGTCTGCAGCTTGCATTCCATCATAAACTGATTTTGCAATTTGCAATTTTCCACCGATGATATCACCAGCTGCGAATAATCCTTCAATATTGGTTTGGTAATTTTCATCCACGCTAATATTGTTTTTTTCGACAATGACTCCGAGTTGAGATGCGAAATCTACTGAACTTGGAACGCCAAGTGCAATGAAGACACCGTCAATAGGATACTCACCTTTGTCTGTTACAATATGCGTGATTTTTTCATCACCTTTAAATGACAATACAATGTCTTTAATCACTGTATTTTGAACCTCACATGTAAGTTCATTGCCATGTGTAAATACCGTTACATCACTAGAGATTCTATTGAGATATTCTAGTTCGTGTTGCATATATGCGCCACAACCAATAATTGCTAATTTCTTTCTTCTATAAAAATAGCCATCACAAGTTGCACACATACTAATACCTTTTCCACGGAATTTAGTAAAACCGGAAATATTAAGTGTTTGTCTTGTTTTACCTGTAGCTAATAATACAGATAGAGCTTCATAGGTTTTGTGTTGTGTTTGTACAGTAAATCCCATCTCACTTTGTTTCAATGAAATCACAGAATCAGTGATCACTTGAATACCGAGTTTTTTTGCTTGATCTACACCTTGTTGAATTAACTTGTTGCCCTCAATTGGTTCTTGGAGTCCATAGTAATTTTCTACTAAATCAGAATAACCATCTAATGCACCTAAGTCTTTACCGATGACTAAAGAATCAATACCGGTTCTTTTAAGATAAATGGCAGCAGTAACACCTGCAGGACCATATCCGATAATAATGACCTTCTTCATACTTCTAATAATTTTCTCAAAGTAGCTTTAGATTGCACACCGATGATAGATTGATGAACTTTACCGTTCTTAAAAACAACGATTGTTGGAATACTCATAATGCCGAATTGGTCAGCAATTTCATATTCTGCATCAACATCAAGTTTACCAACTTTTGCTAATCCAGCAACTTCTTTATCAAGTTCTTCAAGAATTGGAACAACTCTTAAACATGGACTGCACCAAGTTGCCCAAAAATCAACAAGTACTGGGACATTACTCTGTAAAACTTCTTTTTCAAAATTTTCTGTTGTTAAATGTAATACCATTTTATTTCACCTCATTTATATTCATTACCATTATAAAGAATTATATCAAAAAACGCTATCTATTTACTTTATATAATTATAAAAATGGTAAAAAAAGTTATTCAAAACACATTTTATATCTTCACTTAGTGAAAACTCTAAAATTCAGTACGGTAACCTTTATTATATTTCTTATACATGATATAATGTTATGGTACGAAATGTAGGTGAATTTGATGATTAAAGTGAGCGATTTGAGCTTTTCATATAACAGTGTTGATGAAGCATTAAAACATATTAATCTAGAGATATCCAAAGGTTCTTGGGTATCTGTTTTAGGCCATAATGGTTCAGGTAAATCAACATTAGCAAAATTACTTGTAGGATTGCTTTCTCCATCTAATGGAGAGATTTATATTGAAGGTATGAAACTCGATGAAGAACATATTTCTGATATTCGCAAAAAAATTGGTATTGTTTTTCAAAATCCTGATAATCAATTTGTTGGTGTAACAGTTAAACACGATATTGCGTTTGGTTTAGAAAACCAATGCATTCCATATGATCAAATGGTTGAAAAAATTCACCATTATGCTTCACTTGTAGGTATGGAGGAATTTTTGAGTAAAGAACCTCACCAACTTTCAGGTGGACAGAAGCAACGTGTTGCTATTGCTGGTGCGCTTGCGATGGAACAAGACATCCTTATTCTAGATGAAGCAACATCGATGTTAGATCCAGAAGGCACTCATGAAATTATAGAACTCATCAAAGTATTAAATAAAGATTTAAATAAAACGATTATCACCATCACTCATGATTTATCATTTGCCGCACAAAGCGATCATTTAATTGTTCTTAAAGATGGTGAAGTTATTTTAACCGGGACACCAAAAGAAGTATTCAACCGAGAAGACTTATTAAGATCTTCACATCTTGAATTACCTTTTGCTTTAGGTCTTTATAACGAAGTAGCAAAAGATGGTTCAATTGACCACAAAGTTTTGGAGGCACTATGGGCATTCAATTCAAAGATGTAAGCTTTTCATATAAAGGCTTAAAAGTTAATTATGATGCCATTCGCCATATCAATTTAGATATAAAGAGCAAGAATGAATTTATTGCTATTGTCGGTCAAACCGGTTCTGGTAAATCTACTCTTGTTCAGCATATGAATGCATTATTGCTTCCTAGTAGTGGAAATGTTGTTGTTTTCGGACAAAATTTACCACCCAAGAAGAAAGAAAAGATTAATTATCTTCGTCAGAAGGTTGGTCTTGTTTTTCAGTTTCCTGAATATCAGTTATTTGAAGAAACAATTATCAAGGATATTATGTTTGGACCTAAGAATTTTAAATCTACAGAAATCGATGCAATGGAAATGGCAAAAAGAGCTGCTCAAATTGTAGGTATCGATGAATCTCTATATGAACAATCCCCATTTAGAATCAGTGGAGGACAAATGCGCAGAGTAGCTATTGCTGGTATTCTAGCAATGGAACCTGAAATTCTTGTTTTAGATGAACCAACGAGAGGACTGGACCCTAAGGGAAGAAATGATCTCATGAAAATCTTTAAAGAACTCCATGAAAAAGATAACAAGACAATTATTTTGATTTCTCATGATATGGATTTAGTTTCAGAATATGCTAAAAGAGTGATTGTTCTTGATGAAGGAGAACTTGTTTTTGATGGCACAAAAGAAGCTCTTTTTGAACATCCTAATTTTGATTCATTTCATTTGGATTTGCCGACACCATTAAAGATACTGAAATACTTAGAAAAAGAAGTAGGTATTCCATATTTACCTAAGTATGATTTTGATAGCCTCCTTAATTATTTGAAGGAGGTTGCTCATGAATAATATTACAATAGGACAATTTATTCCTGGAAACTCCTGGTTAC
>Ga0180008_1000856_pt1 | contig 21700 bp, 28 predicted proteins | sample MM_PW_MetaG_FD_121121 | JGI IMG/M metagenome (GOLD analysis project Ga0180008, IMG submission 121121) | Groundwater microbial communities from the Aspo Hard Rock Laboratory (HRL) deep subsurface site, Sweden - MM_PW_MetaG | ecosystem: Environmental > Aquatic > Deep subsurface > Groundwater...
AAATCACGTATGACAAGAAGTTGTAGCGTATGTAATCGAGGAATAAGGGTTGACAATGTTACTGGAGTTTGTGGTAAATGTCAACATGACCAAAGAAAAATTTAGCTTCACCTGGATAGGTAGCAAAAAACCCACAGACTCGTAATTTATGATCAAAAAAGTACTGTATTATAATAGATCATAGAATATAATAAGTACTCTATTTATAATTGATCAATATATATTTACTATGAGAAAACGAGAAATTATCAAAGAACTTGAATTAGCAAAGAGTCGGATTGATACCATTATAGATGGTTTCAACAATTTGGATGTAGATAACTCTGAAACAATGCGTCATGCTCAGACCACTATAACATTTATAACGTTTGAACTTATTGACAACATTGGTAAGGTTGAAGTGTCCATATATAATTATTTAAAGAGGAAGGGTTGGAAATGAATTGTATATTAAAAGATAAATTACCCCACGAACACGCCGTAGCTGATACTAAGGATGCTAGATATAGAGGAACGTTTGTTAATTGTCCCCTGTTCAATAGCAGACAGATCTGTTTATGGTGTTGCTTGCACATCTGCGACATTGGTGAGCCTTTGAAGCGTGGTGATGCTGGTATTGCACATCCTGAGTTCGAGTCTATAGTTCCTGGTGAGTCACTAAGGAGTTGGGATGAGATATGGCAGGTTTGTAGTAGATGCTCACAGGGATAGGGCTTGACAATTGCCCCTTAATTTGGTATAATTAATATGAAGGATCTAAAAAGGGTTGCGAGTGAGTTAAAGTCGTTAGCCAACAAATCAAGAGAAATAACAAGTAAACTTGATACATTCATTGGTAATGTAACCTTTGAGTACTCACAGCAAGAACTCATTAGGCGTGTTTTTAAGTCTGTATTACCACAATTGAAGAGTCGTAGAGATAGAGAAATTGCCAAACATATTTTAGAAAGGACGGATTGGATTGAATGAAGGGACACGATGATGATGATGGGTGTGCTGTTTATAACTCTATTAGTGATATAGAGTATGAAAGAAGGACACTGAGAGAACACAGAACTATTATCGTATCAAGCGATATTGATAGCGGTGCTGCCCACGAGTTTATAGAAGATATTGAGATGTTGAAGCTCAGTTATTCAAAAGACCCAATTAAAGTAATTATTAGTTCACCTGGTGGTAATGTTTTTAGCGGTATAGCTATGATAAGAGCCGTTAGAGGTGCACAAAAAATTGGTATAAAGATCGTTGGAGAAGTTCATGGTCATGCGTGCTCTATGGCTTTCTTTATATTACAGTGTTGTGATGAAAGACATATGGGTAGACTTGATATTCTTATGGCACACGGTATCACCACTGGATTTTCTGGTGATATGAAGAGTCTAGAAGCAGAGAACAAACTTCTTGGTTATTGGCATACGGAGTTCGCTAATTTAGTTGCTAGTCGTTGCACTACTGTTGGTGAGTATAATGAACCTAGTTACTGGTTTGAGATTCTAAGAGACAACACTCCTCAGTGGTATACTGCGGAGGAATCTATGGAAATGGGGTTAATAGACAAAATAGATGATAACAATTAAAATAAAAAAGATAAACCCAAAAGCAAAAATACCAAAAATAGCTACAGACGGATCGGCTTGCTTCGACCTGTCGGTGTGCGAACAGATTGTGATAACACAGGGCGCATTTGTTAGAGCTAAGACTGGTTTAGCATTTGAGATACCAAAGGGGTATCATGTCGAGGTTTATCCAAGAAGCGGAATTGCTGGTAGAGGTATTATTATACCAAACTCGCCTGGAATAATTGATGAGGACTATCGTGGTGAGATTATGATAACCATGTACGGTTTATTTTGCAAGATGGAATATTTTGGCGTGGGATCAAGAGTAGCCCAAGCCAGACTGGTTAGGAACGAACCTGTTCAGATTAAAGTGGTGAGTCATCTATCAGAGACAGAACGAGGTGAAGGTGGTTTCGGTTCAACTGGAACAAAATAAGGAAAGGAAAGGTTATGAAACATATGTATGAAGTGTACTTAGCGGGAAGAATTGCGAACCTAAGTTACGATGAGGCGATGAAAGATCGTCTAGAAACAATCAAAAGACTTAATGAAGTCGGAATAAAGTGTCGGACTCCAATGCGGGGTAAACAACATTTAGCTAGTTCAAAGAAGATAACTGCTACTGCTTTTACGAATGGTCTTACTATTCAGGAAGTAATACAGAGAGATATTAGTGATGTTGAGAAGGTAGATGCAGTACTAGTCTTGACTGGTGATGATGCTAGTTGGGGAACTGCTGGTGAATTCTACTATGCAACCTGGATTTCTCATACCCCAACATTAGTTATTGCTAAAGATCACGTTGGTGGTTGGATGGAGCACTATGCTACTAAGATGGTTACGGATTTAGATGAAGCTATTGTGGTGTTAAAGCATTGGAAGAAGTATTGGAATGGTGTGGGAGTATATGATACGAGGTAAAATATTATGGGTATAAGTAAAAGTATTGCAGTTTGGTGTAAGGACTTATCAGTAAATGATAACGTTAAAACCACCATCATTCTAGTACCTGATGATGATAATCACAGTTGTTCATCAATATCAGGATGGGTAGTGTGGAGTGGTCAAATATAATTGGAGTAATTAATGCGTGTAATTAAACGAGATGGTCGTATAGCAAAATTTAATACGGATAAAATAGTCAGTGCTGTGCTCAAAGCGATGGAAGCTGTCGGTGAGGTAGATCAACAGGTAGCTGCTGATGTGGCTTTTGCAGTAACTGAAGGTCTTAATGGCAACAAAGAGATTTCAGTCGAAGATATTCAAGATAGGGTTGAAGAGGCTCTTATAAATACTGGTAGAGCTAAACTATCCAAGACATACATTCTTTATAGAGCTGAAAGGGCACAGGTTAGAGGGTTTAGGCAAGCAATTGGTATTGAAGACGACCTTAAATTTGGTGTTAATGCTTTATCACTACTTGATAAGAGATATTTGAAGAAAGGAGTAGATGGTAAGAAAGAAACCCCTTCCCAGATGTTTCGCAGGGTAGCAAAAGCTGTTGCTAGTATTGAGAAGTCACATGGTAATAATCCTGAATACTGGAGTAAAGCATTCTATAACCTGATGTCAAATAGATATTTTATCCCGAATACCCCATGTTTAGCTAATGCTGGAAATAGCGAGCTAAACTATTTATTTGCCTGTTATGCTTTTGAGGTTGGTGATTCCATTGAGGAAATATTCCAGACTGCGAAGGATTGTGCGGTAGTGCAAAAAACGGGTGGTGGAGTCGGGCTTAATTTGTCTAATCTAAGACCAAGGGGTAGCACTGTCAAGACTACAGAAGGTTTTGCTAGTGGACCTATTGATTTTATGCGTGTTTATGACATGACTAGTGATGTGATTAAGCAGGGTGGGATTAGACGTGGGGGAAACCTTGGTTTAATGCTTGTGTCGCACCCAGACATATTAGAATTTATTCAATGTAAAAATGACGAAACTAAATTAAATAACTTTAACATATCTGTGGCTATAACTGATGAGTTTATGAGGGCAGTTAAAAATGATGCTGATTTCTCATTAGTTAACCCCAAGAATAATGAATTGGTTCGTAAAGTTAATGCCAGACAACTGTTTTCCACAATAGCTGAGTCTGCTTGGAAAAATGGTGAGCCTGGTATTGTTTTTTGGGATAAGATTGAAGAGGATAACCCTACTCCAGAGTTAGGACACCTGATTAAGAACTTATGTGCAGAGCAGGATTTACTACCCTACGAAGCGTGTGTCCTGGGGTCAATTAATCTTGAAAAATTTGTGGATGATGGTAGAATTATTTATACTTCTCTACGTAAGGTAGTTCATCATGGAGTCAGGTTCTTAGATAATGTTCTTGATGTTTCTAATTACCCGTTAGAGAAAATAAAAGAGACTTGTCAGGGTAATAGGAAGATAGGACTAGGAGTTATGGGATTTGCTTCTATGCTAGTCAAACTCGGTATCCCGTATGATTCAGATGAAGGACTAGTTATTGCTGAAGAAGTAATGGATTTTATAAATATTGAAGCTAGAAAAGCATCGGTTAAACTTGCTGAAGAGCGTGGTGATTTTCTTAATATAGCCAAGTCTAAGATTACTTCCCCGCAAAGGAACGCTTCTTTAACCACTATTGCTCCCACTGGTAGCATTAGTATTATTGCAGAGACATCGAGTGGCATTGAACCCTTGTTTGCTGTTGTGTATCAGAAGTCAAACATACTAGAAGACAACACTTTCTTTGAAATTAATCCAAACTTTGAAGAGATAGGGACTAGAGAGGGGTGGTATAACAAAAGTCTTATAAACAGCGTTATAAGGAATGGTGGTCGAGTTACAGGAATTCCCGAAGTACCAGAAAAGTGGCAACGGGTCTTTAGAACCGCCTTGGAGATTTCTCCAGAGTGGCACGTAAAGATGCAGGCTGCTTTCCAAAGGCACGTAAGTAATTCCATTTCTAAGACTATTAACCTATCTTTTGAAGCAACTAGAGAAGATGTTGAAAAAGCCATTAAACTTGCTTATGATATGAATCTTAAAGGAGTAACAGTTTTTAGAAATAACAGCAGATCTACTCAAGTGTTACAAACCTTGTGTATCGAATGTGAAGAGGACGGTATGTGCACCATCCCCGAAATTACGTAGGTGTGTTGATGGAAAATGTTTTATGTGCGATATGTCAAGAACCACTTAGGGGTATTTTTAAAAATACTAAGATGAGTTGGTTTTGTAATGATTGCTATCATGCTTATCATGAAGAAATTATGAGTAATGTCGCTTGGGTAAGAGTGGCGATAGCATTAGAGAGAACGAAAAGACGTAATGATCCATATTGCGGCATCTCTAACAGACCGAAGGAAGGGGTTATTATTATTCGTTTAGGGGATAAGTTTGACGTGGATGATGGTAAACTTGTAATTAAGGATGGGTATCATGGCAGGTAGGAAGAAGAAGGGTTACGAACTAGAGGAAAAACTAAATACATATCAGGAAGCTTACGAACTCGATGATCTTAATAGGGCTAATGACTTAGCCTCACTAAGGCAGTTATGTCACTTTGAGATTATTATTGAGAAGTTACAAGCAAAGGTTACTACCCTTAAAGATTTTGATAAGAACTCCAAAGCGATGAAGGATCTTACCACAGCTTTGCGTGATACCGTAAACTCTTATACTTCATTACAGACTGCGTTGGGTATTAACAGAGCAAAGCGTCAGAGTGATTCTGATGAAAGTGTTCTTAGTTATATTGATAAATTAAAAGATCAAGCTAAGAAGGTTTGGGATGTAAGACTAAAGAAGGTTATCTGTAATGATTGCCACCTACCATTGGGCAAGTTTTATATTTATATTACCGAGAAGGGTGAACCTGGAGCTATCGCTTATGACGGCAAAACAATAGAGCCTATAAAGTACAGTTTTGAAATTGAGTGTCCACAGTGCTTTAAGATGGTAGCAGTTACTAACGAGAGTGTATAATGAAAGAAAAAGTTCTTCTAGACGAAGGTGATATAGCTGTTCTAGAATTGTTAGATGATATTATAATTTTTGGTGAGTTTACTAGAAGTACCGATGAGGATATTGATAATGGTAGAGGATTCAAGTTTGATAATTACCAAAAGAAGATGCTTCTTGATGAAACTCCCTTCATAAGTGTGTGTACTGGACGTTCCACTGGAAAGACAGTTAGCATGGAGACTAAGATAATCTTTAATGTTGTTTCCATGAAGTATGAAAAAGCTAGTGCTAATGAAGTGGTTTTGGTTGTTCAGAACAAATCACAGTTAGAACCTGTTTTTCTAAGGTTGACCCAGTTTTTCAGAAGGCAACCTTTCCTAAGAAACTTTGTTGATAGAACTAGTATAAACTTTTCCGAGCATTTGATTAAACTTTCCAACGGAGCTACAGTGCGTTGCAGGATTGTTGGTTCATCAGCAGATAGTAATGTTATTGGTTTGCACGTTCCGTGTATATTTGTTGACGAAGCTCAGGTATTTAATTATGTCGCTTGGAACTCACTACAACAGTGTTTAACACAGTGGGATGATAATTACCAGTTATGGCTTAGTGGTGTACCTAATGGTATGCGTGAGAAGAATATTCTTTTTGAAGCTGACCAGCTTGATACTAGGTGGTCTAGACATAATTTATCAAGGTTGTTTAGTTCCCGTTACACTAAGGAACAGCATACATCTGATTTGAAGCAGTATGGTGGTACTGAGGGTGATGACTATATACACCTTGTTCTCGGAGAGCATGGTTCACCAGCATTCTCAGTGTTTGATCGTAAATTAATGAAGATAGAGAACTATCCAGTTCATCGCTCCATTATCAACAATCTTACATTGGCTCAGGTTAGTGGAAATTTCAGCGAGATACTTGTTGCACCAGATCTTCCTCCTACCGTACAACCAGATTTGTTATGTTGTGCCATAGATGCTGGTTTCTCCAATGATCCTACTATTATAACAGTACTATATCGTCAGCATGATGTGTGGAGATTCTTTCTTAGATATGAGTTACGTAGAATCAAGTATCCAACACAGGCAAAAATTATTGATTGGTTGGACACTATATATGGTTTTAATATGATAACTCTTGATGCTGGTAGTTCTGGTCTTGCATTAGGTCAGATGCTACAGGAGATGGAAGAGTTTGCACCTAAGAATTACCAGAAACGATTAATTCTGGTTGATTTCCAGGGTGGCGTGGTTACTGGATATGACGAAGAAGGTAAGGAAGTAAAAGATAGAGTAAGAAAATTCACTATACAGACACTACAGAAGTGGTCGCAGAATGATCACACTATCGTATTTTCAGAGCAGGATGATGACATGATAACGGAGTTGGAAAGAGTAGGTTTTACCAGAGATATGTTGGGACAACCTAAATACTTCGTTTACTCTCCAACGGGTGGACAGAGAGGTGATGACCACGTTTTGGCATCAATACTTACATGGGTATACGGATACTACTATGAGTTTTTCTCTCCCGATAAACCTGGTAAGACTGGTAAATATGGTGATTTAATGCCAGGTATGTGGGTTACTACTAGTTAATTGTGAGGTAACAAATGGTTACACAAAAGAAATTAAAATTGGCAAAAGCAGAGGTTAATATCCTTAATGACCCTAGTCAGGTAGGAACTGTGTTTGCAACTAACGTTGATTACATGGAACTACCAACTAAATTTAAGGATCTTATAAAGATGTGCCGTTTTTTCTATAGACATGATCCTATTGCGGGAACAGTTGTAAACAAAATGGTAGATTTTGCTGTTTCTCCAATTATCAACCAACAGGGAAATTCCACAGAGGAGGAATTAGCAGTATATGATTCTATTCGTGATTTACTTCAGGAGTTCTTCAGGAATGTTTGTTTAGAGTATCTGCTTTCTGGTTTGGTTATACCTCACTATGAATGGTCTAGAGTTAGCGGTGTATCTCTTAGTCCTTTACTTGACTCTAGGAGAAGAGTGTGGGTCCCAGACAATATTTGGTTCAGAGATCCCGCAACGATAACTGTGAAAGCTTCCCCAATTCCAAACATAAAGTATATCTATGTTACTGTTCCTGCTGCCACTATTAAGTTTATTAAAGATAAAGGCAAACGACCCGATGGTAGTACAGATAAGGAAACATATGACGCATTGGTAACTAACTACCCAGAGTTTGTTAAAGCAATTCAAGCCAATAAAGGTATTCATTCTGAAATACTATTACCAGATACTAGACCTATATTCTCTAAGTGTTTGCCAGAAGATCCATACCCTGTACCATTTATGACTAATGCTCTGGAAGCTTTGATGCACAAGAGGAATCTAAGAAAGATGGATTACTCTATTGCTGCTAGGGTTATTGCTGCCATTCAGCTAATTAGACTTGGTAGTGATGACTTCCCCGTTACTGATGAGAAAGACTTCAAACATATCTCTAATCTAATGAACTACAGAACAATTAAGGGACAGCAAGAGAAAGTATTCCAGTTATTTGCAAATCACACGTTACAGATTGACTGGGTTTACCCAAATACAGAAGCTATGTTAAATAAAGAAAAATATAACACAGTTGATGATGATATTATCTCTGGATTTGGTTTCCCTAGAACACTAATAACTGGTGAAACACTAAGATCAAATGTTGAGGGTGGTGCTGATATGGCTACATTCTCACCTATTGCTACTCTGGAGAGTCTAAGATCTAAATTGATTGGTTGGACAAAGGTTTTATACACCGAGATAAAGGAAAAGAATGGGCATAAGAATGCTCCTATTCCTATGTTCTCACCTATGAAACTTTACAGTATTGTTGATCTTAATATTATTAACAGAGATCTTTACAAAGAAGGTTCAATGTCAAGGAAGACAAGACTTGAAATGCAGAATGTTGATCAGACTACTGAGATGGAAAGAATTGCGAAAGAGGATAAAGAGTATAAGGAAAGAGATATTCGTGAAGCCCCATTCGTTCCATTCTCTTCACCTAGTGGTGGCAGACCAGGTGTAAATCCAGGTCAACCTACTCCCGCAAAACAACCCGTTAAACCAGTAGATAAAACTACTAAACCAGTGGAGAAAGCTGAAGAAGAAGGATAGAAATGATTAATATCGAGGATAAGCGGATTCTGATTACAGGTGGTAGAGGGTTTTTAGGGCAGTGGGTAATTAAGGAACTTGTAAGGAATGGAGCACGAGAAACTAATCTAATAGTGCCACCATCTAGTGAGTGTGATTTAAGAGACAAGGGTAGTTGTATTAGGGCTATGGCAGACGCTGATTTGTGCATTCACCTAGCGGCACGGGTTGGTGGCATTGGACTTAATAATGCCAAACCTGCTGATTTATTCTTTGATAACATGCAGATGGGGATTAACGTCATACACGCTGCTCAGATGAGTAATCTAGAGAAGATTCTTGTGGTTGGAACAATATGTGCTTATCCAAAGTTCACACCTGTACCATTCAAAGAAGAAGACTTGTGGTGTGGCTACCCAGAAGAGACAAACGCACCTTATGGTGTGGCAAAGAAGGCTCTACTGGTATACTTGCAGGCTTGCCGCAAGCAGTATGGTCTTAATGGCATCTTTTTACTCCCCGTCAACTTGTACGGTCCTGGTGATGACTTTGACCCAGAGAGTTCTCATGTAATTCCTGCACTGATAAAGAAAGTGTTTGAGGCTCGTGAATCTAATTCAGATTATGTTGATGTGTGGGGCACTGGTACAGTTACTAGAGAGTTCTTATACGTTGAAGATTGTGCTGAAGGAATTGTTAAAGCTATCATAAACTATGATAAACAAGATCCAGTTAATTTGGGCAAGGGGTTTGAAATATCCATAAAAGACTTGGTAGATAAGCTAGTGTCGCTAATGGAGTTCAAAGGTGAAGTTGTGTGGGATACTTCTAAACCAGATGGGCAACCAAGAAGGATGTTGGATACTACCAAAGCAGAGAAAGAGTTTGGATTTAAGGCAAAGACCTCTTTTGATGATGGTTTGTTAAATACGGTAAGGTGGTATGAGAGTGAAGAGAGAAGTAATTGTAACTAATAGTGACTTTATAACTGGTAGTAGGCATACTTTTAAGTTGGAAGATGGTGTTTATCGAGGTTATGATAACACTAAAGCTCCAGATGTTAGGAAGCTCATGTTTAACGTGGAAAAATTGTATGATATTGGTTTGGTTAGAACCTCTATAGCTCCCATAATTTCTAAGCAGTTTGGTATAATCCTACAACACGAGACTGTTGATTTTGTGACATATCGTGAAGAGTGGACAAATAAAATGTTATTAGATGCTGCTATATTAATGATTGACCTACAGACTGAACTTGTTAAGAATGAGATGTGTCTATTTGATGGTCATTCTCTAAATATACTTTATGACTACACAAGACCAGTTTTTATTGATTTTGATTCAATAGTTCCCCTGTCAGGTTCAATAGATTGGTTCAATGGTTTTTATCCTCAGTTTGTTGAGACGATTGCTCAACGTAGTAAGGAAGACCCCAACCACTGGTACGAGTTAATTAAGAGTAACATTGGTGATTCGCCAAAAATTGTAGATTGGCAAAGTTCTTTCCTATCTTTCCTAACTGAAGCCCGTGATTGGCTTTCTGGTATGAGTGTGAATGCTAAAGTTACACCTTGGAGCGGTTATACTCAACCAACAGATGAACTAACTAATAATAAACAAAAGGTAGTAGCACAACTTCTTGATAGGTTGTATTCTGATGGTATGACCTTATTTGATGTTGGAGCAAACGAGGGGTGGTACTCTAATTTTGCTCATAGTAAGGGTTATCGTGTCGTGTCAGTTGAACTTGATGAGCAGTGTATGACTAAGTTGTATCTTCAAGCTAAAGAAACCAGCAGAAAAATTTTACCTCTCACATTTAATTTTTTACATCCTTGGGTAGCGATGCCACCTTATATGGATGCTATTGATAGACTGAAGTGTGACGTTGTTTTTGGGGTAGCTGTGGTGCATCATATGGTATTTTCACAACATTGTAATTTTCTTGAGATTGCTTCTAAGTTCAACGAGTTTAGTAATAAGTACGCTATTGTTGAGTTTCCCCCAGAAGACGATGTTTTTGTTCACAATTGGGTGACACCAGAAACTAATTGGTACACTCTAGATAATTTTATTAAAGAAATGTCAGTGTACTTTCCCAAACATGAGGTGTTTGATTCACACCCATTACCAAGGAAGATTATTTTATTTGAAAAATAAAGGATAGGATATAATGAAAAAAGCTTTAATTACAGGAATTACTGGGCAAGATGGTTCATATCTTGCTGAACTACTTTTATCCAAAGGATACGAAGTTCATGGCATTATAAGAAGAGCAAGCACCTTTAATACTGGTAGACTTGATAATATTTATGTTGACCCCCATGCTCAAGGAGCAAGATTGTTTCTGCACTACGGTGACTTGACAGATTGTGAACAGATTTCTAATCTAATCTATAATGAGCACCTAGATGAGGTTTATCATTTGGGAGCACAAAGTCACGTAAGAGTTAGTTTTGATTGTCCAGAGTATACCACCAATGTTACAGGATTAGGTACTACTAGAATACTTGAAGCTATACGAAGAAGTAAGAGTGAAACTAAGTTTTATCAAGCGTCAAGTAGTGAAATGTTTGGATCTTCACCTCCGCCACAAAACGAGGATACAGTATTTAAACCTAGAAGTCCTTATGCTTGTTCAAAAGCATATGCGTATTGGATGGCTAAGAATTATAGAGAAGGTTACGGTATTTATGCGTCTAATGGTATTCTTTTTAATCACGAGAGTCCACGAAGAGGTGAGACTTTTGTAACAAGAAAAGTTACTAGAGCTATCGCAAATATTCTTGCTGGTAATCAGGATAAGCTTTATTTAGGCAATCTTGAGGCTAAGAGAGACTGGGGATATTCCCCAGAATATGTTGAGGGAATGTGGTCAATATTGCAACAGAATGACCCAGGAGATTTCGTTCTGGGTACTGGTGTAACGCACAGTGTTAGAGAGTTTGTTCAGCTTGCATTCGAGTATGCTGGTATAAGTTGGTTAGATTATATTGAAATTGACTCACGTTACTTTAGACCAACCGAAGTAGAGGCTCTCCAGGCTGATCCTTCAAAAGCTAAAGCCGCTTTTGGTTGGAAACCTAGAGTTGGTTTTGATGAAATAATCTGGATAATGGTTGATTATGATATGCAAGTTGCAGGTTTAAGTCCGATTGGAAAGGGTATAAAGGCAGTAGAAAATAAGTTTGATTGGCATAGATGGGACGGCTCAGGAAAGGTTGCATTTTATGGAGATTAGACATTTAGGATATGAACACATTGATGGGTTAGTTGACCTGTACAAGTTAAACAAAAATGAATTTAAGAACTTTACACCGCATCCTTTTACCAAAGAAGTACTGACTAAAATTATAGATGAAACTATTCTTGACCTATACTATGTAGTTATGTTTGAGGATGCAGTTGTGGGTTATGGTATGCTTAGAGGAATGGATGAGGGTTATGCTTTTCCTCGTCTTGGAATAGCTGTTGGTAAGGATGTTTATGGTACTGGTGTAGCTACTACACTATTGGAGTTCCTTGAGGTGACGAGTAGACTTCGTGGGTATAAGAAGATATGTCTTAGGGTTTACATAGAAAATTCCAGAGCACACCATTTCTATGCTAAATTAGGGTATACATATGAACCTTTCGATGAGAAGTCTGTATTAGGGTTAAAGGAGTTGTAATGTTGGACTTAATCGGTGAAAAATTTGGGGAACTAACTGTTACTTCTTTAGCAGGGTCACACAATGGTTATAGTTATTGGACATGCCAGTGTGACTGTGGTAATACTATTGAGGTTCGTGGAACTTCATTAACTCAGGGTAAATCCTCTCAGTGCATTAAGTGTGCTCGTTCCAATAATGGAAAGAGAAATCGTAAGGATGACCAATTAGTAGCCTTGGTTAGAGTGTATACAAACTATAAAAGACAGGCAAAACAGCGTGGATTGTCTTTTGAAATTACTAAAGAAGAGTTTTCTATCCTTATTAATAGCAACTGTTTCTATTGTAATACCCCACCGTCAAATAGTCTTTTGGTATATCGTAGAACTAAGGATGGTGCCCCATTTCTATATAACGGTATAGACAGAGTAAACAACGATGTTGGTTATACTGTAGACAACTGTGTTCCTTGATGTCATAGGTGTAATTATTCTAAAAGTAATCTATCAGTAGAACAATTCAGAATTTGGGTAAAAACACTGTATCTTAACTTATTTAGAAAAATCACAGATAAAACACCAGGTGAACTTATAGACACATTAACGACAATAGACATTAAATGTTTTATGGCACAAGAAACGCTTTGTAGCGAAACTGACCCGATAAAAATTGCGGAGGCGGCAAAAACAGCACAAGATCTTAATGCGAAGCGTAATAAGGTTATGAGAAGCATAGATGCCTTGTTAGATTTTAGTGAAGACATGGTTACGGAGAAGTCATATGGATAAATTTTATGGGCAGTGGAATCCGACAGTAGATCGAGTTCTTTATGAGAATTATTTCAAAGATGTTAGAAATGGTTTCTTCATAGAGTGTGGAGCAGGAAACGGAATTCAAGATAGTAATACCAAATTTTTTGAGGATTCGTTAGATTGGAGTGGTGTTTGTATTGAACCTTCTCCTGTATCGTTTGATCAACTAACTAGTATAAGACCTAATACTAGAAATCTTATGTTGGGATTATCAGACCATGACGGAACTGTAACATTTACTGAAGCAGTTAATGGTAGTAATTCTTCTGGCGGTGCAGTTAAATATCATCCGAAATTAAAGGCATTTGTGTCTGCTTGTGGATATGCTTTCAAAGATATAACGATAGAGACTATGAGGTACGACACTCTTTTGACTAAGTTATCTGTTACCAGAGTAAATTTACTCAGTATTGATGTGGAGGGTTATGAAGCATCAGTTATTGCTGGTATGGTAGGTGCGACAATATTACCAGATGTTATATGTATAGAGTACACCTGTGCTGGCATAAAAAGAGTAAAGCGGTTGTTAACTGAGTTAGGTTACAGATTTGACTTTATTAGTTTTAACAATGCTTATTTTTCTAGAGGATTACCAGTTAAGGTGTGGTTTGGAACTACTGATATTATGGGGTGCTTTGAAGATGACTAAAAAGCGCATCTTCATGTATGCTACTCATGCTACGTTAGTTGATCACGAATCCTACACATTTATGAAGCGTGGATTTGATGTTTATACTGCGGCATGGGCAACTAATACTAGATCACGGCATTCTAGTACCAGACCAGTAGAACTAAATCCGTTACATCCATATCGTGGTAAGTGTGACTTTCTTAGTGAGGCTGTAATAGAGGTATTGTCAAAGATAGATGTTAGTAATGGTAGTGTTATACACGTTCCAGAGGTTGGTAAGGCGTTGGTAGATAATTTTGATATTCTTTATGTGTTTCAGGTGACTCCTTGGTTACTGGTATATGCAGAGGAATTTCTGAAGCAGGGTAAGAAAGTAATATTCCGTACTTCTGGAATACCGTTGTGGTCTTGGGGTAAACCAGCAAATTATGAATCATTGATGATCTATCCAAATTTTTACTTACTAGCATCCAATCCCTTTGAACTTACAATTGGTGCATTTAAGGGTATGCAAGTGCCGTTGATTAGGATGTCCCTCCATCCAGAACTTATTGATACTACCGTAAAGTTGGATTTTACTCTTCCCACTGTATGGGCAAAACCAAACGAAAAATTTGTGTTAGCTGTTGGTGAAACTTCTTTGAAGGGTGATATTAAACTTACACATATTATGCAAAACATTGGTATAGATTATAAAATGATTAATCGTGGGATAAATTATTTTAGTCCTAGTGACTGTGATAAACTTTTTAATACTTGTTACTTATTTTTTGACATGAATACAGCGTTACTTAGATATTCTCCGTTTGAGGCTATATTACATAATAAAGCTGTTCTAGTTATTGAAAATGGAGATATGCACAAGTATATGACAATGGGCAAAGGTGTAAATGTTGGGTTTGAGTATTGGCATCGTGGTTATGAGGATACCAATAAGATAAAGTTTTATGTGGATAATTCTGTTGCTTTAGACAGAGTTTATCAAGCACAAAGACTATGGTTAGATGGTTTACTTATTGAAGCCAGTGACAAATGGGATAAATTTATAGAGGAAAATATAAATGACTAAGCGTATTTTTATGTATGCTACTCACCCCACCTTGGTTGACCATGAATCTCTTACTTTTTACAATAGGGGATTTGAGGTATACACTGCCGCATGGGCTACCAACACTAGGTCTATGTATAAACCAGAGTCACAAATAGAATTAAATCCAAAACACCCGTACCAAGGAAAGTGTGATTTTTTGAGTGACGATGAGATTTCGGTTTTGTCTAAAATAGATGTTAATATGTCTAATCCTAAGTATTCACCAGATGTTCAGAAACTTTTGCTTGATAAATTTGATGTGTTGTACGTATCTCAGATAACACCTTGGTTAATGCTGTATTCTGAGAAATTCTTAAAGCAGGGCAAACCTGTAATATTCCGCACGTTTGGTTTTGGTTTGACAGCGTGGGGAGAACCTAATGATTGGGAAAGATTCTGGAAGTATCCTACTTTTTATCCCATACCTACTGACCCCGCAGAGGTAGAACTTGGTTATGTGTTTAAAGAGCACAAAGTACCACAAATATTAACATCTATGCACAGAGAACTTATTAATGTCGAGAAGCGATATTATAGAGGCAAGTTTGCATTGTCCATAGGTCAAATACCCCTAAAATCCGAGATTAGTATTAAAGAACAGCTAGAGCAAGTCATTACGTGGGTGTTAGTTGACCGCAATAGGAATTTTATTATGCGGTATGACCTTGATAAACTATTTAATTGTTGTTACTTCTTTCTTGATATAACAACTGAGTTGCTAAGATATTCCACATTTGAAGCCATATTCCACAACAAACCACTAGTAGTGTATCGTGGTGGTCATATGAATAAGTTTATGGTGAAGACTGGATTTAGTTCTGGAATTGATTGCACTTACTCTGGTTATGCTGATTATGATAGACTTAGATTTTATGTAGACAATCCAGGAGCTATGGAACAATTATTTGCGGCAGAAAAACATTGGGTTGATAAACTGCTAGTTGAGGCTGAGGAAAAGTGGGACAGATTCTTTGAGGAGTGTATATGGCGAAACATAGCTTAGTAGCATCGGTTCTTGCTAAGTATCCTAATGGTGTATTTATTGAGACTGGTACATTTCTTGGGGCAGCAGTAAAAGAAGCCCTACGTTGCTCATTCGATGAGATACATAGTATTGAAATACATCGCCCGTTCTACGAACAGTGTGTAGTTATGTTCAACGATGAACCTAGTGTTAAGTTACATTTAGGTGATTCTTCGGATTGTTTGTGGGATATAATTAGTAACATTAATGTACCGATAACATTTTGGTTAGATGGTCATATAGAGGTTGGTGTTCCTCATGGTAAAAAACCAATCCCAGTATTGGATGAGTTAGATGCTATTAGTAGACATCACGTAAAGACACATACAATATTGGTTGATGATAGGCGTGTTATGGGAACTGATGTCTGGTTTGGTATCACCGAAGAACAGGTAATAGAGGGTATAATGAAGGTTAATAAAAATTACCAAATATCATATGAAAATAGTTGTAATGCTCTGAATGATATTTTGGTGGCAAGGATGTATTAAATGAAAATTCCGTATTCTGTTCCGTATTTTGGTGGTAAAGAGGAAGAGTATGTATCGGATGCAGTAAGGTCTACATGGATTTCTGGTGGTAAATATGTTGATCAATTGGAGAGGTGGTTATCTGCTAACCTTCTTACTAAGTACGCTTTGGTTGTATCTAATGGTACTACCGCACTTCATTTGGCTTTCCTAGGATTAGGTATCCAAGCAGGGGATGAAGTAATAGTTCCTGGATTTGGATTTATGGCGGCGGCTAACGTATTGACTAATATGAATGCCATACCTGTATTCGTTGATGTTGATCCTCATACATGGTGTATTACTGCTGAAAGTATAGAAGCAAAGATAACGAAGAAAACTAGAGCTATCGTCCCAATTCATACATATGGTACTGTATGCAACATGGATGAGATAATCAAATTGGGGTTGCCAGTTATAGAAGATGGTGCAGAGGCTTTATTTTCTAAGTATAAGGGTAAGTATTGTGGAACATTTGGTAATGTCGGTACTTTCAGTATGCACGCAACAAAGACAATTACTACGGGTGAGGGTGGATTTGTTATTTGTAATGATGATGACATCGTGAAATTGATGGTAGCCATTAGAAGTCACGGGTTACCTACTCGTGGATCTTACAATCATATGTTGGCTGGCTATAATTTTAGATTAACCAATATGCAAGCCGCTTTGGGGTGTGCTCAAGTGGAGAATGTTAATAAGGTTATTTCCGAGAGATACAGGGTATTTAATACTTATAAAGTGTTTCTTGGAGATACAGAGGGTATCAACTTTCAGCAATATACTTCAGATGTTGACCCTGTGGTGTGGGCAGTAGCAGTATCACTCGATATAAGAGCTTTCCCACAAGGTAGGGATGGGGTAGTTACTCAACTGAGGGATGTTGGAATAGAAACTAGACCAGGCTTTGTCGCATCTAGTAAGCTTTTGTATTTTGAACATCATAATGTCCCTGTTTCTGAGTGGTTGGGGGAGAGTGTTATAAGTTTCCCTACCTATCCGACCTTGAGTGATAATGACATAGCAGATATTTGTGAACAATTGTTGTTGGTAAGGAGTTAATATGATAACGTGTAGAATTGCGGGAGATGACTTAGTTCCTCTTTTTTCGTTGGGGGATTTGTATGTGTCAGACTTTATACCGCAAAATGAAGAAGCAAACAGGAAAAAGTATGAGTTGAAACTTATGCTTTCCAGAACATCTGGTTTGGTTCAGTTAGAACACGCGCCACCCTTAGATTTGATGTATGGTAAGTACTGGTACAGGTCGGGAATAAGCAACACGATGAGAGGAGAACTAGAGGATATAGTTGATTCCTGCATTGATGCTATCCATCCTGTGGATGGTGATGTATTCTTGGATATTGCCAGTAATGATGGTACGTTATTAAGTTTTGTTCCTGATAATATTATTAAGATAGGAATTGACCCCGCAGATGAATCATTTCAAAACGAGGCTAAGAAATATACCGATGATGCTATTCAAGACTACTTTACTGCTGATGTTTATAAAGCTGGTAGATATGGTAATAAGAAAGCCAAGATAATTACAATTATCGCCATGTTCTATGATCTTGAAGATTCAGCATCGTTTCTAGATAACATTAATGAGATAATGGATGATGACGGGTTGCTTGTCCTGCAACTTAGTTATACTCCCCTTATGCTCCAGCAATTGGCTTTTGATAATCTTTGCCACGAGCATATTTGCTATTATTCTCTGTCCTCTCTTAAATACCTGTTAGATTGCAAAGGATTTAAGATACTTGATTGTCAGTTGAATGATACTAACGGTGGAAGTTTTAGAATCTACATTATGAAAGATAAGGGAGATGAAACCAAGTTTAGGACTCATCCTTATAGGGATGTCGCTAAGTTTAGAGTTGCGTCAATACTGGAATATGAGTGCAGGTTAAAATTAAATGAACCAGAAATTTATCTCGACTTTTATAACAAAGTGTGTAAACTAAGGGACGAGTCTGTATCATTTATCAAGAGAGAAAAAGAAAAAGGTAAGACTGTCTGGGGTTACGGAGCTTCTACTAAGGGTAATACTCTTCTACAATGGTATGATTTGAACGAGACACATATAGATGCTATAGCTGAAAGGTCAACTTTTAAGTATGGATTGAAAACAATAGGTAGTAATATTCCGATTGTTTCTGAGGCGGTGATGAGAGAAGCACGACCTGATTACTTGCTAATTCTACCCTGGCATTTTGTTAAAGAGTTCAGGCATCGGGAGTGTGAGTATTTGAGCAGTGGTGGCAAATTTATTATTCCTTGCCCAGAATTCTATATTATGTCCGATAAGGGAGTAGAGCATGGATAGCAGTATAAACAGATTGAATTTTTATTGTCATTACGGAAACGGTGATTTATTTATATCTAGAGAGTTTGTTAGGGAGATTATGCAAATAATTCCTGCTAAGGAATACTACTACTCTCACGGTAAGAATATTAGAATGTTTGCTGATTTTCCTAAATTAAAGTTTACCCCGATTACAGATGACCACGTTATGAGAAAGCACTGTTTTCGTTTGGGTGATGATATATACATAAATACATGGTTAGGGGTTGATTCCAATTATGTTACACCCGCAAACTCCTGTTCAATAGACAACTCTTTTAGAATGTATAATGATATTTTGTGCGATTTGGGATTTCCCCTGTTGTCACGATCACTCGAAGAATACATCCCAAGAGTTGACTATAGCTTCTTTGATGTTGCTCCAGTGAATAAATTTATAAGAGAAAATAGTAGTAGACAAATGGTGTTTATCACTAATTGTTTGGTTCAATCTAATCAGGCGGAAAATTTTGACTTTACACCCGTTATAATTAGATTATGTAACGAAAATCCAGATATACTGTTTATTATTTCGGATCCGATTGGCACAACGTTTGATAACCTAATCACTACAGTGGAGATCACTCAAAGTAAAGACGGGTTTGATCTGAATGAACTTTCCTATCTTAGTCTTTTTGTCAATCTATTGGTTGGGAGAAGTTCAGGAGCACAGATATTCTCAATGACTTCGGAGAATTGTATGAACCCCCAAAAAGCTTTCTTATCCTTTACTTACCGTCCAGAAAGTGCTCACATAGTTTGTGGGAAACCGCCCATTAATTCTAAGGTTTTTTGGAGTAATTCTACTGATAGTTTAGAAGTATACGGTATGATATGCAAAGTTATTTGCGAGGTGAGGTAAAAAATGAGTAAAACATTGTTAGGTATGGTAACGTTTGGTAATTTGATGTTTAGTAAATTGGCAATAGAGTCTATATTGAGGACAACTACTAAACCTTTAGACCTTTTTGTAGTTGTTGGCAAACCTGGTGATATTGAGACTATAAATTGGTTAGAAAGTAAGGGTATTGCTTATATCATTCACCCTGTGAACTATGGGTTTCCTTGGGGGTTGAATGATATTTATGATTATGGTTGGAAGGAAAACTCTTACGACAATATTATTATTGCTGGTAACGATATTGTAGCGTATCCAAACGCAATAGATTCACTTATTGAAGTTGCAGATACAACTAAGTATGAGTGGATTTCGGCTTGTCAATATGATGTGAAAGCACTGATTAAGGACTTTCCAGAATGTAGTGACTTCTTTAAGGGGGGTACGTGCCAGATTAACGAGGCTAGGCTGGAAAGTAGATGTTGGAATAAGTTTAAGGGTTATAGTAACCCTGTTCAGGTTTCTCAACCTGGATTAAGTGATATTCATAACTTAGCACTTTATAAAAGGGCAGTTTATGACAAGATGGGGTATATTGACGTTAACTTTTATCCAGCGTATTATTCGGACAATGATTATGCTCGGAGGGGTGTCAACGTAGGTATGGCTGAAGTGTCTGGTACTTTGGTGAGTGCGGTCTATTTTCATTTCTGGAGTAGAACGATTCATCAGGGTGACAATATACTAGTGAATAAACACCACACTTATTTTCGTGCAAATGCAGAGTTCTACAATACTAAGTGGGGTGGTGATTTTGGTCAGGAAGCTTATAAAATACCGTTTAATGGTAATAAATTTGAGTTAACTCCAGGTGTTTTGCTAGATCCTGTTCTTAATATACAAAATAGAAATAATGAACTGGAGATTGTAAGATTTTGGAAAGATAGAATTTAACCACTAAAAGTGATTGGATGAAAGTGTGTAGTGAGTGTAACAGAGTTTTAAGTGATGACGTAGAGGAGTGCGACTGCGGTTGCACTGAGTTTACTGAGTTAATAATTAGAGAGGGTGAATTAAATGCCTTATGGGATAAAGAACGAGACTCCGAAACAGACGAAGTGGATGGAGGGCTGTGTTGACAGTGTAATGGGTGAAAACAAAAGTTTTACCAAGTCAAGAGCTATTGCTATTTGTAAAGTTCAATTGAAGAAAAGTGACTGGGACCCAGATGCAATTAGCGAACTTAGTATGCGAGAAGAGTTGTGGGAGCTTGAGAAGAAAATACGTGAGGCTATCATGGGTCCAATGGGTGATGATGTAGAAAGACACTTGTGGGTAGCTGATGTATTCGATGATTATATTATTGTCGAGAAGGAGAATGATCTTTATCAGGTTGATTGGAAAATATCTGGTGAAGAAGTCACTGTTAATTGGGATACGGCTAAGAAAGTCGAGAGAATGACGGTTTACGAACCTGTTAAGGGTGAGTCTGAGCACGAGATAGTGACCAAAGTTCCTGACCTGAAAGCACCACAATATAGAAGGATAACAAACGGTCCAACAACGATTTAAGCAAGGAGAGGTTTTATGAAAGTTTTATGGATAGGTGATGCCGTTATTAATTCTGGTTTTAGTATAGTTACTCATAATATTTGCAACGATCTCAATAAACGGTGCGATATAGAAGTTTTTGGTATAGGGTATGATGGCAGACAACCACACAAATACCCATATCATATTTATCCAGGTAAGGTTGGTGGTGATCTGTATTCTCACAGCTTTGCAAGAGAGGTTGTCGAGAGGACAAAACCTGATGTGGTTATTGTTTTTAACGATGATCATATTATAGAACAATATATTGGTGTTATTGAATGTGGTACAACTATAATTCCGTTGTTTCCAGTAAACTACTTACCACTTAGTAGGGAACGTCTTTTTGCCTTCTCTAATTCAGACTATGACATTAAAGAGGTACTTACATATACAGAGTTTTCAAAACGAATAATTTTAGATATTAACCCAACTCTTAATGTTAGTGCAATCTATCACGGTGTGGCTGAAAAAACCTTTTTCCCTGCCCCCGATACAAAGCATAGCCTAGGGTTACAGAATTATTTTGTGGTGGGTATTGTTGGAACTAATACGTATAGAAAGCGTTTAGATTTACTACTAAGAGGCTTTGCTAAGTT
>Ga0180008_1000857_pt1 | contig 21699 bp, 17 predicted proteins | sample MM_PW_MetaG_FD_121121 | JGI IMG/M metagenome (GOLD analysis project Ga0180008, IMG submission 121121) | Groundwater microbial communities from the Aspo Hard Rock Laboratory (HRL) deep subsurface site, Sweden - MM_PW_MetaG | ecosystem: Environmental > Aquatic > Deep subsurface > Groundwater...
CGCTGGTTCGCCGCGCACCCGGCGGAGAGGGCGGCGTTCAGGGCCGTTTCCGCGAGGCTCGGCAGGCAGAGGCGCGGCGACGTGGCCTGCGAGCTGTGGGGCGCGCCGGGGACCGACTATATGAGGTTCAAGCCCTGGTTCGACGCCTGGTCGATAGCCTCGGCTCTCGCGGTCGCCGCGTCCATAGCCTTCGGCTTCTACCCCGTCTTCGTCGTCATCGGCGCGGCTCTCGTAAACCTGGTCGCGTTCACGAGGACTAATCCCTATATCGGGGCCCACGCCGACTCGATACGGTACCTGGGACGCATGCTATCGGCCCTCCGCGCGGCCGCGCACGCCCTTCCCGTCGCTACGGGCGTCCCCGAGCTGGATTCCCTGCCTCGGCTCGCGGCCGTCGTCGGGCGCATCCCCGTCCGCAAGGCGCTATTCGGCTCGAGCGGCTCGGGAATCTCCCTGGCGGGGATGTCGGGAGACCTCGTCGGCATGGTCGTCGACTATTACCGCATCTTCCTCCTCGGCGAGTTGCGGGCCTATTTCTCCTTCTACTCGGCCTTCGTCAGGCATCGGGACGACATCGCCGCCGTCTACGAGACGCTCGGAGCCCTGGACGCGGGCGCGGCGATAGCCGAGCTCCTGGCCGAGGGCGGGCCGGCCCGCGCCGCCGTAGTGGGAGAGGGCCTGGAGGGCGTCGCCGTCTCCGGCATGGTGCACCCCCTGGTAGACGGATGCGTGCCCGTCTCGTTCCGGGCCGATAGGGGCATCATAATCACGGGGACGAATATGTCGGGCAAGACGACCTTCCTGCGCTCGCTCGGTCTGAACATGGCTTTCGCGGGGACGCTAGGGTTCGCCTTCGCCGAGTCGTTCGAGGCGCATCCGTTCCGCGTCGTCTCGTCGGTAGAGATCGACGACGACCTGATGGCGGGGAAGAGCCGATACCTCGCCGAGGCGGAACGCTTGCTGTTCATCATAAAGGCGTGCGCCGCGGGCCACGTCCTGGCCCTCGTCGACGAGATACTGTCGGGCACGAACAGCGCCGACCGTATCGCCGCGTCCATCGATATCCTGGGGCACCTGGCCGGGAGCGGTTCCCTCGTCGTCGCGGCGACGCACGACCTCGAGATCGCCGAGGCGACGGTCGGGAGCTACGACGCCTTCCATTTCTCCGAGCGCCTCGACTCAGGGGACTTCAGCTTCGACTACGAGCTCAAGCCGGGCGTCGTCGACAGGCGAAACGCACTGCTCATACTGAGGCGGCTGGGTTTCGGGGAGTTCGTCCGGGGCTAGGTCAGGAGTCCTTCGCCTGGGCGAGGAGCTCTCGCGCCAGCCGGCACGCGCCGGCCTGGGCGTCGCCCTCCGGCTCGACGAGCTCCAGCTCGGGAAGCTCCGCCGCTATCCTCGCGCCTACTGCCGCCCTGAGCGCCCGGTTCTTCTCGAGGAGCCCGCCGTAGAGGGCTATCCGCTTCCGCGTTACCCGCTCCCCGAGCCGCCTCGCGACCGACGACGCGAGCGCGGCAAGCTCGCCGGCCGCCGCGTCCATCACCGATCGCGCCAGCTCGTCGCCGCGCTCCGCGGCCAGGGCCACCTTCGGGGCGAACGAGGCGATCCTCGCCTTGCTGAAATTCCCGTACGTGAACGGTATGAGGGCCTGAGCGTCGGGCAGGCCGAAGAACGCGACGGCCTCGTCGAGTAGCCCCGTAGGCGCGTCCCGGCCCTCCATCGAGCGTATGCCGCGCTTCACCGACTCGAAGGCTATCCAGAAGGCCGAGCCCTCGTCGCCTAGGAAATGCCCCCATCCGCCGGAGCGCACGTAGTCGCCCGCCCTCGTCCTACCGAGGGCTATGGAGCCGGTACCCGCGATGAGGAGGTATCCCTCGATGTCCCCGAGGGCGCCGACGAGGGCCGGCTCCGCGTCGTTGCCGGCGGCGAAGGCCGGCTCCAGGTCGGCTCGGCCGGAAGCCGAGCGGAAGGCGGCGAGGAGGGCCTCGGCTATGGAGCGCCGGAATTTGGGAATGTCGACGCCGGCCGAGCCTATGAAGCCCGCCCGGCACCCCCGCGGATCGAGGCCGCTGGAGAGAGCTCCGGACACGAGCCGCCCTAGAACCGCCAGGACCGCGCCCGCGTCGTTGGAGTGGGGGTTGGTGCTCCCGTCGGAGCCGGTATAGAGAGCTTCGCCGCTAAGCGACTCCGCGCGGATACGGGAGCTGGTCCCTCCGCCGTCTATGCCGAATATCCATTCCGTCACGGTAGGTAGAGCGCTCCCGCGCTGACGGCGCGCTCGGCGCCGGTGGCCTCGGGCTCGGTGTTAGGGAGCCCGAGTAGGCGGCAAAGCCCGAATAGCCCGAAGGCCATGGCTTCCTTATAGTCTATGGATAGGCCCGCCTCGTCCGCGTCGGCCACGGCGCACTCGGGCAGCGCCTCTCGCAGGTCGGCCATGATATGGGGGTTCCTGGCGCCGCCGCCGGAGACGACGACCGTCCTGGGCATCGACGGGAGGAACTCCCTGTAGGCGGCGGCGGTGGAGGCGGCGGCGAAGGCTTCCGCGGTCCTGACGAGGTCGGCGAAGAGCGCTTCCTTCTCGGAGCCCGCGTACAGGCTGTTGACGAGCGGCGCGAGGCGGGAGGCGTAGAAGGCCGAGCCGAATTCCTCCCGGCCCGAGCTCTTGGGCGGGCGCTTGGAGAAGAACGCGTGCGTCATCCACGGGTCGAGGAGGTCGCGCCGTATCCTTCCCCTCGCGCCGACGGCGCCGTCCCTGTCGAAGCGCTCGAGGCCGCCCGACATCTCGGAGACGAGGCGGTCCGCGATCATGTTGGCGGGGCCGGTGTCGAAGGCGACGATAGGCCCCGACTCCGGGACGTAGCATACGTTCCCGATACCTCCGTAGTTCTGGAAGGCGACGGGCTTCTCGAACCGCGCGGAGGCTATCCTGTCGAAGAACGGGACGAGGGGCGCGCCCGTGCCTCCCGCCGCTATGTCGCTCGGCCTGAAGTCGCTGGCGGTGACGACGCCCGTCCTCGCGGCGATGACCGCGCCCGAGCCTATCTGGAGGCTCGCCCGCCGCGCGCTTCCCGGCGCGCCGGCGACGTGCCGGATCGTCTGCCCGTGCGAGCCGATGACGGCGACGTCGGCCGGCCCGACGCCTCCCTCCCTCATGACCGCGAGCGCGGCCTCGGCGAAGGCCTCGCCCAGCTCCATGTCGAGCAGGGCCATCCTGTCCAGCGAGCCGGCCCCGTCCTCGAAGAGCGAGAATATCTCGGCGCGGATGCCGTCCGGGAGGGGAAGGCCTACGGCGGCGAGCAGCCTGGCGTCGACGCGGCCGTCGTCGCCTACGCCGTGCTCGGAGAGGGCGGCGTCTATCCCGTCGACGCTCGTGCCCGACATCAGCCCGACGGAGAGGTACCTAGCGGCCACGGTCCCGGTCCCTTCCCGCGTTGAAGGCCTCCACGGCCTTGGACAGGTGCCCGTCGTTGGCGGCGACCAGGGCCTCGGCGCTCGAGGCGTCTATGCCCAGGAGGACCATGACGATGGCGATCTTGGGCTTCTTGCCCGACGCGGCGAAGGCCCTCTCCGCGGTCTCCCTGTCGCATTCCGCGGCGCGCATGATGAGGTTCTTGGACCGCTCGACGAGCTTCTTGTTGACCGGGGTCAGGTCTATCATCAGGTTGCGGTAGACCTTGCCGAGGCGTATCATCGCCGCGGTGGTTATCATGTTGAGCACGAGCTTCTGCGCCGTGCCGGATTTCATGCGCGTGGAGCCGGTGACTACCTCGGGGCCGACGTCGACGAATACGCGATGGTCGGCCAGCTCGAAGGTTCCCGAGTTGGGGTTGCAGGAGATGGCGCCCACCGCCGCGCCTAGCTCCCTGGCCTTCCTCATGGCGCCGAGCACGTACGGCGCATGCCCGGAGGCGGTGATGCCGACGAGCACGTCGTTCCCCGAGAAGCCTATGGCCTCTATGTCCTTGACGCCCATGTCTTCCTTGTCCTCTGCGGACTCGATCGACTTGACGAGAGCCTCGCGGCCCCCGGCTATCAGGCCCTGGACCATCGAGGGGGGCGTCCCGTAGGTAGGCGGGCATTCCGAGGCGTCAAGTACCCCGAGCCGCCCCGAGGTCCCGGCCCCGACGTAGACGAGCTTGCCGCCCTTCTTGAAGGACGCGACCACCGCGTCGACGAGGCCGGCGATGTCGGCTATCGACTTCTCCACCGCGAAGGCGACTTTCTTGTCCTCGGTGTTGATGATCTCGAGGATCTCGACGGTGCTCTTCGAGTCGATGTCCGCGCTCGCCGGGTTCTCGCGCTCGGTCGTGAGGCTCGTTAGGTCTATCGTAAAGGCCGCCCTATCTCCGCGCTCATGGCTTCGTACCGTTTCCATACTTTAAATCCTATCTTTCCGTAAAAATCTATTAGGTCCGTCCAATCGATGACCATGATCCCGACGCCCCTCGACCGGAGCTCGTCGACGCAACGCTGTAGCAGCCCGAGACCTATCCCCGCCCCGCGCCTGGACGCGTCGACGCCGATGGGGCCGAGCCCGCCGGGTGCCTCGCCCATGATGCCCCTCCAGTAGACGCCGGGGCCTAGCACGGGGCTCGAGCCGTCGTAGACGCGGGAGAAGCCGACGACGGCGCCGTCCTCCGAGTCGACGGCGAGGAACAGGTCGGAGGGCCTCATCCCGGCGTCCAGCGCCTCCTCTATCTCCTGGGCCCACCGGCCGGGGAAGTTCCCGCGCATGAAGGCGACGACGGCCTCCCGTTCCCCGGGGCGGTACGGCCTGAACGTGTAGCGGGGGTCGACGCGGGAGCGTCGGCCGTCGACCGGGCGGCCCCCCCCCGCGGAGAGGTCCGAGACGAGGTCGTATTCCGCGCCCTCGTCCCGGAAGCCGCGCGCCCGTAGGAAGGCCCCGAGGGCGTCGTATCCCTCGCCCGCCTCGACGGGCCTGCCCGGGAGCAGGTGGTAATGGTCGCTTCCTACCCTTATCCTCGCGGCGCCGGTCGACGCCAGCCAGGCCCCGGCCTCGTCAGCCAGAGCCGTCCCGAGCCCCCGCCTCCGCCGCGCGGGCGCGACCGCCAGGAAGGAGATGTAGCCGACGGGCGGCGTCTCTCCCGAGGCCCCGGGCCTGGCCGCCCGCTTCGCGAGGATGGCGGCGGCCAGCGAGCCGTCAGGCTCGGCGAAGGCGAGGCAACGCCTCGGGTCGGTATCCATGGTAAGCTGCTGCGTCAGGAGCCTTCGGTCCAGGGGGAACTCGCGTCCGGCGGAGGCGTTCCATAGGGACGCCAAGTCGTCGGCCCGGGCCAGAGCGTCTATAAGGATAGGTTTCGGCTCCATGGCTACGGCTTCTCCGACGGTTTTATATCCTGCTCGTGCACCGCCTTGAGGCTCCGCTCGAGCCTCGGGATCGATAGCTCTATGCTCCGGCAGATTACGGTGGCGTACAGGATGTCTACCATGACCAGCTGCGTCGCCCTGGAGAGGGACGCGCTCGTGCGCAGGAGGGGCTCCGTGGCCGGCACGTTGAGGACTATATCGGCGAGCTTCGACAGGGTGCTCTGCCCGACGCTCGTGATGCCGATGAGCCTGGCGCCGGAGCGCTTCGCCTCCTCGGCTATCGTCATGGTATGGCTCGACTTCCCCGAGTAGGAGATGGCGATCGCGGCGTCGGCCTCGGTCAAGCCGCAGGCGACGCTGATCTGCACGTCCGCGTCGAACGCGAACGAGCAGGGGATGCCTATCCGCGACAGCTTCTGGTACAGGTCGTAGGCGACGTTCGCCGACGCGCCGACGCCGAATATGGCTATCGACCTCGCGGCCAGTATCGTGGCGGCGGCTTCCTCCACGGAACCCGTATTAAGCAGGGTCAGGACGCGCTCTATGGCGTCCGTCGTCCTCGATACTATCGTCTTGGCTATGACCTCGACCGACTGGCTCGAGTCGAGCTCGAAGGCGGGGGGCGGTTCCTCCGCCTCGGGGTCGGGCGTAGCGTAGAGGTCCCTCGTGAGGAGTATCTGCAGCTCCCTGTAGCCGGAAAGCCCGGCGCGCTTGCATAGCCGTATGACGGCGGGCGGGTTGGTGTCCGCCTGCCTGGCCAGCTCGGCTATCGTGCAGAACACGGCCGTCTTGGGATTGAGGATGAGGTATTCCGCTATCTTCCTCTCGGATTCAGTGCACGAATCGACGATCTCGCGTAATAGCGCTACTCCGCTCGTCATACCGCTGTCCGTCCTCTCGATTTATTGGATGCTGAACCACGACGTATATGATATAGTGTAGCATGTTTTTTCGAGGCGTGGAATATAATTTCTAATAATATTAGTTTTCGGTAAAATATTGTTGCGGAGCGTCCTAAAATGCGCGATACTCGGCCTATGAACATAGCGACCGTCTCGGAACTTACACTGGACCAGAAGATCGGCCAGATGCTCCTCGTCGGGTACCCCGCGGGAGACGCCGGAATCGACGCGCTCCGCCGCGTCGTGGAACGGCGCCCGATGGGCAATCTTATACTTTTTTCCCGCAACATGGGTAGCCCGGAGTATCTATACGATAGGCTCGCCGGGTTGCGGTCTATGATATCCGAGCGCTCCGGCGTCGAGCCCCTCGTCTCGCTCGACCAGGAAGGCGGCATCGTCGCCAGGATCAGGGCCGGATTCACGCCTATGCCGGGGGCCATGGCCATGGCCGCGGCCGTCGCGGGGGGCGGGGCGAGCCTCTCCGACGTCGAGGACATGGTCGCCGCGGCCGCGGCCGAGCTCAAGGCCGTCGGCTTCGACTGGAACCTCGCTCCCGTCGCCGACGTGAACGTTAACCGGGAGAATCCCGTCATAGGCGTGCGCAGCTTCGGCGAGGATCCCCTCGCGGTGGCCGACCTCGTCGCGGCGTACGCCCGCGGGCTGGCCCGCGCCGGGCTCGCGGCTACCGCGAAGCACTTCCCCGGCCACGGCGACACTAACGTCGACTCGCACCTGGGCCTGCCCAGCGTAGGCGCCGACCTAGCGAGGCTGGAGGCCGTGGAGCTCGCGCCGTTCAAGCGGCTCATAGCCGAGGGCGTCGCGTCGATCATGTCTGCCCACGTGCTCTTCCCGGCCGTCGAGCCCGACCCTATACCGGCGACGCTGTCGCGCCGCGTCCTCACCGGCCTCCTCCGGGGCGGGCTCGGGTACGACGGCCTGATCGTCACCGACTGCCTCGAGATGAAGGCGATCGACGGGCGGTACGACCACGCCGCCATCCGCGCCGTGATCGCGGGCGCCGACGTCGTCTGCGTCAGCCATACCGCGTCGCTGCAGGAAGCCGCCTTCGACGAGATCAAGGCCGCGGTGCTCGACGGGACCATCCCCGAGTCGCGTATCGACGAGTCGGTCGCCCGCGTCCTGGCGGTCAAGTCCAGGGTCCGGGCAGTACGGGCTCCCGCGCTCAAGGCGGACGCCCTGGCGAGCCTCCTGTCCCCGGACGCCGCGGCCCTCGCCCGCAGGATGTCCGAGGCCTCGATGAGCATCCTCGGCGGAAGCCTCCCCTCCGCGGCGGGGGGCGGGCTCTACGTCGACCTGAGGCCGGAGCTGCAGACCGGGGCCGAGGGCGCTGACGGAGTCGTGCTCGCGTCGCCTACCATGGCCGCCTCCCTCGCCGCGGCCGGGTCCTCCCTCGAGGTGGTGGAGGCGACCGTCGATCCCGACGAGGAGGCCATCGCGCGGGCCGTCGCCGGAGTCGGCTCGGGGCCCGTATTCATAGGGATTTATTCCATGCAGAGGCACCCCGCGCAGGAAACGCTCGTGCGGCGCGTGGCCGCGGCCTGCGCCGAGAAAGGCGCGCCCCTTGCTTTCGTATCGATGAGGGACCCCTACGACGCCGCCGGGCTGGCGCGACTCGGCTTAGGGGGTAGTGCCGTCCTGTGCGCGTATGAGTATACTAGCCTATCGGCCTCGGCCGTGGCTCGAGTCCTCTCGGGAGCCGTAGCGGCGACCGGCTCGTGCCCGGTCGGGGCGATATAAGCATACTCTCGCGGAGGTACGATACGTCGCAAGTCTGCGTCCATAACGCCACCCTGCTCGCCGGTTACGCCCGGATGGAGCGCTGCGCCGTCCTCGTGGAGGACGGCCGCATAGCCGACGTCTTCTCGGAGAAGCGATTCGCCCAGAAACGCTTCCGTTCCGACGCCCGCGTCTTCGACGCCAACGGAGCCTACGTCGCTCCCGGCTTCATCGATACGCACATACACGGCTTCGCGGGCTTCGGCACCGAGGACATGTCGGTCGACGCGATAGTCGCGATGTCCGACCGCCTCGGCTCCTACGGCGTAACGGCTTTCTGCCCTACTATCTATCCCATGGACCTCGCGGACATGGAGAAGTCTATAGAGGCCTGCGTAGCGGCGATGGGCAAGGAAACCGGCGCCCGCGTCATGGGCGTCCACCTCGAGGGCCCCTTCGTGTCGATGGCGAGGCTAGGCGTGCAGAAGTCGGAGTACGTGCGCCCCGTGGACATAGAGGTGATGGAGCGGCTCTACCGCGCCGGGCATGGGCATATCACCAATATGACCGTGGCGCCGGAGCTCAAGGGCATGCGCGAGCTGGCCCTGTACTGCCTCTCCAGGAACATAGTCCTGCAGGCCGGCCATACCGACGCGACCTACGAGAACATGATGGAGGGCATGCAGGCCGGCATACTCCACTCCACGCACTTCTTCAACGCGATGAGCCGCCTCCACCACCGCGACCCGGGCGCTGTCGGGGCCATCCTCATCAACCCGGAGCTCTCCTGCGAGATAATCGCCGACGGCAAGCACGTGCATCCCGACCTGATACGGCTCCTCCTCCGCGACAAGCCCCAGAGCAAGGTCGTGCTCGTCACCGACGCGCTCAAGCCGACCGAGCAGCACCGATGCCCCCTCTACGCCAACCGCGAGGAGGTCGTGCTCGAGGACGGGGTCTTCCATCGGAAGAGCGACGGCGTCATCGCGGGTTCCTGCCTGACGATGATAGGCGGGGTCCGCAACCTGGCGGAATGGGGCGTCTCGATGGAGGCCGCCGTCGAGATGGCGGCGAGCAACCCCGCGCGTATCGTCGGCCTCGGCAAGCGCGGTCTCCTCGTGCCCGGCTACGAGGCGGACCTCGTCGTCTTCGACAAGGAATTCTCGGTGCTCGCTTCGATGGTAGGCGGGCGCTTCATAAAGAACGAGCTAGCATGAGGAGCGGGCCGGGCGAAGGCCGCCTGGTCCTGAGGAGTACACCGTGAGACTGATTATTCGCAAGGACTACGACGCCGTCTCGGAATGGGCGGCTAATTTCGTGGCGCGGCGGATCCTGGCGGCCGCGAAGGCCGGCGAGGCCGGCCGCCGCTTCGTCCTCGGCCTGCCCACGGGCTCGTCGCCGCTTGGCATGTACGAGCGCCTCGTCGCGCTGCACCGCAGGGGCGCCCTGTCATTCAGGGACGTGGTCACCTTCAACATGGACGAGTACGTCGGCATCCCCGAGGACCATCCGCAGAGCTATCACACGTTCATGCGGGAGCGCCTCTTCTCCCATGTCGATATTCCCGCGTCCAGCACCAATATACTCAACGGCAACGCGCCGGACCTGGAGGCCGAGTGCGCCCGGTACGAGGCGGCCATCGTCGCGGCCGGGGGCATAGACCTGTTCGTAGGCGGCGTGGGCGAGGACGGGCACATCGCGTTCAACGAGCCCGGCTCGTCGCTGTCGTCGCGGACTCGGGTCAAGACGCTGACGAGGGATACCAGGACGGTCAACTCCCGCTTCTTCGGCGGAGACCCGGCCGCGGTACCGCCCACCGCGCTAACGGTCGGCGTAGGGACCATCATGGACTCGCGCGAGGTCCTGATCCTGGTGTCCGGGGCGAACAAGGCCCGGGCCCTCCGGCACGCCATCGAGGAGGGCGTCAACCACCTGTGGACCTTCTCCTGCCTCCAGCTGCATCCCAAGGTGGTCGTAGTCTGCGACGAGAAGGCCACGGACGAGCTGAAGGTGGGCACCGCGCGCTACTTCAACGAGATAGAGGCGGCCAACTTCGATAACGGCCTGGCCTGAAGCGGCTCCGGCCGACTGGCCAAGGACCGAGGAGGCGTAAGGGAGTATAGGAGCCGCTGGCGGGGGCTCGCCGCGGAGGCCCGCCGCGGAGGCTTTTAGTATCTTACCCGCTTCCCCTTCCATCCTGGGCGCCCGTCGACTATGATTACGGGATGCGCCCCGCATCGCGGGGGCGCCATCCCGAGACGTTGCGGCGGTGAACCATGAAGATCCTGACCCATACCATTAAGCCCAAGATCCCCGAGGCCCTGGCCCCGCTCGATGAGATGGCCCATAACCTGTGGATATCGTGGAATTTCGACGCGATCATGCTGTTCATCCGCCTCGACTACGACATCTGGGCCCAGTCGAGGCAGAATCCTGCCAAGATGCTGGGTATGGTTCCTCAGGCGCGCTTCGACGCCATGGCCGCCGACGATTCGTTCCTGGCGGCGCTCCGCGAGGTCTACGGCAAGTTCCAGGCCTATAAGGACGGGCAGGCCTGGTACAAGGGCCGGTACGAGGATTCCGTGGCCTACTTCTCCATGGAGTACGGCATGGACTCGTCGCTGCCCATCTACTCGGGCGGCCTGGGCATACTCTCCGGCGACCACATGAAGACGAGCTCCGACCTCGGGCTCCCCCTGGTCGGCGTAGGGCTCCTGTACCGGCAGGGATACTTCATCCAGCAATTGAACGCGGACGGTTACCAGCAGGAGCAGTACCCGGAGAACGACTGGTACAACATGCCGGTTCGCCGCCGCGAGACGGCCAAGGGCGAGCCCGTCAAGATCTCCGTGGAGATGGCGGGCGAGCACATAGTCGCCCAGGTCTGGGAGGTCAAGGTCGGGAGGGCGTCGCTCTACCTGCTGGACACCAATATCGAGGAGAACTCCGCGCAGAACAGGGCGATAACGGCTACGCTCTACGGCGGCGACAAGGAAACGCGCATCAGGCAGGAGATACTGCTTGGCATCGGCGGCATCCGCGCCCTCAAGGCGGTCGGCGTAAATCCGGCCGTCGCCCACATGAACGAGGGCCACGCGGCCTTCCTCGGCCTGGAGCGCATCAGGGAGGTCATGGCCGAGAAGGGCCTGTCGTTCGCCCAGGCGGCCCAGGCGCTGTGGTCGACCAACATCTTCACGACCCACACGCCCGTTCCCGCCGGCAACGAGCGCTTCGGCATCGACCTCATGGACAAGTACTTTCGAGGCTGGATAGGCCAGCTGGGCATCGATTGGAAGACCTTCCTCGGGCTCGGCCGCGAGCGGCCGGGCGACGACGCCGAGCCTTTCTGCATGACCGTGCTGGCGCTCAAGCTCTCGGCCTACGCCAACGGCGTGTCCGAGCTCCACGGCCACGTGTCCCGCGACATGTGGAAGGCCATCTGGCCGGGCCTGCCGACGGACGAGGTGCCGATAGGCTTCGTCACCAACGGCGTCCATCCCCGCACCTGGATCCCGTATACGCTCCTGGACGTGCTCGACCGTTACTTCGGCCCGCGCTTCTCGGAGGACCCGACCAACCTCGAGACCTGGGACCGCATCGACAGGATCAGCGACGACGAGCTGTGGCGCACCCACGAGCGCCGGCGCGAGCGCCTCGTGGCGTTCTCCCGCGACAGGCTCAAGAAGCAGATGCGCCGCATCGGCGTCTCGGAGAAGGGCCTGGTCAGGGCCGACGACGCGCTGTCGCCTTCCGCCCTCACGATCAGCTTCGCCAGGCGCTTCGCGACCTATAAGAGGGGCAACCTGCTCCTGTCCGATCCCGACAGGCTGCTCAGGCTCCTATCGGACAAGGAGAGGCCCATCCAGATCATCTTCGCCGGCAAGGCCCATCCCCACGACATGCCGGGCAAGGAGATAATCAAGGAGCTCGTGCACTTCTCCCGCCGCGACGACGTCGCGGGCCGCATCGTCTTCCTCGAGGACTACGACATGACGATGGCGCGCTACATGACCAGCGGCTCCGACGTCTGGCTCAACACGCCGCGGAGGCCCCTGGAGGCATCCGGGACGAGCGGCATGAAGGCCGGCATGAACGGAGTCCTCAACTGCTCCGTCCTGGACGGCTGGTGGGCGGAAGGCTATACGCCGGAATGCGGCTGGGCCATAGGCAAGGGCGAGGAGTACGCGGATACCGAGCTCCAGGACGAGATAGAGTCCAAGGCCCTCTACGACCTCCTCGAGCGGGAGATCATCCCCACGTTCTACGAGCGAGGGAGGGACGGCCTGCCCCGCGACTGGATCAAGATGATGAAGGCGTCAATACACGACGTAGGCCAGAAATTCTGCTTCCACAGGACCCTGATGGAGTACACGGACCGCTACTATCTCCCGGCCCTCGAGAACGCCAGGGCGCTACGCGCCGACGGCTTCGAGAAGGCGAAGGCGGCGTCCGACTACCTCGAGGTCGCGCGCCGGGAATGGCACGCGGTGGCCGTCGAGGACGTCAGGTCGACGGCCAGGCCGGTCATGGAGCGCGGGGACGCCATACGCGTCGAGGCGCGGGTCAAGCTCGGGGCGCTTAGCCCGGAGCAGGTCCTGGTCGAGCTGTACCACGGCGCCGTCTCCAGCACGGGCGACATCTACGACCCGGCCCGAGTCGAGATGAAGGCGGGCAAGGCTCAGGGCGGCGCCTACGAGTACTCCGTCGACGTGGGCTGCGAGGCGACGGGCAAGCACGGCTATTCGGTGCGCGTACTGCCGCGGCACGAGGGGCTCGTCCATCCGTTCATCCCCGGGCTGGTGCGCTGGGCGTAGCGGACGCCGGGGCGCCGCCCCGGCGTGGAGTCCCTCCCTAGGCTCTCCGCTCGAGGTTCGCCCTCGCGTCGGGAACCTGGGCGAGGAATTCGCCTATCTTGGCGCAGTCCGCGTACTCGGGGCAGGCTCCGCAGTCCTCGGCTCCCCGCGCGACGGCGCAGAGGCGCATGCCGCATTCCCCGCAGTGGCCTATCTTGACCCCGTCGGCCTTGCAGCCGAGGCAGTTGACGCCTTCGGGCCCGAGCGGGAAGCCGAACGCCGCCTTCCACGCGGCCGCGGTCTTGGCCCGTAGCGCCTCGTCGTTATTGACCGTGGCTATGCGCCCGGGGCATTCGGCGCAGTCGAGGCCGCAGTAGGCTATGAGTCGTTCCATGGAGAGCTCCTTGCGATTCGAGATACGCTATTCTAGCTCAGCCACGCTGACAGTTCATGTCAGCTATAGCGAGGGCGGCCTTACGGATATCGTCCCGCAGGCTACGCGGCTCGATGACCGCAAGGCCGGGGCCGAAGCCGAGGATGAACCTGCGCAGCCAGGAGCCGTCCGGATACTGGAACGAGAATATGGCGCCGCCGTCGTCCCGGAGCGATACCGCGGCCTCGGGCAGGGCCTCCGAGACCGCGAGCCGGAGAGAGGGCTCCGCGGAGAGGATCACCCGTATCGTCGTCTCGCCCCATTCAGAGAGGGGATCGGGCGCCGGCATGCGGGCGGCGGGATCGTAGCGCTCCGGCTCCGTCCTGATCGATGACATCCTCGCGAGCTTGAAGAGTCGCCATCCCGAGCGGAGGCGGCAGTACGCGTGCAGGTACCACGCTGCGCCCCATAGCACGAGCGTGAATGGCTCCACGGAACGCCTGGACGGGGAGCCTCCGCCGTCGACGTAGAGGAACGAGGCGACCCGCCTGTCGGCGATAGCTCGCCTGAGCGCTATGACGGCGAGAGGGTCGGGGCCCTGGGCGGCCCAGGGCGATAGAGCGGCGAGCAGGGGCGGAGGTAGCGACGGCCCGCCGCTAGCCGCGTCGCCGCCGGCTCCGGGTCCTAGCGAAGAGAGCTTGCTCAGGGATCGCTCGAGGTTCTTGTCCTTAAGCGCCTCGGATAGCCCCTTGAGGAGCCCGGTCAAGTCGCCTAGCTCGTCCTTCGATAGGAAGCTCCTGTCGATCCTATAGGCGGGGTCTATGGAGTATCCCCCTCCTATCCCGGCTTCCGCCACGATGGGCACGCCGGCGAGGCATAGAGAGTCCATATCCCGATAGATAGTCCGTCGGGAGACCTCGAATCGCCTCGAGAGCGCTTCCGACGTCGTCCGGCCCTCGTTGAGGAGGCAATCGAGCATCGCGAGCAATCGCTCGTTCTTCACATCGAGCCCTAGCGGACGCGGAGGACGAGGCCCTGGGCGAAATCGCCGAAGCCCCGACCGAATATGTTCATGCCGCCCGGCCTCTCGGCTCCGGGATCGACCCCGAGCCGTACCGCGATATACGGAGCCTCCGCCAGGCGAAGGTCCCGGAGCGCCGCGTGCGACGATCCGACGACGCCGTCCGACTCGATCCTCGAGCCTGATTCGGTGACGGTCCAGGTGACGAGCCTGCCGAACTGCGTCTTATGCACGCCCCACCACGCGGGCGTAAGACGGCCCCTGCGGCCGCCGAAATCGCCCGGAGAGCGCCACGTGCCTATCTCGACCCCGTTAATCCATAGGCAGATATCGGAAGTCGCCGAGTTGTCGTAGAAGGGAACCTCCGAGCAGAGCTCCGCGGAGAGGGAGAGGCCGCTAGGGGGCTCGGCGCCGTCGGCTATGTTGGGAAAGTGGTATTCCACGAAACCGGTCGATAGCCAGATAAGCTCGGCCGCGTGGCGCTCGGGGAAGAAGAAGGCGCGCGGGTCGTCCTTCTTGCCGAGGCGAGACTCGGCGGTGCATATCCCGCAGGGAGCGGCGACCTCGGCCTTGACGAAGTGCCCGATAGGCATGTCAATGACGCGGGCGCCCTCTCCTCCCGGCGAGGGGAGGCCCAGCACGAGGCGGCCGTACTTCCTCGATACGATCTTCTGCGTCCCGCGGGCTCCCGGCGCCGGGCGGCATTCCACGAGGCCGGCCTCCTCGAGCCTGCGTACGTTCACGGTGGCGGTCGAGAGGGGTAGGCCGAGCGCCGAGGCTATCTCGTTCATGTTGCGCGAGCCGGACGAGAGCAGCCCGAGCATGCGGAGCCGCACCTCCCCTCCTAGGGCCAGCGCTATCAGCCGTATCCTGGCGGGGTCGCTCGTCTCCAGGCTATCGGTTTCGTCTTTTTCTTCCATCGCCATAGTATAGCGCGCCTGGGAGACCGGGGGTCAAGGAAGCGGACGGAGAAGAGCGCGGCCGTTTTTTAATTGACCGATGCAAGTAATGCTAATAAGATACAATAAAAGTTGAAGTATAAAGCGGAGGGAACCCTTGAATCCATCTGTCGTCACTGTCGCGGGGCTGTCGTCCCCGTGGGGAGAGCGGCTCGATACGTCGCGTCCGCTCCCGGAGTACCCTCGGCCGTCGCTAACGAGGCCGGACTGGCAAAGCCTGAACGGTCCATGGGATTATCGCGTACGGCCCGCGGCGGGAGCTCTAGCGGCCTTCCCCCGGGGGGAATCCGCTCCCGAGCGCTACGATAAGACGATAGTCGTACCGTTCGCGCCCGAATGCGCCCTCTCCGGGGTCGGCGGGGCCGTCCTGCCTGGCGAGACTATGTGGTATAGGCGGACGGTACGCATCCCGGCGGCCTGGGCGGGGCGACGCGTCGCGCTCCGTTTCGAGGCCGTCGACTACGTCGCGGCCGTGTTCTGCGACGGCCGCCTCCTCGGGACGCACCGGGGCGGTTACCTGCCGTTCTCGTTCGAGCTGCCCGAGAGCGATCCCGGGCACGGCGAAGAACGCGAGCTGGTCGTCGCCGTCCGCGATCCGAGCGACTCGGGCCTCCAGCAGCGCGGCAAGCAGGCCTTGAAGCCTGCCGGGATCCTGTATACCGCGACGAGCGGCATCTGGCAGAGCGTCTGGCTCGAGCCCCTGCCCGCCGGCAACGCCGTGCTGGGAGTACGGGCCCGCGCCCGCGACGACCTCTCGGGCGCCGTCGTGGTGGTCGAGGCCGAGAGGCCCGCCGGGCTCGCCGTGACCGTAGCCTTGCCGGGCGGCGGCGCCGTCGTCGTTACCGGGCGGACGGGGGAGCCCCTGGACGTAGCCGTCCCCGAGCCGAGGCCCTGGTCGCCCTCCGATCCCTACCTATACGATATATCCGTCGAGCTGCTCGGGGATTCGGGCGCGGTAGTCGACTCGGCCCGATCGTACTTCGCCCTGCGCACCGTCGCCCTCGGTCCCGTGCCCGGGGCCCGGGCCGGGACCAGGCCCGCGATCCTCCTTAACGGCGAGCCGGTGTTCGTGCACGCGCCCCTCGACCAGGGATACTGGCCGGAGAGCGGCATGACGGCGCCGGCGGACGAGGCCCTGGTCTTCGATATAGAGTCGATGCGGGCCCTAGGCTTCAACGGGCTCCGCAAGCACGTGAAGATCGAGTCGAGGCGCTTCTACTGGCACGCCGACAGGCTCGGCATGCTGGTCATCCAGGACGCCGTGTCGGGCGGCTCAAACCGCGCCTCCGGCGACGCGAAGGTAGCCGCCGCCATGATCCTCGGCGTCCATCTAGGCGATAGCTCCGCCCGGGCGATGCGGCTGGCCGGCAGGGCCGACCCGGTCGACCGCTGCGAGTTCGAGGCCGAGCTCGCCGGCATGGTCGACCTCCTGGGAGTCCATCCGTCCATAATCATGTGGACGGTCTTCAACGAGTCGTGGGGCCAGTTCGAGTCCGAGCGCGTCTGCGCGGCCCTGCGGGCCCGCGACCCGACCCGGCTCGTCGACGCGGTCTCGGGCTGGCACGACCAGGCCGGCGGCGATTTCCGTAGCCGCCACACCTATATCGTCGGGTTAAGGAAGCCTCCCCGTGGCGATCGCCGCCCGTATTTCGTCTCCGAGTACGGGGGCTATAACCTCGCGGTACCCGGCCACATGTGGGACGAGGAGCGCCGCTTCGGCTACCGCTTCTATCGGGACCGCGCCTCGCTGGACGCGGCCTACGCAAGCCTGATTCGAGACCAGCTTAAACCGCTCGTGCGCCGAGGCCTGCGGGCGGCCGTCTATACGCAGGTCTCGGACGTCGAGATTGAGAGCAACGGTTTCTATACCTACGACAGGAAGGCGCTCAAGATGGACGCGGGGACGGTACGGGCGCTAAACGCCGAGCTGTACGCGGAGTTCTCCAGGATAGGCGGAGCCGAATGAGGCGGGCACGCGAGACTAATCCGATGAACCCCGCGAACCCCGCGAGGCCGACGGCGCTCGGAGCCCGCAACTGGGCCGTGCTCGGCCTCCTCGGGCTTTCCGGGCAGGTGGCCTGGAACGTGGAGAATAACTGGTTCAACGTCTTCGTCTACGACGAGGTAACGCCCGACCCGGGGCCCATCGCGATCATGGTGGCCGTCAGCGCCATAGTCGCCACGCTGACCGCCCTCGTCATGGGCGCCGCCAGCGACCGCGTAGGCAAGCGGAGGCCGTTCATCGCGGCCGGGTACGTCCTCTGGTCGGCGAGCATGATAGCCTATCCGATGGCGGCCTGGGCCCCGAGCGCGGCCGCCGCCGTGTTCCTCGTTATAGCCCTCGACGCCGTCATGACGTTCTTCGGTGCCACGGCCAACGACGCGGCGTTCAACGCCTGGGCTACCGATATCACCGTCCCGGGCAACCGCGGCCGCGTGGAGGCGCTCCTCAACGTGATGCCCGTCGTCGCCGTGGTCGTCGGCATGGGCGCCTCGGGCTTCCTCATCGACCGCTTTGGGTACGTGCCGTTCTTCTTCGCGCTCGGGGGGCTCGTGCTGGCTACGGGCCTCGCCGGCAGCGCCTTGCTGCGAGAGAGCCCCTCGCTGAGGCCGGCCGAGGCCGGGCCCGGGTTCTGGCGCTCGCTCGTCGCCATCGTGTCGCCGGCGGAGATACGTTCGAGGAAGGAGCTGTACGTCGTCTTCATCGCGATGGCCGTCTTCAGCATAGGCGTCCAGATAAGCAATCCCTACGAGATCATCTACCTGAACGCGTACGTAGGCATCTCCAAGTCGATGACCGGAATGATCACGGCGATGGTCGGGCCGGTCCTGGTCCTGTTCGCCTTGCCGATAGGCCGCCTGACCGACAAGGGCAAGGGCTTCCCCGTGGCCTTCGGCGGGTTCATCGTCTCGGCACTCGGGCAGTTCCTATTCTCGACGACGTCCAGCGTCGCGCTCCTGACTCTCTTCGCGGTCCTCAAGAGCGTCGGCTTCCTCATGTTCATAGTGCTCGGGGCCTGGCACCGCGACCTGGTCCCGGAAGGCTCGCGCGGCGCCTATCAGGGCGTGAGGCTCTTCTTCGCGGTGCTCGTCCCGATGGTCATAGGCCCGGCCGTCGGCTCGGCGATAATCAAGGCCCTCGGTTCCCCAATCACGTCGAACGGCCAGGCCGGCTTCGTGCCGCCGCCCGCTATCTATTGGGTCTCGGCCGCCGTGATACTCGCTAGCGTCGCGCCGGTATGGGCCCTCTATCGCCTGCGCAAGGGAAAGGCCCTCTAGCAATACGAAGCGTAGTAGGACGAGCCGCGGGTTATCGGGCTCGTAGCGCGAGCGCGACGCCGGCCGCGATAAGCGGGGAGGCGATCGCCAGAGAGATGGCTACGGCCGCGCCTAGATAGGCGCGGTCGATCGCTCCGGGGCGCGCGGGAACGAGGGCGAGTCTCCTCGTGGCCGGACCGTCCGTGGCCAGGAACGCCGCGGCAGCTCCCGAGCGGGCGACGACGGCGATGGCCGTCGCCGCGAGCGGGATCGCGGGATCAGCGCCTTGCGCTAGAGATATCGCGGCCAGCGCGAGGGCGGCCGCGGCGTCCGGGGCCAGGCGGCGCTCCGCGTCGACCGCGGCGACCAGCGACGAGACGAGCCCCGGGCGCTCGCGCCTCGCCTTCGATAGGTAAAGGAACCCGGCCCGCCCCGAGCCTCCGCGCCCGGCGGCGTCCTCCGCCAGGGCCGCCGCCGCCGCGAAGGCTATGCAGCACGCGACCAGGGCGAGCGACAGCGCCGGCCGCTCGAGCGGGATCGAGACCCGGCCCGCCGACAGCGCCGGGATGGTCGTCGACCCGAACAGCGTGAGCGCTCCCCTGCCGTCCGTTATCGTCGGCCTCGGGTTCGCGGCGGCGAGGCTTGCCAGGACCGCGGCGAGCGCGACCGAGCGCGCGTGGCCTCCGCGTTTCTTCCTCCCGGGAACTAGGAGGCTCCCCGCGGCTCCGAGGAGCGAGCGCAAGCCTAGCGAAACGGCGGCGAGGACGATCGGGTACCAGAGCGCCGCCGTTATGTAATCTGAGAGCGAGAAGGCCGCTATGGGGAGGGCCGCGATGGCCGGCAACAGGGAGGCCAGGGCTATGATAGGCAAGGCCGCGGATACCGGCCCTAGGGCGGCCAGGGCTATCCTCGTCTGCATAGGTACGGGAAGGAGCGCCAGCCTGCGCTTGGAGTCGGCGCGGCCGCGGGAAAGTAGGAGCCCGGCCGCTAGCGGGACGCAGGCCGCGACGATAGACAGCTCGGCGGAACCGTAGGCGTCCTCCAGCGTCATGATGCGGCGTAGCGACGCGTAGTAGACGTAGGCGTTAGCCGCCGTCCTGAGCGCGGCGAACCCGACGAGATAGGCCGATAGGCCGAGCAACGCGCCTGTCGGCTTATCGCGGCTCCTACGAGCGTCGTCGGCGGCGCGTAGTTCCGCGAGCGCGCGGCTTAGTCGAGCCACGGAAGGGCTCCGCCCGGCCCCGGTTCCATGGCCTCGAGGCGAGTCAGGCGGTCTATTGGCCCCTGTTCGGCGGTCCCGCTGCGGACTAATAAGTAGCTATCGGCGACGCTCCTCGTTATGCCATCGTCGTGGCACGAGAACGCCACCGCCCGGCCCTTGGCCGCTAGGAGCCGGAGGATGTCCGATAGCGAGGCCGCCCGTTCCGCGTCTAGTCCGGAGTACGGCTCGTCCATGAGCAGTATCCGGGGCTCTCCCAGGAGCGCGAGCGCGCACGCGAGACGCTTCCTGTTGCCGCGCGAGGCCTCGTCGGCGCTCCTCGTCGTCGCGACGGCGTCAGCTAGCCCGAAGAGCTCGACGAGGCGGTCCGCTCGTTCTTCCACGACGCGGGAAGGTAGGCCCGCGAGGTTGCCGCAGAGCCTGAAGTGCCCTCGTATCGATAGTCCCTCTATGAGCGCGTCGTCGTCGGGAACCGCGCCCACGAGTCGCTTCCAGCGCTCCGAGGCCGTGTCCACGGTTTCGCCTTCCCATGCGAGGCTACCCTCGTCCTGGCGCGCCTCGCCCCATAGTATCCTGAGGAGGGTGGACTTGCCCGACCCATTAGGGCCGACTATCGCGGTGACTTCTCCCGGCGCTATGGTCGCGGAGAGGCCGTCCAGGGCGGGGCGGCCGCCGAAGCGCTTAACGATGCCGCGTATCTCGAGCATGGTCCCGAGTGTGGCGCCGGTCCCGCGGTGTGGTCAAGCGCCGGAAAGGGCGCCCGGCCGGCTCGGGCGATTCGTCGGCTCCGCCGGTTGATTCCTACGCCGACGAGAGCCGCTCCAGGAACGATCCGAGGCTCGAGACGACGAAGCCTCCGGAGAGCTGACGCTCCTCGCCGTCCGGCACGACGATAAAGCGCTCGGCGCCGGCGAACGAGGGCGTTCTGGCCGCGTACGAGATAGAGCGCTCTACCGAGGAGGGCCGGTACCGCCTCGCGACGGCGGTCACGACCGGCCTTCCGTCCCGTTCGACGACGATGTCGAGGGCCGCGCCGTCCGCGCTCGAGTAGCGGGAAATAGCCGCGCCCTCGGGCAGGGCAGCCATCGCCTGGGCGACGACGAAGCCCGTCCACGAGGCTGCGGCCTCGCGCGGCCTCATCGCCAGCTCGTCGGCCGACCGAACGCCGATGAGCGCGTGGTAGAGGCCCGAGTCGCGAAGGTAGAGGGCCGGCGACCTGGCGATACGACGGACGCCGGGCCGAGACGCCGGGCCGTTCTCCGCGCCGTACGCGGGCAGCGATAGAAGTACGCCAGCGCGTTCGAGGTATTCGGCGGCCCTGACTATCGTCGGCCTCGAGACGCCGAGGAGACGGGCGGCGCCGTTCTCGTTGAAGGCCTCTCCGTCATGCCGCGCCGCTTCCTCGAGGAGGCCCGCGAAAAACGCGGTAGTATCGGCCCTGCCTCTAGGCGCCCCGGCGGCGCAGGCGATATCCGCGGCATAGCCTTCGAGCCACGAGAGGGCCGCCTCGTCGCTCGAGGCGCAGTATGCCTCGGGGTACCCGCCGCGTAGCCACAGGCGGCGCACAGACGCCCTTCCCGCCTCGAACAGCCTGAACGGGCCCGCCTCGAGCGCCGGCGCATCGGTTCGCGATGGGGCGAGCGGCGACGCGGGCCTCGAGGCGCGCGGAGGCCGGAAGGGCCCTCCTACCAAGACGAAGCGGGGGCGGCGCGCGTCGCCCTGGCCTCCGATTGCGCCGCCGTCGGCCCATGCGGCGAGCGTTGAATAATCCCTCTCGCTCGCGTTGTCGAGTATGACCGGGCGCGCGGCGGACACGTCGTTTGGCGCGGCGAGGAGCGCGCGTCCTTCCCTGAGCCGGGCGTCGGCGAGTATCGCGCCGGACGGCGTGCTGGCGGCGAGCTGCCTGGCTATCGTCGACTTGCCGCAACGCGGCGGTCCCTCCACGAGGACGATAGGATTATCCGATAGGAGGCCGCTGATCGTTCTAATGATAGCCCTGTGAATTATAGCCACTATTCGAAAGTATATAGTTTAAAAAGCGGTTATAAAAGTAGTAATACGCATTATTCCTGTTTGAAGCCGCGTCTCGGCGATCTATACTACAGGGGA
>Ga0180008_1000859_pt1 | contig 21667 bp, 19 predicted proteins | sample MM_PW_MetaG_FD_121121 | JGI IMG/M metagenome (GOLD analysis project Ga0180008, IMG submission 121121) | Groundwater microbial communities from the Aspo Hard Rock Laboratory (HRL) deep subsurface site, Sweden - MM_PW_MetaG | ecosystem: Environmental > Aquatic > Deep subsurface > Groundwater...
ATCCCGATTTGTTTGTCAAATAGCTTTCGCCATTTTCTTTCATCCATTGAAAAAACAATGAATTGGTTACAAGAACTCGCGAAGCTTAGCGTACGATTTTTTCCGAATTCTCTATCGTCCCCTAAGGGAACCGCACATTGGGCCTGGGTCGCAGCAAGCTGTGCGCTGTGCTGCCTGGCCAATATGCTTGTCCCGGAGGTCTGGACGGTGTTGCTGTCGGGAGAGATCGGAGCGGTATTTGTCGCCGTCGCTGCTTTTTTTGCACCAGCGGCTGGGTTTTGGTTGGTCAGCACAAAGCTGACCTTGACCATCAAACCTGTTGGCCGCTGGGGGTATCTTTTTTACCCCATGCACCTTGGCCTGCTCGCCCTGTTACGCGACTTCAGTTTGTAACAGGCGTGGCCTATTTGGGACCGGTACAGTGCTTGCGACCTGCTTGAACTGAATCACCCAAACCCAAGGGTTTGCTTCCCAGTTGCCGCCGGTTGAGTTCCAAAGCTCGCGGAAAGCGGCTGGATACCAGTCACGATAGTTTGGTGATACATCGTCACTGGAATACTCAGCGGGACATTGCAGGCCTTCCGATCGAATCTCGCTACGACTTATATCGTGTAAGCGCTCCACACGGATGTCGGTGATCTGCAGCAAAATTCGAGAGGCCCAACGCGGCATGTGGATGCTGGGACGTGCCCGCCAGATCCTTGCCGGGTTGGCGGCGGAGTAAGCTCCGTTTCTCAGTCCTTCCGGATAGTGGTCGTTCGGTTCGTTGGGCGGAGTGCCGTCGGCGCGGTAGTGCACGCGCCTGGTGCCAGCCCAGGAGCCGGTGTCATCTTCAGGGTAGTTCGCAACCCATTCACCAGCCTGCCAGAAGCTCTCTCGGACCCATAACAGGTCCCCGGGTACGCCATAGGGGCAGGCGGGCAGAGCTGCGTAAGGCTGCGTCGCGTCCGGCAACCACCAGTCATGAGTGTGGCGCGCGTTTTGGGGCGCTACAGCCTCACGTACAGACCAGGGACCTTCGAGATATTGCCCCTTCACTGGTCGCCGCGTGACAACCTTCATGCCTTCTCTGATAGCGCGCACCATCGGGGCAGAGAACAGGATCGGCCGCTCCTTGATTGGGGTCATGGCGTCACCTGCGATTTGAGGTCGGCCAGCACGGACACAATGCCGCGGCAGGTGTTGTGCTGGTAGGGGAAGTAGGCGGGTAATTGGGTCATGACTTGTTACTCGACTTGATCCAGCGCCGGACGTACAGCTCACAGCCGCTCGTTAAGCAGACACCATTGGCCATGCCAAGGTGCGTTTTCGGCGTGCCGCAACCGCAATGGCATTTCGGCTTTCGCCCCGGGCGTCTTGGCCGCAGCTCCATGTACCGTACCTGTTCAGGAAGACCGCCAACCTGACCCCAGCCAGAGGTTCCGCCGCGCATCGCCGCAGAGCGCGCGGCGGGCGACAGACTGTTGAGATCGATCATGGCTTCACCATTTCGTCAGGATCGAATCCGAATCGACGGCAGAGTGCATGCGCGACTCCAGACCCGCAACAGAAAGCGTCCATTATCGCTACCCAGCGCTGAGTGCCGCGCCGGTGAGTTCCGGTCGCAGCTCGAACAGCTTGACCAACCAACTCATGCTCGCTGAACTCACAACCTGACAGCATGATCTTGCGGCTTTCGAGCGGTTGGGACCCCAACTCATCAATCCGCTGATCCGCTGCGTTCAGGCGCTGCTGCAGGGCGTCACGCTCGCCCGTGAGTCTCTGGTTTTCGTCCTTCAGCTTCTGGATTTCGTGCAGCGCCGGGCCTGCTCCGCCGACGATGTGCGTTTCCTCCGAGATGCCCAGGGCTTTGTCGATCACAGCCAGGCTCTCAATTGCCGTCATGAACATGCGCTGATAATTAGGCTCGAATGTCGGCGTCGCTTTTTGTTGGCGCAGTGCTTGCTGCGCAGCTTCAACAATCAGGCGCAGGTAGGTGTAATCGTGGTTCTCCTCGACGGCCTTACCGTCGAGGGGATAATGCCATTCGTCCCCGAACAGCGAGGTCAGCAGCGCGCTTTGATGCCAGCATTCGCTTGAGCTTTCGATGCTGCGCAGGACGTCGATGTCATCCCAAAGCTGTCGGGCTTCGCTTTTGCTCAGATCGCCAAGCTCCCAATCGTGGCGTCCGGTCTGTTGCCGCCGACGCTGAACGATGCACTTCTTCGCAAGGGCGTGCAGCGCGTTGCCGCTGAATACCGTGGGACTGATGCCCCGATCCAGGCAGTTGAGGACGTAGTCCCAGCCGCAGTCGGCGACAAACTCCGCCACGGTGCGCGGCCCCATGCCACCCCAGTACGCGCTCCAACTCTTGTCCCAGCAGTTGATGGTGATCTTGCCCTGGGCAGTTTCGTAGTTCGGGTTGTCGTCGGTTGGGACGGCGCGGCGGCCGAAGTCCTCAAGGAAAACGGTGATCGGGTCGAGCCTCGGTGCGCCCGTGATTACCAGCTTTGTCACGGTCGAGCGCTCAGTATGCAGCGCCGTTCCTGATCCTCCTGGAGCCGGCGAGAGGTCGTGCCAGGCGTCGACCTCGAACTCGGCAGGGCGCAGGCCAAGGTGGCTACCGTCTGGCATCACCGCTGCGACGGCGCCGTGGCTATTCGTCCACACCAGATACGTCTGGCCAGCTTTTGCCACCGGTGCATCACCCTTGATGTAGGCGAGCCCTATGCCTGGCATAGGGTCGGCGGTGACGGTCTTGAGCATTCGGACCGTACGCGGCACTCGGTCGCCAAACGGGTAGCTATTGCTGCGCTTGCGCAGTGCTGGGCAGTCGATTTGGGTTTCTGTGGACATGGGGCTATTCCCCTCGGCTGGAAAGGTAGCCGTTTCGACTTTCGAACGATCAGGGGTGGCCAGGTCCAGTGGGTATTTCTCTTCTTGGTGCGACATGCTGACTCCTGTGTAGCTGTGTCCGGCGGTTGGGTAGAATGATTAGTCGGCGCTGCTCAGTTGCGAGACGCTCAGTGCAATGGCCACTGGTTGTACCCAAACCGGTACGCTGCTGAGCATGAATGTTTCACCGGCTTCAGCCAGGAGAAGTGTTGTGGCAAACACGTCGGCCATCGCTCTCGCTGCAGCGCGTGGAACAGCGTTTCCGATGCGCTCTCGATGGTAGCCATCGTTGATACCGTCCAATTGGAAGAACCGTGCTTGCTCCAGTTTCCGCATGTGCTGCTCTTTCTGGATTTCCAGCGCTGTTTTAGGGTCGTTCGACCACATTTCGTCCGGATCGAACAACGACTGCAGGGCGGCCAACTCCAGTGTCGTGAATGGACGGTGCCAGGTGCCGTCCAGGCTGGTGATCATGCAGGTGAGGCGGTCATTGGGAGCCGGCATTCTTTGGTCAGCAATGGACCAGCGACCGTTGTCGTGGCAGGCACTGGCAGAAACAGCCCCGGCCGGTTCATTCCAATTGACCACCCCGTAATGGCCACCGGTGAGATAGGCATCTCCTTTTTTCCGAGACATGCCAGTACGAGGATCGGCGATCGATAGGGCGCCGCTTGCGACTTGTTGGGACCCTGTCACAGTTCCTGCCGGATCGCTCCACGGCGTGATACGCAACTTCTGAGTACTCGCGCTGGGATGCCAGTTCTTGTACGCCGGATCGGCAACCGCGAATGCGCCTTGCCCGGTGGTGCTACCAGCGATCACTGTCCCCGCTGGTTTGGAATAGTCGGTGACCAGGTATTTGCCAAAGCCCTTTGTTGGCTGGCGAGGATCGGCGACAGACTGCCCGCCGGAGCTTGGGCCGTGCCCAGAAGTAACGGTGCCCGCGGCCTGCTCCATTGGCACTACGCGAAAGACATTCTTGTGTCGTTCACCAGACATGCGCGGATCGGCAACGCTAAAAGTCCCTTGGCCAGGACTCCGCTGGCCCGTGACGACGCCACAATGGCGGTCATAAGGGAGCACTCCATACTGGGTATATTCGGCATTGCTGGTTGGACGTGGATCGGCTACTGAAAACTTGCCGTTCGTGGGAGTCGATCGGCCTGCAACCGTGCCGGCGGTGTCCTGCCATTGATGAACCCCCAGATAGCCCGCGCGGTACTCTGGCACGATTACAAAATCGCGCAGATGACCATCCTCGATCGCAAATCGACTCAAGCTGCGCCAGTCTTTCCCAGCTTCCACCAAGGCAAGGCGTACCCAGGTTTTCCATTGACAGGCAGGAACCCGGTGCATAGGGCCGGCTTGTTCGATATCGCCCGCCAACGGCATGCGACTCAGCACGTCCCCAACCGCGCGCAAACTGCGCTTTTCAGGCTCGTAAAGAAACGCAGGCACTTGCTCAACGTGCCGGGCCACCAACAGGAAACGTTTCCGGCTCTGGGCCAGGCCGCCGATTTCGCCGCAGTCGTGAGTGGTTTCGGCAACTGCGTAACCATAGTAGGTGAGCAGCTTGTTGATCTGATCGAGCAGGTGGCGACCACGGCTCGCAAGACGTGGCACGTTCTCAAATACGATGAGCTTCACAGGCTTGTGCTTCCAGGCCTCACACATCAGCCAAACGCAGCGCAACGTCAACTCATTGAGGGCCTGATACTTCGGTGTCTGGCTCATGGTTTCAGAAAGCAGTCCAGAGGCACCTTTGCACGGACTGCTGATGAACACCGCATCAGGATTTTCGTTGCGAGCAGCCCGGCGCACATCATCGGGGGTCGCCTCACGCCACCCCGAGGGCGGCTCCTTTCCGTGAAACGCTGTGTACTGTTCACGCGTGAAAAGGTCCATCAACGTGCCTTTGACGCCGGTGAGCATTTCAAAGTCGCGAAGGCCTGCTGGGTCAACATCGATCCCACCGAGGCATTCCCATTCAGCCTGCACTCCAGAGACCACGGCCTTTGAATCGTTGAACCCTGCAGCACCGCTACCCAGCCCGCAGCAGAAGTGGAAATGTTTAAATACGCGACGCAGCGCACTGGAAACGCCATTGAAGGGTTGGTTGAACATGCAATGATCCTTGTAAGTTTTGTTTCGTAGTCTCGAAATTATACTTATGTGAATTTCGTGTCAACGACAAAATATTAGCCGGATCGCATGAGTTGTAGGGAAGGGTAGAGACCGAGAAAACGGGGGAAGGGCGAAAGCTGATGTGCAAGTGGGAGCCACGCGCGCGGCTCACTCTCAAGGGGGAGGTAGGGGGGAGATGGGAAGCGAGCCGCTGGTGGATGACCTGACTGGGTTGCGAACCCAGCACGGCATCGTTGATGCGCATTACCAGGTGCACACGTTTTGTCCAGCCTAACTAAGGAATTCCCAGTCTCTCCACTTCGGGATGACAGCTTGCCTGCGTATTCAGGTCAGCCACCGATGATTCGCCATTAAGTCCGCGGCGACCGGATGGAAGCGCATTTGATTAGATGCTCACTCCGTTTTGCGATCGGCATCTAAGTTCAATTTTTCCAAGGACCTCAACGTTCCAGTGAGCTCAGCAACCTGGCTGGACAATGACCGGGTTTCATCCTGGAGCGCCTGATTACGCTGTTCAAGCGCCTGCCTCTGGTTGGTCAGGTCGCCAATTTGTCGGAGCAGTGCGGAGTTCTCGCCGGCAACAGCAGCGCTCTGCTGTCGTGAATCTGCCAACTGTTCGCGGGCGAGCTTGAGGTCGCCGTTGACGACCAGCTGCTCTCTGCGATGCTCGGTTCTATCCGCGTCCAGTTGACGCATCAGCTTCGCGGTGTCCTTGTCGTAGCGGTCCAGCTCGTTTTTGATTTCCTGCTCTAGGCGCGACACTTTGGCCTGATGCTCTGTAACCGTCTCGGCCAGCACCTGGTGGCGGAGTTGCGTTTCAGTTTCCAGTTTGCCTTGCCAGGTGCGGATGTCCTGATCTTTCGCCTCGATCGCTGATTGATGAGCCTGATGCAAAGCGGCCAATTTTTCTTGCTCTTGGACGATCCGGCCGTTGAGTTCCTCGATATTGTCATTCAGTTTCAGTTCACGGGCTCCAGCCAGGCTAAGCTGGTTTTCCAGCAATTGAACCTGGCGCTCACGCTCCGCAAGTTGTTGCTTTGCCTGGGCAGCATCTATCTGCGCATCCGTTGCGGCCTGCTGTGCCAGACGGTTCTGTTCAAACAATTGCTCGCGCAGCGCATCCAGCTCACTGGACGCGATGCCTTTGAGCTCCATCCAAAGCGACCAGAAAGCGTCCTGCGCCTGTTTGGGGTAGTCGCCGGCGGCTGCACGTTCGGCGACCTCTATCACAATCTGCCGAATTTCACGCAGAAGGTCGTTGCTTGAACCTGTGCCGGTAATCTCGCGCACACGCCTCCATGATGGGGTCTGGCCAGCACGCAGGAGGTCCATCACCGCGGCGTAAGTCTGCTGGCTGTAAGGCTTAATCATTGAGGATGCTCCAAACTTTATCCCTGCAGGCGATTTACAGTGCGGCCCTTACAGGCGGCGAGGAGGTGTACATCAGATCGAAGATGTGAGGTCATCGGGGTGAATACCGTACAACCTTGAAACGGGTTCAAGCATGGCCGCTCTTAGTGCTTTCAGTTCCGCCTCAAGATAGGCGATACGGCTTTCGACCTCCGTTTGGCCGGTGCCTGCCATGGTTGCCGCGACTGCATAAGTGTCGGCGCGCACGTAGCTCAGCTCACCAAAACCAGCCAGGCTGTAACCAATGAGCTGCGCAAATTGCTCGCGATCTTCCACGCTAAACTCAAGCATCGCAAGAGCGTTCATGTCGATGCCGCCGTGGTCCAGCAGGTGCGTAACGATTTTGTTTTGCTTGAAACGAAACGAATGTTGCTCATCCGCTTCCAGGGGCTGAATGGGGTGATTCATAGGAGGCTCCTTGGTGATGTTCAGCATAATAGGCACATGTGCCTATTCGTGCAAGAGCGGAGTTCGCCGTGCGATCAGCTCCGCGGGGAGACGGGACCTGGTCAGAAACCTCAGACGGTTAGAACTGGAAATCGTATTCCGGCGCCGGTTCTGCGTCGGAGAGATGCATGTAGGCATCCTGCCCCACCTCCTTTGCAACGATCGCCCGATCGCGCACCACCGCTGCAGCCAGCAGTGCAAATTCAAGATCGCTGGTTGCCTCCTCGGCTATGGTCCGTCGGTAGACCGGGCTAGCGTCCATGCCATCAAGGATTACCTGAAGTATGTCCTGCTCATGGGTCGTACCGTCAAACCCGTAGTACTGAACAATGTGCTTGCGAGCCAAGGTATATGCTCTGTTTCCACGGCGCATCTCATCCTGGACTTTTTCCAGCCCGGTGATTTCATCGTGGAAGCGGTGAATTTCAGCAAGCGCATCCAGGTCCTGAGGTTGCTGCGATTGTTCCTGGAGGAGAGAAATTTTTATCTCCAACTCTGGTGACTGTGACTCCGTTTGCAGAGCTTTAGTAGGACCGGGGTTGATCCACACGGGATTGGGTGCGGAGGCGTGATCGTCAGGCATGAAAGCTGTCTCCTGTAGTTTCGTTTGCAGAATAGGGGTAGCTGACGAAAGAGCGCTGTCCTGCAGGTACTGAGTGACCCTCAGATAATCATCACGTCCAGATATCATCTGAATCTCGACCAGCTTTTCTTCGTCACAACGAAAAAGTGCGCAGATCTCCTCGGCAGAAGCCTGGGTAAGCATTCGAGGAACTTCGATGGCGGGATTGTCGCCCGCCAGATCGGCGTCAAGAGGTGCTGGGACATACAGCCGGCGACCGTAACGCAACGCCGCCTTGGCGGCATGCATGCTGCCACCATCGGACTTACTCTGAACCATGATCACAGCCTGACTCAGGCCGGCCTGGATGCGATCTCTCTCGATCAGGCGAGCCGGAACAAGCGGTGTTCCAAACGGGTACTCGCTTACCAGAGCTCCGCCCTGGTCGAGAATGCGTCCAGCTAGTGCGGCGTGTTCTCTGGGGTAGATCGTTTGAAGCCCGTGCCCCAGCACCGCTACCGTGTGGCCGCCGGCGTCCAGCGCAGCGACGTGCGCGGCCGCGTCGATGCCAAACGCCAACCCGCCGACGATCGAAACGCCTGAGGCTGCGAAGTGCGTCGCGATTTTGGTGGCCACGACTGCTCCGCGGGGCGTTGGCGCCCGGGTCCCAATCACTGCCAAGGTGTTCTGCTCCTGCAGGGTCCCTTTGACATACAGGAAGAATGGCACCTCTGACGCTCGCGCCAAAATCCTCGGGAAGCCAGGGTCGCCATGGATGAAGAGATGGACCCCAGCTTTCAGAGCCTGCTCGCGATCGGCGTCGGCGGCTCGCAGCGCGGCATCCCAGGCACCTGCTTCCGCAAGCGCCCGTGAGATACGAGGGTCAATAGCGCCGAGGTCCTCAGTGGACATGCGCTCAAGGTCATCATGGACTGCAGCTTTTCGAAGCGTTGCAGCCCCAACCCCTGGTAGCCAGCCAAGGGCAATCAGTGCGCTCAGTCGATCAGTCATCGGCTTGCCCTTGGATTGCAGAAATTAAATGAAGCGCCATCAGGCCGCAGCCTTTCGCTTCAGGAACTGAGCCGCCAGTGCCTGGATCCGCGATTTATCAGAGTGGCGCTGCGTGAGTGGGGCATTCGGATCGATGATGCCAAGGGCCTGCGATGCTTTGAGGCCGAGTAGTTCGACCATGGGAGGATCGCTGCCATCGTCGCTGTTCAGGTAGATCGCTGTAACTTGTTCCTCCTGACCCTCGCGCTCAAGGCGGCCGATGACCTGTTCGTGGATCTTCGGAGACCAATCGAGCTCTCCGAAAATGACGGTAGAACAACGGTGCTGCAGGCCATCCAGTCCCGCACCAGAGCGCAGGCTCATGATGAAAAGATTCGTCTTCCCGGAAATAAACGCCTCTTTTGAATCAATCTTCTGCTTATCGCTTTCTGACCCGGTGTACATCACAGGGTTGTAGTCCGCCAACTCCTTCAGCCAGATGTCATACACATCCCGGTGCCAGCCCATCAACATGATCGGAATATCGGCTTCAAGCAGAAGACGTGCGTACTGCGCAACAAAGCGTGCCTTGGCCACGCCGGTGATACGACGCATGAGCAGATCCAGCTCGCGCCCAGCGCGACCGCGCTCCATGAACGTCCCTTCGGTGGTTCGGATAGCCAGCTGTCTGGCAAGCAGTTCTACAGAGCGGAGTGTTTCGTCATCTGAACCCACCTCCTCAACAATCACGTTCAGCGGCGGCATCTGCTGCCCAACGTCACGTTTAGTCCTGCGCAGGAACACCATCTGCTCCCGCAGAAAGGTTCCTAGAGCCTGAGGGTCGGTGACTTTTTTGTCGCCATCGGTCCATTCCCTGAGGAAGTCCCCGTGACTGCCCAAGAGCCCTGGTTCGATGACTTCGACAATGTTCCAGATCTCGATGCCGTAGTTGTAAATGGGCGTCGCACTCAAGCCCAGACGGTAATCCGCTTTGCTGGCCAACGCCTGGGCTGCTTTCCCCTTGCCGCTGTCGGTGCCGGTGCGCAGCTCCTGAACCTCGTCAAAGATTGCTGCCTTGAAAAAGCCATCGCTAAAAGTATCGATCCAGCCAAGCAGCTGGCTGTATTTGAAGATGTACGCATCAGCCGGCGGCAACTCATAAGGCCGGGTGCCCTTGATGCAGTGAAGCTTCAGGTCCGTGAACGCGCTGAGCTTTTCAAACCACTGCTGCTGCAGATGGGTTTGCACGACAATGGCCGCCGGCCGTGTTTGCATGTGCAGGATCAAAGCAGCGGCGGTGTAGGTCTTGCCCAAACCGACATCATCGCCCAAAAGCAACGATCGCCGCGCCAGTGTCAGGTCAACAGCCTGGCTTTGATAGTGACGAATGACACATCCTGGTTTCAGGCCGATGGCGGCGAGCGGGGTGTACTCCGGACGAAGAATTTCTTCCATCCGCGACTGTTCGCGCTCGAAGCTTTGACGTCCCCAATCCAGGGCTTGCGCGTCAGTCGGAGTGATGGCCAGAGGATAGCGAGAGGTGAACCAGGCGATGTCAGCGCAGTGCGCAAGGTCGTTTGGAAAGACGTACTCGTCGGTCTGCCACTTCGGCACCCGCGGGAATATCTGCTTAAGTCGGATCGCGATGTGAGGCGCGATATTGCGCATTACCCACTGTGTGCCATTTTCCAGGCTCAATTGCCCGTATCGAGTGCTCATAACCAGCCCCCGCCCATTGATACCACCCGTGAAGGCTTGTTGTTGATGTGAGATGGGAGTCCCATGGCAGTGCCCGTCATTAGCAGCAAACCATCAACCGATTCATGCTCGGCGTAGCGCTCCATCTGCCGATAAATTGCCTTGCGCTGTGCGCGGGTCTTTAGCTCCAGAACAATGGCGTGGCCGTCGATAGTCACCACAAAGTCTGGAATGTCACGTTTCGAAAGTTCCTGCTCCCGCTTGAACTCGAAGCCAGCCTCTTTCAAGGCTGTTTCGAGATCCACCTGCGCCCTTTTTTCAAGCGCCATGTCCAAGCGTTGCTTAGAGCAGAAGTCGCATAGTCGAGCCAGAGCTCGCTGAACTGTGGAGTCATGATCGTCATTCATGCGACTAGCTCCCGCGGTAGAGTCTCTTCCTGGTGAGATTCTGCAGAGGTCATTTGAACTGGTGCGCTGTCGCGATGAGGATCGATGCCGCTGCCCAAGGCGTATCCGCGGTCCAACTTACGCTGCCACCCGCCTAAGACGTGCGCCGGCGTGTACCAGTGCTCCCGCTCCTCCATCATCAGGGTGTTGCCGAGAATCACGACCGCAGGGATGTGGAGAAGGCTCAGCTGAATGAAAGCCATATGTACTGCCCTGGAGTCGATGTCTTGGGCAATGACGTGCAGATGTTGCTGATAGTTGATGCCCGCGCCGAGCATGGCTTCGGCGGTGGCAATAACCATCGCACCGGCACCACAGGCAGGTTCGCTCACACTAACAAATCCGCGTTGTTCGATTCCCTCTCGAAAACCGCTCCCGTCCTGGACCTGCATGTTGGCCATGAGCGTGCACAAGGAATAGGGGGTGAAAAACTGGCCGCGGGAAGCGTTGTGCAGCTCCAATTCGCTGAACACTTTCCCCAAAACGTCGTCAGGCCCGTACTCCAGAGCATTGACAAGTTCTGCATACATCTGAGGGAAGCGTGCCACTTCGTGTGGCTCATAGCGCCGGACGATCGATAGATAGCGCTTTTCGCGCTCCTCAAACTGGGCAAGGTCCACTTTGTTGGCAATGGCCAGAGCGGACATCTCAATGAAGTCGCCGAACACGTCCCAAAGGTTGTGTCGCCCCGCATTAGCCCGCAAGAGCTTGACGAGATTGCTGCGATGCTCAGCGGGCGAGCTTGGAGTAGACATTTTAGGAGAGCGCATAATAGCCTCGCGACGTGCTTTTGTAATCGCTAAACTATAACTTGCTATTTTTCCTGTCAATAAATGAATTTCGCTACGCGCAAGTACGCCAGGTTGAGGTGCTGTAGGGCCGGTCGAGAGTCGGCAGAGGGGCGAGCTAGGAGTGGAGAGTAGGGGGTGATGCGCTCATCTGGTTATGGGCGCATCACTACGAGCCAGAGGTGCTTCTGATATCGGTGCCAACTTCGACGCTACATCGATGGCCCAGAATTTTCGTTCTCGATCTGTATGTTGACGTTGCGATCCGGTTTAGGCTTTCCGAGATCAAACGCATGAACGACGGCTTTGGCAGCCATCGCAAGTGAAGGGAAAGCGATCATGCCCGCACCACCAGCCCAAAATGCCGCGACACCGGAGCTTTCGAAGCCCCCGGTAAGCGCTCTGGCAACCCCCTCACCCAAGCTATCGACCCTGGTTGCGTCAAGATATGCCTGGTAGACCGCATGGCCTTGATGCGCCATATCGGCACCGTACGAGGCGCCAGATGCCGCTCCAATCATTGTCATTGCAGCAGGAACGACGGAAGCAAGACTGAAGAGTTCGAGAGAACCGATGCGGCGCAGCGCGTCCGTACACTTGGTATAGATGCTGCGCGATAGTTGTTGAAACAGGCTTTCACCCGGCGCTGCTGGAATGCTCATTGTGCGACTCCTATGGGTTGAGGAAACGTCCTTTCCACCAGCACGCAAAACTGGTCGATAGGCCCCAGTACCTCGCTCTCGTTTGGCCGCGGCGTAGCGTCCAGATCCAGCAGGATTGCGGCATACACCGCCACCTGACCGGCAACTTCGTTTTTTGACGCATCAGTCTCCTTGCTGTTTGCAACGGCCGCTGCGCATTTTTCTAGGCGAGAAAGCCGGTCCTTAAATCGTTCCATGTGTCACGTCCTAATGTAGGTTCAATAGAACAACATTAGGCAACAGACCTTTTGCGTCGTCAATCATCACGCATGGCTGCCCAAAGGAAAAGTTTGGCTGATGCCGGCTTTGCGAACCGCTGCCGCCACGTCGCGTTAAGCGTCTCGCCCAACTCATTTCCCCAAAAGCGTCGTGCGCCGCTCGCGCAGTGCTGACGCTCGTCGACAACTGCAACGCGCATGCACCTTGACTCATTCACGATGAATTGCAGTATGCGCAGGCATTTACTGAGCTTTCGCGCAAAATACAAACAAACGGAATGGAAATACCCGTTACAGATGCAACGATGGATAACCATTTATCGCTGATAACCTTAGTTATCAGCGATGAATGACAAGCCCGGGGTAGGGCAGCTTCTCTCCGCAGTAGCTAGAGGTTGCGGCCGCTCAAACCAGCAAAAAGAGAGTCGCAACGCCCTGCAGGACTGAAGTCGCAGGCGATCCCCTTCAGCAACCGATATGGAAGGCATTTTTTGATTGAGGCACAGGAAGGAAAAATGCTTGACTCAATAGGCACATGTGCCTAGTCTTGGCCTGGACTTGACTGGAGAACTGCAGGTGAATTTGATCCCTACAAGGACGGCGCAGCTGGACAGATCGGACATTGAGCTTCCAAGAAGCCAACTTTGCCGCGGATTGCTCGCGCCTTGAATACGATCGCCGCCGCGGAAGAAGGCGCTGCCGATGCTGCAGCACCTCGGGTCCCTCCACATTCAGTAGAGGCTGAGCAAGGTGTGCTCGGTGGTTTGATGCTGGACAACGCAACCCTGGACTCGCTCCAGTACCTGATCTCGCCCGATGATTTTTTCCTGCAGGAACACCGCTCAATCTTTCGAGCCATTCTCGAACTGGCCGAGCGCCAGAAACCGTTTGACGCCGTCACGCTGCAGGAAGTGATGAATCTCTCGGGTGAAGGCGAGCTCGCAGGGTTCACTCAGCGCTATGTGAGTGAGCTCGCGCAAAATACGCCGTCCATTGCGAACATTGAAGCGTACGCCCGGGTGGTTCGCGAGCGCTCTCAGCTGCGAAAGATCATCGCCACCTGCATTAGTATCAGCGACAAGGCACAAAGCCCGTCCGGAATGTCGGCACAGGATCTGATCGAAGACGCGGAACGCAAAATTCTGACGCTCTCCTCCACGCGTCCGAAGGCTGGAGGGCCCGTCGGCGTCAGCACGCTTTTAACTAAGGCCACCGAGAAAATTGATGCGCGATCAAAGTCCGGTGATCTGGTAACCGGACTATCAACCGGTTACGCCGATCTGGATCAAAAACTGGATGGACTGCGCCCGGCGGATCTAATCATCGTCGCTGGACGGCCGTCGATGGGTAAAACGACGTTCGCCATGAACATGGTCGAGAACGCCGTAATGCATAGCGAGAAAGCAGTGTTGGTCTACTCACTTGAGATGCCAGGTGAGTCGCTCATCATGCGAATGCTCTCGTCTCTCGGGAGCATCGATCACACGAAGGTTCGTTCAGGGCGCCTGCTAAATGAGGACTGGCCAAAGCTGACTAACGCTATCAGACGCCTTACCGACCGCAAGCTGTTTATCGATGACACCGCCGGCATCAGTCCATCAGAGATGCGATCGAGGACACGCCGAGTAGTCCGTCAGCACGGACCGCTTGCCTTAATCATGGTCGACTATCTGCAGTTGATGCAGATCCCTGGGGCCAGCGGCAAGAACCGGACCAACGAAATCTCCGAAATTTCACGCTCTTTGAAGGCCTTGGCCAAAGAATTTAATTGCCCAGTAGTCGCGCTGTCGCAGCTCAATCGAACCGTCGAGCAGCGCCCAAACAAACGGCCGATGAATTCCGACCTCCGCGAGTCCGGGGCGATCGAGCAGGACGCAGACGTGATCATGTTTGTCTACCGTGACGAGATCTATTACCCGGAGTCCCGCTTCAAAGGCACCGCGGAGATCATCATAGGCAAACAACGAGAGGGCGAAATTGGATTCTCAAGACTTGCCTTTGTCGACCGGTATACCCGTTTCGAAAACCTCGTACCAGGCACACATGATTATTCGGACGCCGAACTCGGCAACGTCCCCAAACCCAAGGATCCACGGGTTGGCCGAGCAATAGCCTCTGAGCTTGTGCACCTCGAAAAATTTCGTAGATACGACCCACAGACTAAAAACTACGCCAAAGGCCCATTCAGGCCCAGGAAGAAGCCATGAACGATTTCGCCGCTCCCGAGCAGTACGATCTGCACACCGCGTCGCTGAAGGTGCCTCCGCATTCCATTGAGGCCGAACAGGCCGTGCTCGGTGGACTTATGCTGGACAACAACGCTTGGGAGCGCGTGCTTGACCAGGTGTCAGACGGCGATTTCTATCGGCATGACCACCGCCTGATTTTCCGTGCGATCGCCAAGCTGGCCGATCAGAACTCACCGATCGACGTGGTGACGTTGGCGGAGCAACTGGACAAAGAGGGCCAGAGCTCCCAAGTCGGAGGGCTGGCGTATTTAGGCGAACTGGCGAAAAATACGCCTTCCGTGGCCAACATCAAGGCCTACGCTCAGATCGTCCGTGCGCGGGCGACTTTGCGACAATTGATCGGCGTCGCCACGGAGATTGCCGACAGCGCTTTTAACCCGGAAGGCCGGACCGCTGAAGAAATTCTCGACGAAGCCGAGCGGCAAATCTTCCAGATTGCCGAGGCCCGGCCCAAGACCGGCGGCCCGGTGAGCGTTAATGACTTGCTGACCAAGGCCATTGACCGCATCGATACCCTATTCAACACCGATAACGCCATCACTGGCCTGTCCACCGGCTATACCGACCTCGACGAGAAAACCAGCGGTCTGCAGCCGTCGGACCTGATCATCGTCGCCGGCCGGCCATCCATGGGTAAAACCACCTTTGCAATGAACCTGGTCGAAAATGCGGTGCTGCGCAGCGATAAAGCAGTGCTGGTTTACTCGTTGGAGATGCCAGGCGAATCGCTGATCATGCGTATGCTGTCGTCCCTCGGCCGCATCGACCAGACCAAGGTTCGTGCCGGCCGCCTGGAAGACGATGACTGGCCGCGGCTAACCGCCGCCGTCAACCTGCTCAACGACCGTAAACTGTTCATCGACGACACCGCCGGCATCAGCCCATCAGAAATGCGTGCCCGCACTCGACGCCTGGTGCGTGAACACGGTGAAGTTGGCCTGATTATGATCGACTACCTGCAGCTCATGCAGATCCCTGGATCCGGTGGCGATAATCGAACCAACGAGATCTCCGAAATCTCGCGTTCGCTGAAAGCCCTGGCCAAGGAGTTCAACTGCCCGGTGGTCGCCCTGTCCCAGCTCAACCGCTCCCTGGAGCAACGACCGAACAAGCGCCCCATCAACTCCGACTTGCGGGAGTCCGGAGCGATCGAGCAGGACGCCGACGTGATCATGTTCGTGTACCGCGACGAGGTGTACCACCCAGAAACCGAGCACAAAGGTATCGCCGAGATTATCATCGGGAAACAGCGCAATGGCCCGATTGGTACATCGCGACTGGCATTTATCGGGAAGTACACTCGCTTTGAAAATCTGGCGCCGGGTAGCTATAACTTTGATGATGAATAATATCCTTCTCTAATTTAACTAGTGTCTTACAAGGAAGATGCACATGCTAATTTTCAATATCAATTCCAAACCGCCGACCACCGAAATCCTGCAAAATATCGCAGAGGTAAACCGTAAGCCGCTCCAATATACATGGCTCCCTGTTGTTGGTGCGGCCGTCGGCATGGCTTGTGGTGTGCTTAGCAATATCAACTTCATCAACACCAGTAACTTTGATAAGGCAAACTGGATTGGTTTGCTAGCAGGACTCCTAATCGTCGGATTCTCAGTAAGACAAGCATTTATTGTTAAAAATGCGCGCCTACGACTCGACGACTTGGCTGCACTCAGCCCAGACCAGTGTGTTGAGCTTGCAGAGGTCATTAAAGCCGCCCAATGCGAGACCCTCGATACGTACCGCGAAAAAATAATCGAACAGAAACGAGACTTCACCCAGGGCGAACTTCAAGCTATCAAGAAATATGCTGATGAATATGCACGGACACAGGACATCAAAAAGAAACGTGATGCCCTTTACACCTAACTAAAATCCACGTACCCGGCGTGTATGTATCGAATAGGTTAAACGCGCCGGTCAATATTGATCCATTAGTGCCCCCGATACGATGCGCTTGTTAAGCAGCATTCAACAAAGCCGCAGCGAACTCTTGCTCCGCTTTTTCGGCGGCATTCTCAGGTTCAATCAAATCCCGAGCTACAGCACGTTTGGCGGCGAGCATGGTCCATAGCCCTTGGTCAATGGACTCATCAATGAGAGGGATCTTTACGATGACCAGTCGCAGCTGACCGTTGCGGTATGCACGATCTTCAGCTTGGTCTTGCAAGGCTGGAGTCCAAGGAAGACTCGCGAAAAACACATAATTAGCAGCTGTCAAATTGATGCCCGTGCCCGCTGCTGCAGTGGTACCAATAAATGCACGAATATTTTCGTCGCCTTGGAACTGATCGACTGCCTTCTGACGCCGGGTGCCTGAGTGCTTACCAGTCAACGTCACACAATGGATGCCCTGGTTGGCCAGCTCTCTGTTGAGCCACTCGACTGTCTCAATGAACTCGCAAAAGATAATCACTTTGTCCTGTGTGTCGAGCTCCCTGACCATATCGACAATGGTCCTGGCCTTAAAGCGCTCCAGCATCGAACGCAGGACGCCAATCCGGGCCAGAGGTGACCTGTCGCTGTGAAACACCTCTTGGTACTGGCGACGTTCTGCCGGCGACATTTGCGAGGCGAACGTCTGGCGCTGCTTGCCCTTCAAATTGACCAAGACGTCTTTGGTACGACGAAGCATCCAGTCTGAAAGAAGAATCCGAAGCGATGCACGGAACTCGCTACTTCCAGCGAATTGCTCACAAAAAGCCTTGAGGGACATGAGTCCAATCGGATGGCCCGACAGACGAAGCAACGTGTGCAGTTCGCTTTCCCGGTTCAGCACTGGCGTCCCGGTCAACAGATAGCGGTTGGGGACTTTTGAGGCAATGTCGAAGGCGTGACGCGTCCATTCCGCCGTTGGCTCTTTCAGACGGTGCGCCTCATCGATCACCATGACGTTGTACAGGGACGCCGTCGTGACAAATTGTCCCAGCCTTTCGTAATTGATGATCACCCATTGGGCTGAAGGATCCGCGGCCTGCATCGAAATTTTTGCATCCGGGCACACCGCGAGGATCTCGCGGCTCCAGTTGATGATCAGGCTGGCCAGGCAAATAATCAGGATCGGCCGCCCCTTCGCCTGGATGTGTGCAGCAACGATCGATTGGCGGGTTTTGCCGAGTCCCATATCGTCAGCCAGCAAAGCGCTGCTGCGCTGCACCAGGTGAGCAACACCTGCGCGCTGATAGTCATAGAGCTGGTACTGGTTGAGAGCCTCCTCAAGCGCCTGCGGAGTCCAAGAGATCGGCGTAATCTGCGGGATGCTGGCCAGGTACACCTCGTTGACAGAATCCTCACTTTCCCCCGTAGCCTCCGGACGTTCGCCACCTACGGCGATGCTCTCCCATTCCCGAGCCTGTACCAAGGCTCCATCCTCAAGCAGCTCGTGCTGACCTTCGAGAATTTGCACCTGCTCCTCGCTCAGCCCCAGTCCGTCGATGAGATTGCTGCGTAACGCTTCAGCAGTGCAGACGATTTTCCAGGCTTTGCTGGGGCCCAGATAAACCCCGCCCATGCGCCGGTAGATCGCAATCAATCCTGGGTGGTAATCACCCCGAGCAAGTACCTTTCCATCGGCCATCGCTGCAATTCTGACTTGGATGTCAGTTGTGTATGCCGCCAGTAACGGCTTCGCCCGGGAAATATCAAGCTTGCGTGTAAAGGTTTCGTAGGTCTCCACGAATGAGTCACCCGCGGCCGCTTTGAGGGTCGCAAAAAATTCTTGAGTCTCTTCGTGAACGAGATTCTTCGCGATGCGCCAGGTGTTGTGCAGGGGATGCCCGGGCTTCCTGAAGCACCGGGCTTTGAGGCCGCTAAGCACTCGGCCGAATCCCTCGACATAAGCAAACGACAGCCCATAGTCGAAGCCGTCGAACACCGCGCATTTAAGAAGCTCTGTATTTATGACTGGTGAGCTGCGTCGCCTGAGCATGCGAGCAAGTCCTTCTCGAATTTCATCACGGTGATACTATCGCAATTGTGATTAGATACGAACACCAATCATAAGAGGAGCTTCGGTCACCATGAACCAGTCCTTCGAACTATGCCTTTCAGCGAGGCTTCAATGGATCGATGTGGTTGTCTGGCAGTCAATCACCGGGGGTGAGGAAACCGTCGCCGCGGCCAGGCTGAGCGCATTTGAAATACTGGACTGGCTTGCTGAACTGGAGGCAAGTCGGTGCGCTCCCGTCTATGGGGAGCGCATCCCGCCTATTCTCGCGGACACCCCAGAACTGGCCGACCATTACCTCGCCGCGTTTGCCCAGGAACGGGAGCTCTTTGAGCTGCTTAATGCTGAAGAAGAGGCCCGATGGGAGGAAAAACGATTGGAAGCCGTCATCAAGCAACAACGCCTGGCCAGGCGCGCTCAGGCTTTAGTTTCCATGGAAGCAGGTCGATGGGATGAGCTCAACCTGCCGAGCCCTGATGAGTTCCTGCAGAAACTCGCTGCAGGCGAAAGTGTTGACGTTGAAGGGCATACGTTCAGTTACGACGAAGGTGATGGCATCACCTGGATGGACAACCCGTATGGCGTCCCTGGTGGGTTTAGCGGCGCACCAACATTGGAGATGTGCACAAGAATTCTCAAGCATATCGGTTGCGGAGGTATGTATGGGCCTGAGCCTTAGCGAGAGAGTTCAAAGGAGCAAAGCATGAAAGCGTCTACCCAACCCCACACCTCGGCCTACCTGGCAGCGATCGAGCAGGCGCTGACAGTGGGATCTGTGTTGAATGATGGACCTGGCGCCACCAGAAATACGGTACTCCCCGCTCCGGCGTTGGAAACCCTTCGACGGTTGAGCGGCGGTGAAGACCACACCGCCGGCATGTTCACAATTCGGGAGCTGCTGATGGATCTGATTGAGCAGCACCCAGCACTGAGCGTAGTTGTGTTGCCCCAGGCTCACGCTGCCGGAGTTACTGGATCTTGTTCTGACGCCTGAGGATCGTCTCCAGGGCGTCCAATGCCCATTCCGGACATGGTCGAGCGCTCTTGAGGACGCTGGCCGCTAACCACGACCTGATACTCCGGATGCTGCAGGGACGCTTTGTCTCCTCGGCAATGAGAGCGGCAGCCTCCCCTTGGGTTATCGAGGCACGACTGATCAAGGATCTCAATGTTTCTTGGTTCGACATTCAACACCTCATAATGCACTTGTGCCTATTCTAACCCAGCTTCTCCATTCGCACATTCTTCTCTCTAGGAAGTCTTCCTGACTTAGCTGATTGCCACATTGATCGGTGTGGCCATACATCAGAAGCAACTAGCCGAACGGCTGATTATAGGCACATGTGCCTATAATCAGCAACTAGTGGAAGCGGTCCGCATGTGGCTACGACTGAAAAAAAGTGCTGATTCATATACCCTGCTGCCCCCTCCGGGAACCCTGAGATAGAGCCTTCGATACCGGCATAGGATTTGCCGGCGCTCCTCAATTCCGCTTTTAAACGGAAGACGACTATAGTCGGAACCGCTGAAAATCCCGGCCCTTCAAATGATCAAGCCGGGAACGCAAAATCCGCACGCACAACCAAGCCTTCGGAAAGGCTCTTCGTGAGTTCAGGAAAAAAAGGTGCCTCACGCAGGAGACTCTCGCGTTCGAGGCCGGCTTGGATCGCACCTACATTTCTGTCCTGGAACTCGGCCGGCGTTCCCCAACGATCGACACGCTAATTTCCCTCTGCGAAGTACTTGGCATCTCATTGGTCGAGTTGGCCGTTAGAGCGCAAGATCTGGACGAATCTCAAAATGACCGAAATGACCATGGCCCAGGCCCTTGATCACTACAAGACAAGGGTTTCGATCCTCAAAAAAGGCTACGTTCAAGAGTGTTATCGCGTCGAGCAGCTGTCCAGATCGTTCTTAGGCCCCATGACCGCCCGGGCTGTCACCTCCGTAGAGATCGCGACCTATCGCGATGAGCGCCTCCTCCAGAAAAACCAGAAAACCGGCAAGCTTCTGTCTCCGGCGACGGTCCGGCTTGAAATGTCGCTGCTCTCGAATCTCTTCGAGCTCGGCCGCATTGAGTGGGGAATTTGTGACGACAACCCTGTTCTGAAGGTTCGAAAGCCGAAAAGTCCGCCAGGGCGCGAGCGGCGCCTTACGGCGCGCGAAGAGCGACTGATTTTGCGTTATGCCCACAACCACGGTAACGACTCCCTCTATTCGATCATCGTCGTTGCGCTTGAGACGGCAATGCGCCAGGGCGAGATCCTCGGCCTGCGCTGGGAGAACATCAACCTCAAGTCACGAGTAGCCCATCTGCCAGACACAAAAAACGGCACGCGCCGCGACGTGCCGCTCTCATTGAAAGCGCGTGATGCCATCATCCGGATGGGTGTCGAAAATACCGGGCAGGTTTTCAAGTATGGATCACAAGGCCTCAAATCGACCTGGCGCGTGATGCTGCAACGCCTGGCGATTGTGGACCTCCACTTCCATGATTTACGGCATGAGGCCATCAGTAGGCTGTTTGAGCTGGGTACGCTGGACATGATGGAAGTTGCAGCCATCAGTGGCCACAAGTCCCTCAGCATGCTGAAGCGATACACACACCTGAAGGCTCAGCGCTTGGTGAAAAAGCTGGAAGGCGGAAAGAGCAAGGGGCGACAGGTCGTCATCAACCACCTGATCCCCTACCCCGCGGTACTTCTGCAAACGGAAAATCATGTAACGGTTCGGTTCCTGGACTTTGAAGAGCTCCTGATTACTGGAGCCTGCAGAGACACCACGCTCGCGCTCGCCCAGGACAGGCTTCTTCGGCGACTGATGACTGCATTGAGAGATGCGATCCCCATACCAGCACCAGATCAGTACCTGGAACTGATCGAGGAGACCAGCGTAGTGATGATTGACCCTTTAGCGGCAGCTTGAACAACCAAAAATTTCAATAAAGTATCAGGGATTTTGGCCAAGGATTCCCTCAGAAGCCGCGGCCTGCTTGGCTCAACCAACGCACATGGTAGAAAAAAACGCCCGATAGGATGAGGCGAAAGGTGTCGTACGGAGCGCACGCCTTGCCAATCCGGTGTGTGGGCTGGTCTGTTTAAACCGACACCGGATACAGTTGTTCGGGTGTATTTGGAAAGTGTTGGAGGCATTTCACGTTTTTGCCCTATAGGATATGCAGCCTCAGCCG
>Ga0180008_1000861_pt1 | contig 21630 bp, 26 predicted proteins | sample MM_PW_MetaG_FD_121121 | JGI IMG/M metagenome (GOLD analysis project Ga0180008, IMG submission 121121) | Groundwater microbial communities from the Aspo Hard Rock Laboratory (HRL) deep subsurface site, Sweden - MM_PW_MetaG | ecosystem: Environmental > Aquatic > Deep subsurface > Groundwater...
ACGAGAGAAGCGTCGAATTATTCGCCATCTATGGACTGGCTTTACAGCCAAAGAAATTGGTGAGAGTCGAGTACATCCGACACAAAAGCCCGTAGATGTTTGCCTTGCGATAATGAGCATATCTACAGGTATGCAGGTTGCCGACCCCTTCCTCGGCTCCGGCACCACCATGATCGCCTGCGAGCAACTCAAGCGGAAATGCTATGGCATGGAAATAGACCCGCTCTACTGCGATGTCATTGTCGAGCGGTGGTCGAAGTTCACGGGGAAGAAAGCTAAACTAATCAAGCGGGGTAAGGCGGCGTAACTGTGTGGCATCCGGTAAGTATGACAAGAAAGATTATGAGCGGCTGTTTCAGATATACGCTAAGGCTCCTAAGAATGGGAAGGGTAAACCATGCATCCGCCATACTGCCAGAACAGGCCACGTTGACAGAAAAACGGTCGAGCGTTGGCGAGATATGCAGGGCTGGGATGAGCGACTCGCGAAAGATGAACGGAAAGCGGAGCGAAATGTTGACAAGGAGATTATCTCGGAACTCTCTCGGCGCATCGGAACCTATACGAGTATCCTCAATGCGGGACTCAATAGCAAAACTCAAATACTCAGGCGGCAGATCGCGGCCAAGGAAGAACCATCGCTCGATCTTTCTATCAAAGACATCGGCACGCTCGAACGGCTCATCATGTTTCTACGCGGCGAGCCTGATAGTCGGCCTGATAGTAATGCTGATATGCCCGAGGATGTGCGCAAGCTCTACGACCAAATCAAGTCCGATCCCAAGCTGGTCAAGGAACTTGCAGGCAGAGCAGCCAAGAAGCGTCATGGGCAATGACACATCAAACCTTACCGAAGCGCAGCGTGACAAGCTCGTGGCATTCATGGAATCGAGCGCAGAGGGGCGAACGCAGCTTGCGCTTGCCGACATAGACTACTTCGCATCCTACTATCTCAAGACGAACCTGCTACTACATCAACTTCGCTGGTCGGGTGTGCTCGATACGATCTACAGGGGCGGCATCATAGCGCCGCCGGGCCACGGTAAGACGCGCTGCGTTCAAACGAAGGTTATTCGCGAGATATGTGACAATCGCAATATTCGAGTACTGATAATCTCAAAGAGCACACCACAAGCCGAGAAGCGCGTGGTGACTATTCGGGATACCTTCGAATTCAATCAGAGGCTCATAGCCGAGTTCGGAGTGTTCAAACCGCCGTACGTTGACAAGAGCCGTTGGCGGCAGAAACTCTTTGAGGTTGTGCGTCCAGAGAAATTCAACGAGGGGACGGTCGAGGGCGTCGGTCTGCTGCATGGCATAACAGGTGACCGTGTCGACCTGATAATTCTCGATGACCTGATCGACCACCTCAACTGCATATCAGCCGCTCAACGTGAGAAGATACTCGAGTATGTGCTCGACACGATAGAGACGCGGTTAGATGAACATGGCAGGCTTTGGTTTATCGGGACGCGGTTCCACCCTTACGACCTGTATCAGAGTTTCATAGACAATCCATTTTACAAAGTAGTACATGACCGGGCGATAATCCGAGAGCCGAAGCACGAAATAGTCCGCAACGATGCGGAGGTGTTCGATAGCAAGGGTCGATTGATCCCGTTCAAAGTTGTATTCACGGGCGATGATGAAGGTGAATGCCTTGCGCCGAAGCTCAAGAGTATGAGCGAATTGCTATTGACCCGCAAGCGGATAACCAGCCGTACATTCAACAGGATATATCAAGGTGACGCCACTTCCGATGACGTGGCTCTCATTAAGTCGACCTGGCTCAACGCATGCAAAGACCCGACGCGATCATACGGGGAGTTTGAGCGCTCGGATTACATGCTCGTTGTCGAGGGTAACGATCCGGCGGTCGTCACAAGTAAGCGAGATGCTGAAGCGAAAGACTCCGATTACACGGTGTCGATCGTGCTCGGAGTTAAGGAGAATCGCCATTACGACCTGCTCGGGCTGTTCCGTGATCGCGGGCTTACCCCGAATCAGATCAAGCAGGTATTCATCGATGATGCGAGAAACTTCGAACCTGATCGGCAGTTCATCGAGACGAATGCACATGGCGAGATTATCCGCTGGAAGATCAAGAACGAAACCAATGTCCCTATAGTCAAGCACGTCACTACCGGCAAGTCGAAACATGACCCGTACGAAGGGTTGACTTCCGTCGCAGTACTGTTCGAGAATACTGAGATCAGTCTACCCTACAAGACTGAACGAGACAGAGAGATAACTGACTGCCTTTGCAATGAACTGAATTCATCGTCGTCTGCGACTGGCCACGACGATCAGCTGTCGGCGCTCTGGATCGCCCACGCGGGCGCACGAAGGCTATTGCAGGGGCGTGACAGGCTTGAGGCTCTGAAGAAGAAACGCGGTGTGGCATGAGAAGAAGCAGCTCGAAATCGAATGTGACGACCCACGAGATCGATCCGGGCACAACCCCGATCTACAAAGCCAACGAGCTTATGAAGTCGATGACGAACTTCGAGGACCCGTGGGAGACGGGTATCGGCAGGTCGGCTGCGCTGGATATACTTGAACCGCCGCTCAATCCGCTCTTTCTCTCCCGACTGACAGAATTCTCGGATACCATGCAGCAGTGCAAGCGAGCAATGTCTGTGATGATCCACTCATTCGGCTACGACCTTGTGAGACACCCTGAATATGCTACCGACGAAGAGCAGGAGACTCCGGAGGCTGTCGAGGAATACAAGAGGCTGCGTCGGCTCTTTGATCATTGCAACCCACGGCAGAGCATTACAGGTCTGGCTCAGTTGCTGCGCTACGACCTTGACGACGGCAACGCATTTATCGAAGTGGTCGAGGACACAAAGGGTGAAATAGCGGCTCTCTATCATTTGCCGGCTGCATATATGCGACTAACAGTGGCAGACAAAGACGCCTACAAGTACAAGACGCAGATCCCGATGATTGACGGCACGTTCGAAGACTTCTATTGGTCCGAAAGGTTCCGCTGCTATGTCGAGCTGCTACCGAACAGCAACAAGAAAGTCTATTTCAAAGATATCAATGATGACCGCTATCGTTCGAAGTTGACCGGCCAAATCGTATCCGGCACAGAGAATCTCGCCACTTCGGTGATCCACCTGAAGCATCATTGCTCGTGGTCGCCCTATGGCATGCCCTGGTATGCCGGCAACATCATCAGCCTGCTCGGCAGCTACAAAGCGGAGTCGGTCAATTACAATTTCTTCGATCATAACGGGATTCCGCGTATGGCGATACTCGTGACCAACGGCAGTCTCACAGGTGACGGTGTGAAGATTATCGAGGAAATGTGGCGCAATGATATCAAAGGACAGCACCACAAGATTCCGATTATAGAGGCGGCTCCGATGGATATGCCGGGTAGTGATGTGCCGGGCGAAAAGATACCACCCGTCAAGATCGATTTCAAGCTGCTGAATTCGGCAGTCCAGAAAGACGCTCATTTCCGGGACTATCGCAAGGATAACAATGATGGTCTGCGGTCGGCATTCAGACTACCGCCGATCTTCATAGGCCGATCAGACGACTACAATCGAGCATCCGCGAGAGAAGCGATCCGCGTAGCCGAGTCTACACTGTTTCGCCCAGAGCGCAACAACTGGGACAGCACAATCAACAGGCTTATTCTCAACAAGATGCAAGTCAAGCATTGGCGTTTCAAGACCATCGCTCCCAACACAGAGGATATGATCGAAGTCCTGAAAGCTATATCTGGTATCAAGGACGGGCTATCGTACAGCCGGATCAATAACATGACATCAGAAGCACTCGGAGAGCCAAAAGAGGAGTTCGACCTGCCGCCTGAACTTAAGGGACTCGACAAAATGCCTATGGGGCTAATCTCATGGTATCAGCAACAGGCGCCAGGCACTGTCCCAGAGCCAGCCGCGAAGTTCATCGACAAGCTGATTGACTACAAAGAGCAGATTGAGAAGAGGATCAACGAGAAGCAATGTGTATAGAGTGCATGACATACGACGAACTGGTCGTAACTAAACATACAATCGATGACATATTCGAGGCTATCGGTATTGCCAAAGCTGAGGGCGGCCCGATGTTCCCCTACGAAGGCGCTGCACTGCGCAAGTTACTGCAGGAATGGGCTAAGGCTACGAAGAAAGCTGTCGCAAGTATAGACGAATTTATGACCCGTGTCGAATGGCAGGATTTGAATGCTGAGGAGCTGAGGCAGCTCTTTGCGAGTTTGGAGACTGAGCTCGGCGTCGGATTCGGCGCTGCGGTACAGGCCGATATTTCGTCGCTGCTGGATAAGAGCTACCGGAAGGGCAAGAGTGCGATCCTGAAGCCGAAGGGGCTGCCGCTCAACTTTCTCGCGATAGACACAGATGCTATTGCGTGGCTGCAGGAGCATCATATCTACTGGATTCGTAACTTCTACAGCCGCAGGCTCTCACAAGGCATAGCAGATATCGTCGCTGAGGGCATGGCTCAGGGACTTGGCAGGGTCGATATCGGCAAGATGCTCAAAGAAGCGTTTGATGGATACAAGGGGCTTGGCGTTCAGCCTGAAGCCTACTGGCGTGGGCTGGCTGCTAATGGAATGAACCGATCTCGCAACTTCGGACAGATACAGGGCTACGTCGATGCTGAGATAAAACAGATTGAGGTAGTCGCGGTGCTCGATGAAAAAACCAGCAGTATCTGTCGCGAGCTGAATGGCAAGATCATAAACGTCAGTGCTGCCGTGAGACAGCGTGATGCACTGATGGCGGCTACGAGGCCGGAAGATGTTGAGCAGATATCGCCGTGGCTGTCTGTGGACGAGGCCAAAGGTCGCATGCGGGGCAATGTAGCGGACAACGTCGGCATGCCTCCTTATCATTTTCACTGCCGCACGACTACGGTCGAAAGGAGTGCTGCATGAACTACGAAGACTTCCTGACGCGAAACGAATCTGGATCGACGCAAGTCAGGATCAATCCGAGTGTCGCTTTCTCTGTGTATGAGTATGGCACTGCGACTCTCGTGACATCCGGCGTCTCGGGTGCTGACGGCAAGATCACAATCGCGAACATCGTAACCGGCAAGTATGATATCAAGGTCGACGGCGAGATAGTAAAGAGTTTCGAGATTGTCACAGTCGACTACGCTACGAAGCATCCCGAATCATGGCAGGTTCACATAGCCGGGACGATCAGCGGCGACTCCGATCAGTCTCCGGACGTGCCGGTGTTCGCTCCCGGGCGCGCAGGCGTCATCGAGCGAATCCAGTTCATTGTCGAGCACATAGATGCTACCGGCGATGTAACGGTGCATATCCTCAAGGGCGTTGCCGGCGGGGCTGCGGCGCTCGCGGTTGCCACTGATTCGGCCTATAACAAACAGATCGCTCCCGGCTCAGAGCAATACAATGCAGGCAGCCCGCCTGACGTGACCAATATCGCGGTCGCCGCGAATGAGGCCGTGACTGTCGGCATAGATTACACGGCAGGGACAGTCGAGGGCTTGACCGTGGTGATGATTTTCAAACCTGATGAATAGAGGTGGAGGCATGAAGAAGCGATTTCAAAAGAGCGATGATATCCCGGAGCCGACTCACTATCTGGCAAACATTGATGTCGATGAGGTCACGCTGACCGGCTATCCGGCAGTTCCAAGGGCTAAATTCAAAATCAAGAAGTCGAACGGTGAAGAGGTCGAATCCGAAGGCGTAACTGTATTCCATAAGTCGCTGCCTGAAGGCAAGAAGCCGAATTTCACCAAAGACTTCAAGATCGCCAAGGTAGATGCTGCAGAGCAAAACGTCTTCGCGTTCTGTCTGTTCAAAGACGAGGGCGACTATCATGGCGATCTTGTGACCGACAACGAGGTCATCAAGGCGTGCCACTCGTTCCTGCGCAACATGGCCTTTGGTCAACAGGTCGGTACCGGCACCGGCTACGAGCACAAGAAGTTTGCCGACATCGGCTATCCGATTGAGAGCTGCATCGACTACGACGGGTCGATTGGCAAGAGCGTCGGCATGGACAACACCGCTGGTGCATGGTGGCTCGGCGTTCATGTGACAAATAGCGAGGTCTGGAAGAAAGTCGAAGACGGAGAGGTCACCGGTTTCTCGATTGCCGGTTATGCTGAGCGAGTTCCAATCGATAGCAAGTCGATTGCGCGCAGAGTGGTTGACCGCCTGAAGAGTGTGGTGAAAGGCGACGGCGACGCACAGACATACGCTGAGGTCAAGACCGACGAAGAGATCAGAAGCCAAGTGTGGGACATGGTCTGGAGACTCGGCGACTCACTACGCAGCATCATATCCGATGACACCGTCACTGACAAGAAGGCTATGGCAGAAGAGAGCTTCAAGCAGGCGTTCAATGACATCATGGCCGTGATTGCCTCGATCTCGACCGCATCGACTCAACAGGCCGACATCTTCGCAAATAGCCTCAAATCAATCAGAAGCGAGATAGATGAACTAATAGGGAAAGCAGGGGAACACCCAACAGGAGGAAATGACGTGGACGAAAAACAAGTAAAGGCCATAGTGACCGAGGTCGTGGAGGCTGTCAAGACCGAGCTTACTACTGCGGTTGATGACAAGCTCACGAAGGCACTCGCGGGTCTCGATGAAAAGTTCGAGAAGAAAGCGGAACCGCCGAAGGGCGATACTCCACCGGCGGAAGACCCGGTCGTGAAGTCACTTGATGATATCAAGGCACAGATCGGTGATGTCTCAAAGCGTCTCGAAGCAATCGAGAAGTCGCCCGGCAGTCGCAACGGTGCGGACCCGGAAGGTGATCCGGAGGTCAAGAAAGATCGCAGCAAGATGACAGTGCTGGAGAGAAGCGTGGATAGCACGAAGGGCACTCCAATGTCATTGCGTTCATAGCGAACGCACCCCGACATCAAATCTATGAGAGGAGGTACGAAATGGACTCGAATTAACTGAATGATAGGAGGGTGTGCTAAATGTACACGAAAGAAGAACTTGAGAAAATGTTCAACCAGTGGGCGAGCAATAGCGGGATTGCATTCGCCAAGGAGGCCAGCGGTACTATAACCACTGGCAACACCAACTTCGGTGACCTCATGCCAGCCACGGCAGTCCGCGATCTTATCGACTTGACGGTCGATCAGTCGCAGTTCCTGCAGATGATTAACGTCATACCGGTCACGCAAAGCAAGGGGAGCATTCCGATCATCGACTGGTCACAGCCCACTTTGCGCAAGGTTGACCAGAACCATCCGCTGACAAAAGGCTCCAAGCCCGATACCTCGCGTGCGGACTATGTCACTCAGAAGATGGGCGGCATTGTCACGTTCACGCATGAGGATTTGCGCGAAGCGGCTGCAATCGGAATTGAGAATTTCGAGGGCAAGCTCAATGCGCTGTTCACAAAGCAAATGGGTAACGATTTCTGCAAGACGATCTGGGATGGCGACACCACGCTTGACCCTGACCTGTCCGAAGAGAACGCGATGCTCTGCGCTTTTAACGGCGTTCACGTGCTGACGGAAGGTGCCAATGTCATCGATGCACATTCCATCGCGGCTTACGGCCTTGGCATTCACGGCGTGATGCTCGATAAGATGCCGACACCGTACAATAGCGATCCGGCTCTCAAGTGGCTCATGAGCCGCAGAACCGACAGCGCGTACCATCGCGAGCTTGAGAAGCTCGGTACCGCACTCGGCGACGCAGCTAAGGTGTCAGGACAGTCGTGGAGCCCCTACGGCATACCGAAATCTGTCGTGCCTCAGCTCAGAGACAACCTGGGACCGGCGGCCACTCCCGGCGCCGCAATAGTCGATGACACTGACGGCACCATGACCGTGATTGTCGACACGTTCTTCACCACTCCCGGTACGGCGCATGCTGGCCGCAAGGTGACAGTCACGTATTTGCCGAACGGCTTATCCGAGACTCTGACAGTTACGTGGGATGCGACGAACAACATCGTCTCCACGACTACGGCACTCGGACAGACGACCATCAGCACGACCGCGACAGACTACTCGATTCAGCTTGTCGATGAGACATCGATTGTGCTGACGAATCCGAAGTACATGAATCTCGTTCTGCTCGACGCATGGCGCGCAAGCCGGAAGTACAACGAAGAGTACGACCGTTATGAGATTCGGGTATGGCTGGAAGTTGCATTCCTTATGCCGATCCTGGCGGCACTCGTTAAGGCCAAACGCGTCACAGTCCCGATTGTCGAAACATGGTCGGCAGCGGCCTAACTGAAAGTGAGGTAGTTTGTGCCTAACGTCAAGGCGTGGAAAATAACAATGCTGGCTCATTCGTTTACGTCAGGAGGGCGGTCATTCTCGACCGGGTTCAAGGCTCTCATTCCGGACACGAATCCAGAGGCAGCATTCTTCAAACAGCATCCGCGTATCTTCAAGATGACAGAGACGCAGATGGCAATGCCGGACAAGGCTCCGGCGGCCTCTCAAGAGGCTAAATCCGACGATCTTGCAGAACTCGGACTCTCAAAACCAATAGTCGCAGCCTTGAGTAAGGCGGGAATCAGTAAGATTTCGCAGCTCAAGGATGTCACTGCTGAGGCATTGACCGAGTTTGAGGGCATTGCAGAGGCAAGTGCGGCCAAGATCGTCGATGCCGTAAACGATCATTTCGAGAAAGGTTCAGGTGAATAGCTATGAAATCAGGAGAAGGCTGGTTTGGACATGGAATGATGGGAGGTAGCGGATCGGAATTTGACCTCCATCAGAATCAAGTCATCGGCATGTTTGTAGGTGCCCCAACTACGGGGTCTACAATCACAACTCTTGCCCATGATTTCAACGTCAACATCGACAAAGGCATTCTGGCCGTAGATGGTGTTGTGCTGGAGTTCGCGGCACAGGCTGACTACTCAATCAGTGTAGACGCTACGGGTCCACCGACGGATATGGGCACCGGCTACTCAATCGTCTACTCGATCGTCGCATACAAGAGTTTGGGCGACGCCGCTCTGCGGCTCATGGTCGTAGCCGGTGCTGTGGCTCTCGATGCGGCGGCGCTGCCGCCTGCACAGGCGACTATCGAGGCTCTGCTTGCAGCAGATACTCCGTGGTTTGAGCTTGGCAGAACGAAGGTCAAGAGAACGGCGGCTACCACTCTGACGCAGACCTACGATAACAGTGTGCGCCCGATGCAAATGCCTGACGCGGTATAGAGGAGTGAAATGTACTGCTTGCTTGCGGACATACGCGCCCGTGGAGTTTCGGCAACTGACGCGGACGATGATGCGGTTGAATCCGCCATCGCCCGCGCTACGAAGTTCATAGACCAAGCTACCCGGCAGTTTTTTGAATCCCGATCGTTAACTGCATCGCTGTCGGGTGCTGGTCTTGCCGATTTGAAGCTGCCCGTTCCGCCTATCGCTATCACGGCTGTGACCGTGAGTATCAATGACGAGGATGCTGAGGATGACGATGTCATAGACTCTGATGACTACAAGATCGTCATGCCGACATTGCCTGACGGTCGAATGAATCCGATTCTGCGATACATTGATGGCGTATGGCCTGACGGTTCAGAGATCACTATCGAGGGCACATGGGGCTATGTAGATGATCCGCTGGGGACTCCGACAACGCCCGTAAACATCACAGAAGCTTGTATTCTCAAGACGCTCTGTGAGCTTGGGCACGATCCCGATTCGAGTTCGGGGCTTATGTCAGAGTCGATCAAGGATTACAGCTATGAGCAATCCGAGAGTCAGGCTGCGAGTAGATCAACAGCGGCGAAGATTGTCAAGTATCTACAGCCATATATCAAATACAGGTGTGTGGCTGTGTGAAAGGGGAGGACATGCCGGAGGGACAACATGAGTGTATTCAAGCAGAGCGGCTCAAGCTGATCGAAACCGATCTTCGGGAGGCGAGGAAAATCATGAACGGAAAATTTGATCGCCTGACTGCGGATACGAACGCTGGAATTGATAAGATTTGGAGGAAGCTTGACGGTATGGCTACCCAGCAGGTGTCCAACAAGATTAATACGGCCAAGAACAAGTACGACATCAAGTGGATCGTGCTGTTGCTAACTGTCATCGCCTCAATTATTGCGAACTTTTACAAGGGCTGAAATGAAACCGTCATCTCAACTACAGGCAGGCTTTAGGAAAGCAATAGCTGATCGTGCTGTCATGGTCGGCTATTCGTCGTGCTCAGAGGCTCCCGGGAATGTCGAGCCGTTCACGTTGGAGGTCGAGGATCATGGCGATGCATATCCTGTGACAGTTCAGATCCCGGCGCTTGTCGATACGATGCCAGCCAAGGCTATTCGAGAGAAGTTCGGGCTTGCTGCTTCGGGAAGTTCACAAGGCTATTCCGGTGACGCGATTCTCCTATTGATCGCAATGGCTGAATTTGAGGAGAATTCGATTGTTCCCAAGTTCGGCGACAAGGTAATGCTGCCTGACGATTCAAGGCCATGGTACGTGACCCGTAAGCCGAACTATGGACAACAGGTGCATGGTAAGCACATAGGTGCTCAACTAATCTGTGCAAGAAAGGCGTCGTACGATGACCGTAGTCCTAACAGGTGACTGGAAGGCGTTGGACGATATATTCAAGCGCCTGCCTCGCAGAGTCCAGAAGAATATCCAGCTTGCCACGAGCAGGAATGCCTCGACGGTCGTCACGAAGACCAAGAAGATCATTCGCGATCAGAGTGAGAATTGGCCTCCGCTGAAGCCGGAGACTATCGAGCGCAAAGGATCATCGAAAGCTCTTATCGAGCATGGTGATCTGCTCGGATCGATTAAGAAGACTGAAGTGATGGAGACTGTTTTCTTTGTCGGCGCACTGCGGACTGCAAGGAACAGGGACGGCACAAGCCTTGCAGACATCTATGCGGTGCACGAATTCGGAAGCTGGTCGGCTGCTGGTCGATCTGGCGGGCAATCAGGCATTGTTCCGGCACGATCGTCACTGCGGCCCGGTCTCGAGCAATCCGAGAAAGCGTGCTTCACGCGCTGGGAGAAAGCTCTCGACGCCTCACTGAAGGGTCTCAAGTATGCCTGAGATAGAATCAAACATCTTCTATGACATCGGCATGGCAGTCGAGGAGTACTGGCAATCAAAGTTTGGCGACAACGTTGTTATTCACCTTGCCAGCCCAGACGAACGCGTGGTCAATACCCAGGACAGTGAGCTGATATATCCCCGTGTGGCCATGTCATTCATCGGATCGAGTCCCGATAGCAACAGACGGTACGGCGGGGTACTGAAGGAAGTCGTAAAAGATACCGACGCCGGAACCGCAACTTTGACAGACCTGCCTATCCCGGTCAATATCGATATTCAGATGGATTTGCTCGCGACAACGCGGGTCTCGATGTTCGATTTGCAGGAGGTTGCTCTGCGGGTGCTTGGTGCTCTCTATCAGGAATCGATTACGACCAAACAAGAGCGCACGATACACCTCGTTCGACTGCCGGAAAGCTACGACTTCGGCGATAGAAACACCGAAGGCTTGTGGCGATCCGTCTATCGCTTCAGAATCGAGGCATGGCTTGAGTCGGCTGCTGAGGCGGAAGAGGTCTACTTAGTACTGACAATAATTCTCGACATAAATACACAAACCATAGAGTCACAAGGAGGTTGAGCGTGTTCATACTGCACAACCGAACAAAGACATTCGTGACAGTTAAACCGGAGAAAGGTAAGGAATTCACGCTCTCGGCGGGGGCGAGTTCTGAGCCGTTGGCGGCGGAAGAGCTTAGTGCTTCGATCTCTGCGCAGAAGAGATGTGATATCCTTGATATCATCAAGGTCGAAGATAAGCCGGACAAGTCACGAGTCAAGATCGAAAAAGTCGTGCCGCCTGACAGCGGGGGAGGTGAGGGTAAATGAATCTGAACAAAGGCGTAAACATAACCGAAGGGCAGTCCGCGTCAACGATTGAAGGTATAGCTACCAACAAGTCGGCGATCATCGGCAATTTCCTGAAAGGCCCGGTCAATGTCGCGACTCTCGTGACGAGTATGGCAGAATTCGAGCGGACATTCGGGACTAAACCAGCGACAGGGACAACAGGCTACTATTCGGTTGCGGCATTCTTTGCGAAGAATGGATCGGCACCGGTATGGATTGTCAGAATTGCGTCAGCTACGGCTGCCAAGTCAACTCTGACTATCGTTGACCGACAGGGTATACCTGCCAGTACTCTGAAGGTGGAAGCGATTTCTGAAGGCGCCGAAGGCGACTACACATCTGTCCAGATCGCAGACGACAACATTTTATCAACAATCCCGTCGGCAAACATTGCCATTGCAGCTACATCGGCCAGCCTTCAATCCATCGGTGGGCTTGAGGTTGGATCGTGGGTCGAACTCGACAACGGCACGCTGCAGGAACAGCGACAGATAACAGGCATTGATGTTGCTAACAAGCAGATCACATGGGTGACCGGGCTGACGAATGCCTACACGACCGCGAATGGCTCTGTAATATCACAGGAATTCAAGATTCTTGTCTATTACAAGAACAACCTGGTCGAGACGTGGGAAGGTTTGTCGATGGTCGATGACGTGACGTTCCACGTTGAAAAGGCGATCAACGATAACAGCAACTATATCGTCGTAACCGACCTGAAGGCGTCCGACGCAGGATTCACTGACATGCCTGCCGTGACTGCCAAGACGGCACTCGCAAGCGGCGCAGACGGACTATCGGATGTCACGGGTTCTGACTATGAAGGTTCAGCTTCACTTGGCACCGGCATCTACGCGCTGGACGGCGTGGAGAATCTGTTCTATTTCTGCTGCCCGAATCCGAAGTTGACCGATGGAGATCCCGCAGCGGCCTACAAGCAGCTTGTCCAGAAGATGCTCGACTATGCTGATGTCCCCGGTAGTCGGGTGACAATGACGGTCTATGCTGACATTCCGTTCGGCAAGACTGAGGCTGAAGCCATAACTTGGGCTGCGGCATTCGAAGGCAGGAGGCTCGTGCTCTGGTATCCCTGGGGATCGATCAATCTGTCGACAGGCATTGAGTACATCCCGGCGAGTTCCGGCGCCATGGGTGCCGCTGTTCGCAAGAACAACGATCGCGGCGTCCACAAGAACATCGGCAATGAGGCTCTCGGCTACTTCACGGAGCTTGAGAAACAGGTCTCAAGCGCAAACTCCGAGCTCTTGAACGATGCGGGGGTCAACACAATCGAACTGAAGAACGGCAGCATCCGCACATGGGGCGGCAGGACACAGAGCGCAGAAACGGCATGGCGGTTCGCCCACTTCTCCGAGTACTGGAATTACTTGGCGGCGACACTTACGGCTGGCACTCAAGGTATCATCTTCGAACCGAATGATGCCGGACTCCGGAAGAGAGTGACGCGCATACTGACCAATCTTCTGAATAACGAGAAGGTGATCGGCGCGATAACCGACTTTGCGGTCGTCTGTGATGCAAGTACGAATCTGCAGGATCAAGTGGCACTCGGCGTGTTGAAGGCGACAATCGCATACGTGCCTGTCGGTACCGCCGAGAAGTTCCAGATCGTGCTAACCAGTTCACCGAGCGGGCTTGTCGCAGCTTAACATAGGAGATAGGATATGCCTTCAGACTATAACAAAAATCCTGTAGTTCACGGGAATTTCAGGCTTGAGATTGACGGGATACAGGTCGCGTCATTCAAGGAGTGCTCCGAGCGGGAGTTTGCCAAGACTGTCGCGAGAACGCGCGCGGGCGATGATCCTCCCTACAGTCAAACCTACGAAGGGCGCCCGACATTTCCCGACGTTACGCTCAAGAAGCAGCTTCGAGAGGGCGCCGCTGCGGACAACAAGGAACTCTATGACTGGCACAAGCTCGGCTCTGCCGGAAAACGGACAGTCTCGATCATCGATCTTGACTTTCAGGGTAATGAGGTCAGGCGCACAAACCATTACGGGGCATGGTGTCCGAATTTCAAAATGGGATCTCACGATTCCACGAATGAATCAGATCCGATCATCGATGAGATGATGATCTCCTATGACTACGGGGAATGGGCGTAAATGTCACTCTCCACGTTGCCAAATGAGCTTCTCGATAAGCTCAACGTCCTGAACCTTGGGCCGCTCCTGACGCACAGCTTCGTGCTCGACATAGACGGACAGCTCCCTGCGAGTAACATCGTCGGGGGCTTTCGTGAAGTCAAGGGCTTGCAGCTTACGGGGGGTACATACGAGATTCGGGAGCTCGGCTATGATGGTGTACATACGTTTCCAGCCGAAGAGCAGAATCGACCCGTCACTTTGATAAGAGGGCTGTCGACAAGTCGGTTCCTGTTCGACTGGAGACAACAAGTCATCAACTGGCAGCGTGGACAATCGTCGTATGCTCGCGACGTGGTTATCTATCACTTGCACTGGTATCGCGGTGAGGCATTCGAAGTCTGGGCTTGGCAGCTTCGTAATGCATGGCCTTCGGATTGGGTCGGTCCCGACTATGATTCGAACAAGAGCGAGCTGGCAACGGAACAACTCGTTCTGCAGCATGCCGGTTTGAGTGAACGCAAATCAATTTTGAACGGGACTGTCGGGGAAATCGGCAGCCTCTTGCAGTGAGGAGAATATGGGTTATCAGACGACAAAAGAATTTGAGCTTCCGGTCGGCTATGAGAAGAATGGTGAGGTTCACAAAGCCGTAACCATGAAAGCGCCGACTGCAGGCGATATCATGGTACTGCAGAAAGACATCGAGTTCCAGCGAATCGCCAAAGCGGAGTTCTTCCTGAATTCCGAGAATCCGGTCGATATGATCGGGTCAATGGGATCGCTATTGACCCTTGCATCGATACTCGTTCCTCGACTCGTTACGCAGCTCGGAACTCTGACAAAGGTCGAACGCCCGGACATTCACAATATGTCCGTACCTGACGTGACAAAGCTCGTGACCGAGGCTATGGGGCTGATGACGGGCGGCATCGAATCGCCTGAAGACAAAGAGGCCGCAGCCCCTTTACAATAGCGGAGTTCTTCGAGGGACTCCTTTGCGGTGATACTCTCAGACAGGAGATATTCCTGTTGGTCAATGAAGGCGGATTCACCTACTCGGACGTGCTCGATATGGAGCTTTCGGATATGCACAAGTACATGGACTTGCTCGCGGATCACGAAAAAGCCAAAGCTGACGCATACAAAAAGGCATTCAAGAAATGATTCTCAGTAAACAGCTCGGACTCGGTGCTCTGATTGCCGTCAATGTCAAGGGCATGCAAAAGCTGAAGGGTCTTGGCACGAGCTTCAATAAGGTCAGGACTGATGCTCGCCGCATGGGGCAGACGATTAAGTCCGAGATGGCGAGGGTCAATCGAAGCTTTACCGATATGCGAGCCGGGATCATGAAGGGCATGGGTATGATCGCGGTTGGCGGGGCGATAGCGGCACCAAGCATTATCATGGGTAAGGTGGCCGCTGACTTCGAAGATCAGATGGGGTCAATCAAGTCACTCCTCGTTACAAGTCTTCCGGAAGATGAGGTCGATGCTGCAATGAGGGGCATTCAGCGGACAATCCTCGATACCGGAAAGCGTGTAAGGGTGCCGCTCGGCGATCTTGCGGACTCCTATTATCAGCTTCAATCTGCAATCGGCAGCGTTGTTGACACTCAAGCCGCATTGGAACCTACCGCAGCACTTGCTATAGCTGGCAAGGGCACGATGGCTGATGCAGTCGGTACGATGACCAAACTCTTAAATACATACGGCAAGGCGTGGGGCGACTCAATGTCTCCTGTAGAAAAGGCCACTAAGATCGCAAACATCGCCGCCTCAACTATAGCGGCTTACAATACAGAACTACCGCCGCTCAGTAGCGCACTGCGGCGTGTAGCCGGTTCAGCTAAGACAGCAGGTGTGCCGCTTGCTGAGCTATTCACTATTATCGGCGCGGCACAAACGGGCGGGCTGGAGGGTGAGCTGGCAGGTACCGGCTTGGACGCATTCTTCAGACAGGTATCCCAAATCGTAAGCAAGCGCAAGGCGGGAATGACGCTATTGCCGGGCATTGCTTTGGCTGACGATGCAGGAAAGATTCTGCCGTTTTATGATATTCTCGGTCAACTCGAACAACGATTTGGAATAACGGCAGAGCGGATGAAAGAGCTTGCGGATCAAGGTATCGAGGGAGAAGATGCACTCCGTGCGATGGGACTGGAAACGGAATCTTCTGCAGAACTGTTTGCCGCATTCGGCGATGAGGGTGCGAAAGTAATCAAGGTGCTGCTCGGTCAATCTGAGGCACTGAGAGCACAAACCAAAGCCACTGAAGAATCAGACAATCTCACCAAGATGCTCGATGCACGACAGCAGGGATTGATAGCTCGATTGACGATGACTGCGAATCGTGTCCGTGGAGTTGCTATTGCAATCGGAGAGAAGCTTTTGCCTGCTCAGAAGAAAGCCGGTGAAACCGATTGGGTAGACAGCCTCAATGCCTTCATCGAATCCACTGAAAAATTCGTCACCGAACACCCCGATCTGATCAAAGCCATCACTGCTATCACGCTTGGAATAGCGGCACTGACCGTTACGCTCGGAATAGCAAAGATTGCTATGGCTATCTGGAGTACAGCTACAGTGGTCGCGAGTGCTGCATGGGGCGCGCTGAATGCCGTATTTGTCGCGAGTCCTCTGGGCTGGATTGTGCTCGCGATAGCCGCTGTCGGATTCGGAATCTACATGCTTATCAAACATTTCGATGCAGTCAAGTCTGCCGTGTCATCGGCATTCAACTGCATACACGAGAAGCTTCAGAGCGTACCGGACTTACTGCTGCTATTCGCCCTGCCGCCGCTGCTGATTATCAAGCACTGGGATAAGGTAAAGAGAATAATGATGCACGCCTTCGAGTGGATCGAGGGGGCTGTTGCTGCGGCATCGCCATATATCACCGCTTTACAGACCATCCTGAATGTTATGTGGGATAGTCTCAAAGCACAGATTGAAGAGTGGTGGTACTTGGGTGAAGTCATTGTCGAGGCGATTTCCGGGGCATGGAACGCCATCAAGGACAATCCCATCATCAGTCTGCTCGGCAAGGTTGTGGATTTGCATGTTGATCTTGTCAACAAAGTGGTGGGTGGTCTGACAACTGACTTTGTCGGCATCGCGCTTGATGCTATCGGCGGTGCCGCCGCCGCGATAGCCCCACCCGCGAATCCGATGGCTATGGTGATGGAGGGCGGAATGAATGCACAGAGTGTAGCGGCATCATTCATGTCGCCAGGCATTCAGGATAATCGAAATATCTCAGTAACTATTAACCCGCCACCCGGAATTGATGAGCATAGGCTGACAAAGATGGTAGTTAGAGAAATTGAGAAAATGGAAATTAAGAGTCCTTCGGGAGACTTCTAATGCCACTCTTCGTCCCGACAGGAATAGCTGAACACTTTCAGGAGCGGTCTGTCGTCAAGGGTGAACTCTACAATCTGGACGAGAATCGGACGATCGGCTTCCAGTTCAATCCGGAGACGCTGGATATAAACGAAGAGTTCGGATGGACAGAGACAGGCTTCAGAGGGCACCCCTCGGTCGATATGGCATACACCGGAACGAAACCGCGCACGTTCGATCTCAATCTGCGTTGGGTCGCCGATCCGATAGCGCCGAATTTTGAGACACAGAATACCAATCTATCGGTCAAGGTCGATTACATGAAGGCTGATTTCGACAAGATCATGGAGGAGCTGCGGCTCTGGATGGCTCCGATTCCCGACAAGGGACGTCCCTGCATGGTTCAGGTTATCTTCGGAGTGGCTCATTCATATATCGGCGTCATAACATCCATGACGCCCAGCTACAAACGAATGTTCGACAATGCGACCGCCCGATATAGCGAGCTGCGAATCTCATTTAAGGAATGGAGTCCTCTGTTTTGAGACAGCAAACGGTATATGCAACGGTCAAATACGGCGAGCGGATAGATCAGCTTGCGGCAAGGCTGCTCGGTAAGCCTGAACGATACACCGATCTGCTTGCGGCTAACCCCGATCTCGATATCTGGTATCCTGTAGCGAATCAGAAAGTGGTGGTTCCGAATGCCCGATAAGGCTGTAGACTACAAGGTCACAATCGGCGACATAGAGGTGTCGGCAGCCACCTATGCGAATATCAGCCGGATCGTGTTTGAAGAGCGGTTCTTTGAGACATCGCATGTTGAAATCACTATCAAGGATGGCCTGCATTTCGATCTGACACCTGAGCAGATCAAGTTCGGTACCAAGATAGAGATTGAACTTGGCTATGTCGGGGATCTGGTCAAAGTATTCGAGGGTCAGATTGTCGAGGTGGCTCCCAGCGGTGACGGCGGGGGTGTCGATAGTCTGCAGATCACAGCATACGACTACAGCCACCTGTTGAAGCTGGAACATCCCGGACGGACATTCACGGAAACGAATCTGCTCGATATTGTGAAAGAGATTGTCACTGATTCGAAGGGCAAACGCGAAGACAAAGTTTCTCTTGTAGCTGTGATCGATCCTGAAGACGAATTGCGCAAGATGAAGATAATGGACGATGCCTCGATCAATCAGGAGGGACAGACCGACTGGGAGGTATTGACTGATCTCGCCAATCGTCTCAACTACAAGCTTCTGTGTCGGTTCAATGAGGTCATGATCGTTAGGCTCGACAGGATTCAGGCCGATCAGAGTGTGGATCACAAGTACATATTCGAACGAAATCTATTTGACACATACAAAGACGGTGTGTATCCGCTGGTTGCATTCAACCCGCGTGTAAGCTCTGTCGAGCAACGGACGAATGTCGAGGTCGTGTCATTTGATCCGTTCAAGTCTGACGGCAAGAGAATAGCATACGAAAGCCTTGCGGGTTTGGGACGTGACGTGTCCGGCTACACGGATATCAAGGTCAATACCGAAGCGACGGAGACGATCAGGGTTCTCGGCATAGCCAGAACGCCGGGTGAAGCCCGGACAATGGCGCAGTCCGAACTGAGGCGCCGAGCCGAGCAGTTGGTCAAGGGTGATGCTCGCGTAATGGGTAACCCGTACATCAGGGCTGGACAGAAGCATACGATCATCTATAGCGCATTCAGGGATATCGGAAAGCAGTTCTCGGGAGAGTACACGATCAAGGGCGTGCGCCACCAGATAGACAGCGACGGTCTGCTTACGACCGAGTTCGATGTCATGAGAGAGAGGTTGACACAGCCATGATCCGCGCGGGCGTGAAACATGAAGCGATCGTGATCGACGTTGCTGACCCGAAGAATCTCGGGCGGATCAGGGCGCGCATTGTCGGCTTCGATGGAGAGACGCCGTGGTGCTATCCCTGCGTTGCGTTGGCTGGCCCGGGATTCGGAATGTACTTCCTGCCTGAAATCGGAGACATCGTGCTTGTCGAGCAAATGGCAGACAGTCGCTGGGTGTGGAACGGCTGTATATGGAGCTCACTTAATCCTAAGCCGACTGAAGGGTCGGCGACATCTCGAGTACTCAAAACTCCAGCCGGTCACTTGCTCAAATTCGATGAATCGGGCGATGTCGAGCTGAAACACTCGGGTGGTTCACGGCTGACGCTGAAAGCTAATGGGGATATTGAGGTCGAGGGCGGCAGCGTAAATATCAACGGCAATTCCGCCAAGGTGGTAACGACTGCGCATGTCTGCGCTTTTACTGGCGCACCTCACGTTCAGGGATCGAAAACAGTCAAGGCGGATGGAGCTATCTGATGGCGATGGATAAGAACAGGCTCGGTGATGCGATCAAGGCGAAAGTCGATGCACAGCTTGCTACTCTGTCACAGAGCAGCGATCCGGCAGACGCGAGTGCGTACAGGACTGCACTCTTTCGCGGGATAGCGGAAGCGATTATAGATGAGATCAATACCAATGCCGAAATCGGATCGCTCTCCTGCAATCAGACGCCGAATGACGGCGCGGCGCATATTCATAGCGTCTCTACTGTCTCGGGTCAAAAGGAGATATCATGAAGCTACTCATTATCATACTCTTGCTCTGTCTGCCGATGACGGCGGGGGCGACTACGTACTATGTCAAGACTGCTGCTAATGGCGGATCCGATGCTGCTAATGGAACATCGTGGGAAACAGCGTGGGCGACAGTGGCAAAAGTCAATGCTACTATCTCGGCTGGTGACGAAATTCGGTTCGGTGCCGGCAAATGGTACGATGTCGAGTTCATCCCACCGACAGGTGGATCGTATGCACTGAGGACTGTTTATGCATGCTCTACCAAAACAACTGAAACTCAGGGCGACTGTATCTTTTACGGTGGTGAGATTCGCACGGGATGGGAGCCGTGGGGTGACTTTGTGAATGATACCATATATGCGATGGCGTGGACTGGTGAGAAGGGCTGGGTGTGTCTGGTCGATGACTCGCTGATGTGTCCTGTTTCCGATCACCCTACATACAACAACTTTGATGTCAGCAAGCTGAACAAGCGAGGCATGTACCTTTGCGATACCGACTCGCAGATGATATATCTCAGATGTCCCACCAATGACGATCCCGATAATCATACCGTCATCACAGCCCACCATCCGGTAGTCACATTCCCGGATCCGGGAGCTTACCGTTCTCATATTCAGTTCTGGGGGCTTGATCTTCGAGGTGGCTCCGGCTGTGTGGTCTTTTTGGGCTCGCCCACCGATTCTGTTTTCTTCGAGCACTGTAATATAACGAGAGGTTGTGGGGCAGACGGCTCAAACAAGGGGGGTATGTTCTCGATTGCTATGAACGATGCAGATACATCATCGGGATCGATCGGGCGATTCACGACCGTATATGCGTGCTCTCTCGGTCACATTGCCAACGAACCCAATGATACGAACAACAGCCATTGGTTTTACGGGCACTGTATGACGACATACGCTCAGAATTACTGGACGAATAACCGCGTCGCTTTCTACCCACCACACGGACTCGGTTTCTATGTCAAATCAAAGGCCTCACGAACGGTGGCTATCACGGGACACACATCGAAATACTGCACATTCGAGGGAACGCTGCAATCGGCATTTCAGATAACGGCCTCCACTGGCTATGACTCGTGCTACGGCTCCACATTCATCGACTGCAATCATGCTCTGAGCCTTCTGGGGACACAGGGGACGCTATATGAAGGGAATCTGTTCGTCTGCAATAATACAATCTACTCCTCGAGCGTTCGTGGTTATGTGATGTCCGATAACGGTTTCAATTTCTTGGGTTACAACAATAAGATTAAGTACAATATCAATTCGGATATGAACACCGGGACGCAAGAATGGGGATTCGGATATGATGAGTCTGACAGTACTCACACCTTCTTTGATATCGACTCCAACTTGTATTGGGATTGTAGAGATAACTTTCGAACAGGTGGCTGTGGAACTGGAAGTGCCTTTGTGACTAACTGGCGTGGCGAATGCGGATTCGACCTTAACTCGACCCTCAATGCGGTAGACCCAGCATTCACGGACGAAATAAATCACGATTTCTCAAGGATAACGTTCACGGAATGGGCTGATTCGATCTATTATGGCGACCAGTGGTGGTACACAGAGGGTCAGTGGCAACCACGTGGAGGTGGCGAACCACCTGTCGGCGACTCACTGAAAATTCGAAATAGAAACTGCCTCGGAGGAGGACTGATACAATGAAGCGAT
>Ga0180008_1000862_pt1 | contig 21630 bp, 24 predicted proteins | sample MM_PW_MetaG_FD_121121 | JGI IMG/M metagenome (GOLD analysis project Ga0180008, IMG submission 121121) | Groundwater microbial communities from the Aspo Hard Rock Laboratory (HRL) deep subsurface site, Sweden - MM_PW_MetaG | ecosystem: Environmental > Aquatic > Deep subsurface > Groundwater...
ATGTTGACGAGCGTCTATGAGATAAAAAGTTATCTATTCAACATCAACTCAATCTTTTTAGGATTTCTTTTTATTTCTTTATGCGAAGTAACTATGTTGACGAGCGTCTATGAGATAAAAAGTCATCTATTCAACATCAACTCAATCTTTTTAGGATTTCTTTTTATTTCTTTAACAACAGTAGCAGGACCAATAATTGTTATAGCGCCTAAATCTCCTCCACTAAGTGCATTTGCAAGACCTTGTTTCATTTTTGAAAAGAACCCCCCATACCCATTTCCAGAAATAACTGCAAGCTCTATTCCCTTGAAATTATTTATATGCCCTATCATAGCCATTGTATCTCCAATAAGCCTTGTTTCTTCTTCTGCTCTTAATTTTCCTTGAAGAATTAAAATATTCTGTCCAAGAATAAGCCCTAAAATTTTTTTAATCCTCTCATTACTATCTAAATCTTTTATTTCTGAATAAGGAAGGAATTGTATTGAAAACCCCTTAATTTTTCCCAGCTTTTTTTTCTTAGACATTTTTCCCTCTTTTTTGAATTACTTATTATTAAGTTTTTTTGCTTTTTAAATTTTTTTTGTGAGTTTAAATATAGATTCATAAAATTCTTCAAGATTTTTCCCATATTTTGCACTTATTCCCACTACATCATATTCCGGAAATGCTGCTTCAATTTTTTTTATATCTGCTTTTCTAAGGTCAATTTTATTTGCAACAATTAAAACAGGTATGTTTCTTGCAACCAAATTGCCTATTATTGTTATATTTACTTGATTATAGGGGTTTTCAGTAGCATCTAAGACAATTACAACCATATCCATATCATCGAGCCACTTAATACTTTCAACAACTCCTTGTGTTGCTTCTTTTGCCCTGGTTTTAGCCTCTTTCTTTTTTACTTTAAATTTTAAAAAATCTTCATAATCTATTTTAGTAGCAATTCCAGGAGTATCTATCATTTTGAAAGTCATTTGCTTTCCTTTGTAGCTTATTTCAACTTTTTCTTTGAATTGAACATTCCTTGTTTCATGAGGTATTTTACTAACAGTTCCTATTTCTTCTCCAGCAAAATCTTTGCATATTCTGTTTGCTAGACTAGTTTTTCCAGCATTTGGAGGTCCATAAAACCCTAATTTAATATGTTCTTTTTTCTGGAACATATTGGAAAAAACTTTCTTGAAAAAATTCTTAAAAACTTTTATAACCATATTATAATTTTATCATAGGAGTTTATAAATATTTCATCACTTTTTTATAACCTTAATGTTTTCAAAATCTTTTGAATCTTTTTTCAGGAGGGGGTTGTGAAAAAAATCTTTTTTCAGATTCTTCTTTTAGCATTTTTTTCTTAAATTTAATAGGAATTTCAACCATTCCTGTTCTTTTTCCAGCATGTTTTTTCATAGCATAGATTATTTGTTCACCTTTCCATCCAGCTCGTTTAAGTTTAGATCCAATTTCTTTATTTGTGGTTCCTTTTCTTTTAGAGTGCTCAATATAAGTAATAAGATTAAATAAATTATTTCTATTTTTAAACAGATATTGTTCATATTTTCTTTTATACCATTCCTGCAAAACAATATATATTGTGAATCCAAATACAAGAACAAGACCAAGAATCAATGCAAAAACAGTCCATTTGGAGGTTTTTTCTTCATTAGGATCAATTGGTCCAATTACTACTAGTTCACTAATTTTAGGAGAAATAAAAATTGGAAGATCAATAAAATCCACATTTTCTGTTGTTGAAAAAATAAAGGTTTCTTGAGGATTTTGTAATTCAATATACACTGAATCTTGGATTTCTGTTTTACCATAATCATTCTTAAACCTCAAATTTTCAAGGTTATCTAAAATCAAATAAGGATTGGTTGTCAAAGAATTTTTTTCATTTGTTTTTATTTCAAAAATTCTTAAAAGAGGTTCTTTTTCTAACATATATTCAACTGAGATTTCTTTAAAACTTATTTTTGTCTCTAGATTTTCCTGATTCCAAGCCAAAATAGCATTAATATAATCCTGCTTATTTTCACCAACATCTTTTGTACTAATTTCTTCTACAATACTTAAATCAATATTAGCTGAATTAATAATAAAAATAGATGATTCAATACTAGTGCTTGTGATTAATGATTCTGGAATTTTTAAATCTAAAAGAGCAGACATAATTTCATTATAATTTTCTTCAGAATTTGTTTGTGTAAACTTTCTTTGAAGGTCTGTCAAAAAATCATCGAGAAATTGCACTTTTAATGCAGATTTTAAACTATTTTGAATAAATACATCATAATTGTTTATTTGGTTGTTTACATTAGTCAAATCTTCTATTTTCTTTTTTAAACTTTTATTAATTTCTTCTTCAGGAGTTCTTACAAGAATACTAAAGGTTTTAGAAGCATTTCTATTTGTATAATCTATTGTTGTTATTTTAAGATTATAGGTTCCTGTAGATGCATAAGTGTGGGTTGATTTATTTGTAGTTGTTGTATCTGTTGAATTATCTCCAAAATCCCAAATATACCTTGTTATATTTGAAGCTTCAACTTCTACAGTAAAAGTAGTTGGAAATGCTGATGCTGTTGTTGTGGGTGATATAAAATTTATTACTGGCATTTTTTCAATAACTACTTTTTCTGAAAATATTTTTTCATTATTTAATTTTAAAAAAAAAGTATAGTTCCCATAATTATTTCTAACACTTAAGTTACTATTATCTAAAGAGATTTTATGAAAATTAGAGCTGATTTTTGAAGCAGTTTCAACTAAATCATAAAAATCTGTTTCTATTTGTCCTTGAAAACTTTCAGTATTATATCCTATAGAGAGATTTTTTAAAATTATAGTTTGACCTACTTTTGATTCAAAAGTTATAGGAACAATACACCCCCTAGAACAATCAAGATTTCCATATTTTGATGCAAGATAATTTTCAATCGAGTTTTCTAAAAGATTACTGCTAAAATTAATCTTCAAATTACCAACAACTTCAAATTTTTTTGGTTGGGCAAATATTTTATAGGATGCTGTTTCAGATTTAATTGGAAAACCATTAAAACCGCAGCCATTTGCGTCGGGATATCCTTTTATTCTGTAGATTCCTGAGCCAGTATAAGAAACACACACATAATAATTATCTGGGTTTAAAACTAAATAATTTATGTTACAAGAAACATCTCCCCCAGAAGTACTAATTTCCTGAACATCTATCTCACAATCTGCACCTATAGCCTTTACGCCGTTTTTAGTGTAAAGTGTCATTTTTATTTTATTATTTCCAGCAGTGTATTCTTTTATCCATGCACCTAATTTAAACCCAGGAGCTTCAGAAAGCTGAATTTTTTGACAATAAGGAACACTGCCTATGCCTCCTTCACTATTGGTTTTGTTTTCATCAAAACATCCATAATTCTTTGTAGAGCAAAATTCGTCAGATGAGGCATTAGTATTTTTTACAAAAAGGGTTTCATCATTAAAAAAATCTATTTTTAATTGGTTTTCGCAGGATTTAACTGCATTACTTTCTATAATAAAATTTGCAGAAGTTATATCTACATTGTCACCATTGATTTTAAATCCAATAATTTTAGATTCATTTGTACCGAGAGTAAAAGTTTTTGTTGATTCTCCACTGCCTATTGTATTATAATCTGATTTACATCCAGGTACATTACAAGTGTATTCTATACCTTCCTCTAATTGAGTATTTAAGTTTAATAATTCAATTAAAGTTATTGTGTTGTCTTCTGAATCCTCAAAAATAGAATTTGCAGGTTCATTATCCATGCTTATATTTATCCATGCTTTAATATTTTCAGAAGGTCCATAATATGTTTTAGTTAACTTATGTGATAGATTCCCAATATCAAAACCAGCAGAGATTAAACTAATTAAAAATATAAACAATAGGATACTAACTACACCTCGTTTTAACATGATTTTTATAGGCAAAACTTATTTATAAAACTTTCAATGTTTTTGAAAAAATTAAACCTTAAAGACATCTTAATTCCCAAGATATTTTTTAAATAGTATACTCCCAATCAGTTTTGCCAGATAATTCATTAATAAATTTATCAAGTGAAAGACTTGACATAGTCAGTCTTGATCAACTAATATCACAAAGCACTAATTTTAATTTACAGCAAATTTTTTTCTCTTCACTAGAAATAAGTAAATAAAACCCACAATTACAAGAGTAATTATAAAATTAAAAATTCCAAAAAATGGAAGTGCTATTTGCCCAACACATGGTAAAGTTCTTGAAAATGAGTCACATCCTTGTGTTGTAGAAGTATATTGCACTATAATATATTCATCTCCATCAGCACAATTTCCAATAATTGATTGTGAATAAATGCAACTATCACCAGGACCGATTGGAGAACAATCTAAATGGTTGTTAGGATCATATTCATAATCTGTTTTTTGTTCACAACTATCATCCCATTCACAACCTATTCCATTTCTTCTTACCCAACATTGAGGATCATCAGTGTAATTATACCAAGTTCCTGTAAAGTTTCCCACATGTTCTATATCACCATCACAATCTGTAGGATTTGTATAATTAGCACAAATTATTATTTCATGTGGTGGAGAATCAGATTTTGTAACACTTAATTTACCACTTTCATCTATAAATTCACTTGCATTATAATTTAACCATGCTTTAAACACATATTCTGAATTATCATTAGATCCTCCTTCATCTCCTACCCATTCAGCTATCCAATAAGCAGTAGCTTGCCCATTAATAAGCAAACGAGCTGTTCTGTTGATTGTTAGTTTAGAAGTATCTGTATCATCTTTATGAGCATAGTCTCCAAAAATAATATCATCACTTTCTCCAATATCAAACACCACCCCTGTCACACTACTGCAGTTATCTCCAATTACAATTAATTCAACTAAAGTTCCCTCTTCTACACTAGTTGCATTCCAATGAGCAGAAGTTAAGACACATCCAGGTGAAGGAGGTTGTGAAGATTGTGATACACTTAAAATACTATGTGTTTGTTGTTGTTCATTTGGGTTATTTACAAGAAAAGCTCTAAAATAATATTCCGAATTACCTCCATCACTATCACTATCATCTGTAAATACTGTTGTCCATTCTTTTGAATCATAGGTTCCAATAAAAGATGTAACATAGTCAGTTTGTCCTCCAGCACCATCAAATTCATAAATTGTAAAATTAACTTGTTGGGAACTACAATCTGTTCCTGTTAATTTTAATAATACTTTATCTCCTGCTACAGCACTTGTTTGATTCCAATAAGCAGATGTTAAGTTGCATTGATTTCCTCCTGTACAAGCAGGATCTGGGTCAAGCCAATAATATCCAAGTCCTGAAAGTGCTTCACAATCTTGTTGATTTAGTATAGCTCCATTTACATAACGTTGATTACAACATCCATCAGTATCACATAGATTATCGCAATTATTATCCACATTATCATCACATATTTCTATTGCTCCAGGATAAATTTCTCCTCCCCCTGTTGTATCATCACAATCAAAAGGTCCATCACAATTAGATATCTCTTGATAATATCCATCAAAATCAGCATCATATTTACTAAAACAATCAGAATCTAAACAATCAATTTCACCATCACAATCATTATCTAAATTATCACCACACATAGTTGGAAATACTGCTATATTTTCATTTAATTTTAGTATTGACCACCAACGATAATATCCTGGTCGTAATTCAGCACATTTAAGAGCTTGATGACATCCTTGAGATATTTGACATTGTGTAAAGTTGTTGCATGTTTCAGAATATAATGGTTGACAATTATTTTGATCATAATCTTCATATATTTCCCACCCATGACACTTATCTTGCTCATCACAATAATTATAATCTGGACACTCATTAAAATCCCATTGACACAAGCATCCACAATCTTGACCAGAACCAGTACTACAATGAGGATAATAACATTCCTCGCATGTGTTTGGAATGTCCCAAATTTCAGTATCAGGAATACATAAACCCCCTGCCGAATTATTTACACCAAAAAAACTGCAACTACAACCCCCCTGAGAATCCACTCTCCCAGAACTAACCAACACAACCCCTATCATAATTATTAAAAACAATAATTTCACCCCTACTTTTTTCATAAATAAGTTAGTAAAAAGAACTTTTTAAAGTTTTATCCCTTAACAACACCCATTGGTTTTAATCTTGCTATTTTTTTACTTATTTCCAATTCGTCTACAACTCTTACTACTTCATCAATATCTTTGTAAACATCAGGAGCTTCTTCTGCTAATGATTTCCAACTTCCTGATTTTACTTCAATTCCTTTATCGTGAAGTTCTTGTTTTACTTTTTCTCCTCTTAGTGTTTTTAATGCAGCGCTCCTGGATTTAACTCTACCAGCTCCATGAACAGTTGAACCAAAAGTTAATTCTTCTGCTTTTTTTGTTCCAACTAAAACATAAGAAGCAGTTCCCATGCTTCCAGGAATAATTACAGGCTGTCCAACTTTTCTATATGTTTTTGGAATTTCTTTTCTTCCTGGCCCAAAACTCCGAGTCGCACCTTTTCTATGAACACATACTTTTTGATTTTTACCTTTGACAATATGCTCTTCAAACTTTGCAATGTTGTGACAAATATCATAAACAACATCAATTTTTATTTTTGGAAATAAATGATTCATTTCTTCTCTTATCCAGTGAGTTATTAATTGTTTATTTGCAAATGCAAAATTTGCTGCACAAGCCATTGCAGCAAAATAATCTTTTCCTAATTGACTTTTTATTGGAGCATTAATTAATTCTCTATCTGGTAAATCTTTAAAACCATATTTATCTTCCATTTTTTTAATATAATCACTTGCAATCTGATGTCCAAGTCCACGACTTCCACAATGAACCATTATTGTAATCTGGTCTTTTTTTAAACCAAAAGCTTTAGCAATATTTTCATCATAAATTTCATCAACATACTGAACTTCCAAAAAATGATTTCCTGCTCCTAAAGTTCCTAATTGCCCAAGACCTCTTTTTATAGCTCTTTCAGATACTTTACTAGCATCTGCTCCTTTTATACAGCCTTCTTCTTCCATATTTAAATAATCTTGTTTTTCACCATAACCCTTCTCAACAATATATTTTGCTCCTTTTTCTAACACATTTTTTAGTTTTTCTTTTGTTATTTGAAATGTGCTCCCTCTTCCAACTCCAGAAGGAATTTTCCTATAAAGAGCTTCAACAACTTCTTGTTTTTTGTTTTCAATGTCTTTTTTCATTAGGTTTGTTTTTAATAATCTAACTGAGCAATTAATATCATAACCAACTCCTCCAGGAGAAATAATTCCTTTATCTATATCAAATGCAGCTACACCTCCTATACTAAAACCATATCCACAATGAGCATCTGTTAATGCAATGCTTGCCTTTAATATTCCAGGTAACATTGCAACATTTTGAATCTGATTTAAAGTTCCATCTTCTTTAATAGCTTCAATTATTTTTTCACTAGCATAAATTCTCCCAGGAACTAGCATTTTGCCTTCTTTTGGAATTTCATACACATTTTCTGATATTTTTTTGATTTTCATGATGATTAATTTAGTATGAAAAAGAATATAAAGTTTTCTGATTAAATAGTAATATGGATTTTAAACCAACTAAGTGGAAGATAAATATTAGTTCTTTAATATCAATAATATTTAATTTAACATTGTGGGGTGGCCCTTTTCTTGTATTATGTGGCCCAAATCCTTGTCCTCAAACCTTTAATAAATATGTTAATAATCTTATTGGAAACTTTGGTTTATTTTTATTAACCACAATAATTGTTTTTGTTTTAATTTATGTAGTTTGGAGTTTTATTGTAGAGTAATTGATTTTTATCCATTTAAAGTTTTAATTTAAATAAACCATAAACACATGCTCTTGGTTCTTCAAGAAATATGGTTCTAAGAAATGATTTATGTTCTGTATCTCCCTTCAATATATGGTATAATTCATGCCTGACTGTTGCCCTTGTAGATACAATGCTCCCTCCTATATTTAACAAATGTTTATCTGCTTTTTTTACTACATAATCAATACCATTTTCACCAAAACGTGCCTTAATTTTTGAGCGATCTAATCCTAGTTTAGATACTTCTTGATTAACAACTTGTTCTAATTCTGTTTGAGAGTTTATTTCTTGACTTAAGGCATGCGCTAGCCCCAAACCAACTAATGAGACCATATATCCGCCCCCACCAACAGATAGCCAGGTGAGTCCTTTAGCTAAGTATCCTGAAATTTCATTCGCATCCATATATTTTTCTCATAATTTATCCTTTATTAAATTAATGATTAGTTTTTATTTCATTTCTGGTCCAATGTGTCTTGTCAAATCTAAAGAATTAGTACTATTTCTACTTGAATCTGGATTATATATTAAATTATAAGATAAAGGATTATTATAATCTTTAGGAAGAGTAAATTGATTATAAGTTGAATCTGCAATAATTCTTGTTCTTTTTAATCTTCTTTCTTGTTTTATAGGTTGGTTTTTTTTATTTTGAGGATAATCAGGAAACTCAATAGTAAATGCCCCTATAATTGCAATCACTATAGCAATTGGAATAAAAACAAAAGCCCCCATAGGATCACGGCTACTCATAATCATATTGGGCTATTATTATTTATAAAGATATAGTTATTTGAGTAAATCAAACATCCAAAACAACTTGACTAACCCAGTTGTCTTTAATTTTTTTCACAAACATTTCATTATAAGTTATTGCCTTAACATCAATATGAATTTCATAATCTTCTGCATGATTTCCAACAACTTCTGCAATTAAAGATTTTTTATCTTTATTAATTTTAACTTTGATTTTACTAAGAAAAAAATCTTTTGTATCTAATAAAAATAATAATTCTTCAAGAAAATTATACATTAAAGCTTCTAAATCTTTACCCTTAACTTTAAATTTTAATTTTTCTTTTTCCTGAACTTTTCCATCATACATAGCATTAAACATAGCTAATGCTGAATTTTTAAACACATCCTCTAAACTTTTTCCAAATGCCTGAAATTTTATATCTGCAGTATGTTCAAGGAACTTAAATTTAACCATAAAAAGAAAGAGTAAAAAGACTTTATATTTTTAATGAATTTTATTTTCCTCTTTGCCTTCTTTCTTTGCCCTTTAATCTGTATATTTGTTCAGTATATTCATGCCAGGTTTTTGTTGCTTTTATTAATTCTATTTTATTACTATTTAAAACATTTGCAATCATCTTGTCTTTTTTTGGATTTTGTTGATATTTATGTTTAATTTTATTTCTATTAGCATCTTGAGTATAATCTCTAGTAAAAATTATTGGATTTCCCCCATTTGCAATAATATATTTATCATATTTATGGTCTCCTATTACCTCGCTTGATTTTTCCCAATTTTCTATTATTTCTATTAAGCCTTTTCCTTTACTCTCGCCTGTAAATTCTTGCGTATATATTTCAAGTCTATCAGGAGAGTTTTTATTACCCCTATACAATTTAACATATTTCCCCCTAACATCTCCCTCATAAAATAAATTTTGTTGGCTTATGTCAGCATCCCTATAAATTTCTTTACACCCTAAAATTCTAGAAAGAATAAGGGGGGTAACAACTGCCCCTGCTACTTTTAATCCTTTGATCATAAAATTCCTTCTTGATAGATTACCCATATAAAATTCCTATAAAAAGAGTATTTAAATATTCTGGTTAAAACATGAGAATATTTTAGGGATTTTGTAAGGAATTAAGAAGTTATTTAATTTACCAATTTTTTAAAGTCCTTGCAAGTTCTACATAAAACTCTTGTCTTTTTTTAACATCCTCAATTTTATCACAAACATTCGCATCAAGTTCTATATGCGTACAATAAACTCCAACACAAACATCTCTATCTGGCTGAGAAAGTGATTCACAAATTGAAATATTTTTACTATACTTTGCCCTGTCTTTAATACAAGAAACTTTATTCGGAAAATCATCGCAAAAAGATAATGGTTGTTCAAAAAAAGTTAAACAATTAGGATTATCTCCGCACATAGAAATATCTCTCGCTTTTAATGCAAGACAAGTATTCTCATCAGCAGAATCAAGATGCCCACACATATCAGTAGTTATCTCATCAGACTTCCCCCATTGATATAAATTACTCATAAAACTAAAATAACATTGTTCTCTTTCTTCTTTGTTTTCTTGTGCTGTATCTAAATAATCAATATCATCGCAAAAATTAACATTTTCGCTTGACACAGCAAGCATAAAATAACAAACATGTTTTGTATCATCACCAATATGGGTTGCATCTTGACCTTCAATTTTTTTGCAATAAGATGAATCTTCATTTGCATGAGCTAAACAAAGATTTTTCTCATTTTCTGTATCTGCTGATTCACAAAATTTGGCATCATTATTAATTATGGCGAGACAATAATATCTTTGATCATAAGGGGGTCGACCAGATAAAGGAATCTTTTTACATAATTGATTTGAAGGATTATCTGGAATAACTATTTCTTCTAATTCTGAAACAAGCCAATTTTTATCTTCATCCACTCCATTTCCATCATCTACATCACCCTCATCTTCATTATCTCCTTCTCCAATACCCTCAAGCATATCACAATTATTTTCTTGAGAATCCCATTCACATTCTAAATGCAATAAACATTCGTCTTGATTACCATCATAATCTGGACAGAAGACTTCTTTTTCTCCACTAAAATAAAAATACCCAGCAATAGCTAATATGACAATTCCTGCAACTATCTCAATTACCACACCCTTTTTCATTTAAAACATCCAATCAAATATTTTTTTTATTATATTATTAGAATTAGAATTTTTTACAACTTCTCCTGTTATTCCACCATCTCCTCCAGAATCTTCACTATTACTTTCACTTCCACTATTTCCATCCGAACTTGATTCGCTACTATCTTCTACTGAATTATCTATAGAATCAGAGGGCGGACCATCCTCTCTTGGCTCAGGGACTATTACACCCACAATTCCGTCTGGTCCTGGAGCAACATCATTATCAATTACATTAGGTGCAGGAGTTACATCTTCATTATCTTTAGTAATTTGATTTTCCACAGAATTTTCTCCTTTTGCGATTTCCATTTCTCTTTTTTCTATTTGTTTAGCAACTTCTATTTTGACTTCAGGTTTTAATCCATCATCTCCATTTGCTACTTCTGTTTTAACTTCCCATGTTAAACCTTCATCTCGTCCCCCATCTTTACCTACACTATTTTTAACAACCCAATTTTTAATTTCATTGTCAATTTCTCCAATCCTCGTTTCTATTTCCATAATTCTATTTTGCCCATTATCCTCACCCTTAACTATTTCTACTTCTCTCTTTAATGTCTGCCCTTCTTTTCCATTAACTTCCACAACCCATTCTGCTGTAAGTTCTGTTTTTTCTTCTTCTAAAATATAAACTTCAAAATCTTCTGCTAAGTTTTCTTCTTGATTTATTTTTTCTTTAATTTGAGAAGAACTTGCTTGAACTTGTTCTGCAATATTCAAAGAAACTTTTTCTTGAACTAATTGAAGTTTTTTCCAAGCATTTTTTAAATTCCTAGATGTGTCTTCTTCATCTTCATTGTTATTATTCTCTATTGCAGAATAAACTTCCTTCTCTTTAATTTCTAAAGCTAAAAGAACTTTATTATCTCCAGAAGAAAAAAATAATTTAACATTGTCAACAAATCTATTAAATCCAGAATAAATTTTTATTTGATCCTCATTTTGAGATTGTTCTTTAGCAAGAACTAAGGGTGAAAAGAATAATATGCCTAATAAAACTAAGACTATCACTTCTTTTTTCATTAAAAATAAAGGAAAATAGTGTATAAAAAGTTATCTTTTCAAAGAAAGTGTTGCTTTCTCCAAATAATTATCACACTTTTCCAATAGTTATTTAAATATTATCATATTTAATTTAAAATTTTTTTTGAGATTAGCACTAAATAACCCAACAAAAAATCTTTAATTGTTTTGGAGTATATTGTGTTAAATTTGCAGAGATTATTGTTGACTGGACATAAAGATTTCTCATAGGAGAACTTTCAACTTGGCATTCTTCTTGAATTGTGCTACATATTCTTGCCTCACATTTTAAATAACTAGGAATTTTTTGGTCTATTGTATTATTAATTCCTTGAGAAAGACTAATTCTCAACACATCACTTCTAAGAGAATCATTTAATTGTATTTCTTTTAGTATGGATTTTTCTAAATTATATATTTTTTTTGAAACACCACTATTTGTGACATCACTCTTACTTATGATTATTAATGCAACACTTGTTATTAATAATATAGCAATAAATGCTTCTACAATTTTTATCCAACCTTTTTTATTTTTAATAAGTTTTTTCATTCTAGTGTTCAGTTCATAAAATTCCTTAATTTTTCTTTTTATACTATATACTCTTTCCATTATTTCTCTTGTTTGTTCTTTAGTAATTATTTCACAATCTTTCTTAACCTCATAATAATTTTATTAAGGAAAGCATAAACCTTTTCAGCATATTCTTTATCTAATATCTTTCCATAATAAGTTATTGAATTTCTCAAATATCTTAATTCATTCAAAAAAGATAGCTCACTGTCAGGAAAACCTAATTTTTTAAGATATGAAACTTCTCCCTCGTGTGCGTAGCTTCCAGATGCAGAATATCCTTCTAAAAGAAGTTTTGCTCTTATTAGTTCCATAATTATATCATAACAATCTTTTATTATAGAATTAGCATTAAATTCATCTATATTCATTATTTTAACCCTATTCTTCAATCCTTTCAAAGAGGTTTCAACTTCCTTAAGCAAAAAATCAGCTCTTGGTTTATCTGCAGCTTGCTTTTTTACTATTCCCTTTTGCAAATAATATTCAAATTCTTTAGGCATTTTCATAGATCCACACTCCCTGACAAAACAATACCGTTTAGAATATTATCCCTCAAATGTTTATGAATTTTCTTAAATGAAAGGTAGAAATTAATTATAATTGTTCTTTCAAGTTTTTTGTTAAAATCTGCCAATTTTATATCCTTACCCTTTGTTCCTATTATTGCAATATCAATATCAGATCTATTTTCTTCTGTTGAATTAGCCCAAACATCATCTCCTCTTGAATAACTTCCAAAAAGAATAATTGTTGTTCCAGGAAAGCTTTCTTCTAAGAATTTAGCAAGTCCAGATTCATAAATCAGTTTTAAATTTTCAATTCGCTTTAGTTCAATTGCTTTTTCATCATCCCTATTAAATCCAATAGAAAGCAATCTAATCTTATCTGCTTTTCCTATTTTTATTAACCCCTCTTTTTCTAGGTCTTGTAAAGCTTTAGAAACAGCTGTAGGAGATTTTTTTAATGGTCTGGCGATGCTTCTTAAATTGAAGTTATGACCTGCTTTTATACAGAGAAACCTAAATATTTCTGCTTGCAGTCTTGTCCATTTTATAATATACATGTCCATTATATATGACACGTGTCTATTTTAGTTTATAAACATTTCTACATAATATTGGATAAACAAATTCATTTCTTCTTTTGGTTTTAGTTGATTTACCCCCAAGTTCTGATGTTTAAGGTTCCAATTAAAATATTTGCAGATTCATCAACATATTGCACTGAAATTTCTTCAGCATAAATACTAGTAGAAACATCTTTTTCTTCCACCCCTATAGATGTTTTATTATTTAATATAAAATTAAATCCAAACTCACCCCCAGCATAAAGGTTTAATTCATTTTTTAATCCTCCATAATCATTTTCATATTTTTGTTTTAACTCAGATATTTTATTTATAGAAACATATTTGTTTGCTTTTGTTAATCCAAGTGTATAGTTGATTGGTGTTAATTCTAGACATGAAGATAAATAAACAGATCTATCACCAAATAATTCTGCTTCATAAATTTTAAAGAAGTTAGAATCACTATTTATTTTCAAAGCACTTATTTTTTCATAACCTAATTCATTATTTAATTTGTCTTTAATTACAAGATTTGAACTAGAAATAAAATTAGGATTTATTATTTCAATACAACTAGCACTTCCTAGATAATCTATAATTTTAAGAGTAGTAATATTTACTTCAACAGAAAGTTCCTTTATTAAGTTTATTTTTAAGTCCTCTAAAATAAGTTCAGTGTCTTTTTCTGTTTTTATTGAAGGTTCTAAAATACCATATAAGAAAATTAAAAATACTATAAAGATTGTAAATGAAATCATGATTCCTATATGTGACCCTTTTTTATTCATAAAAAATAAAAGGAATTTGTATTTATTAAATATGTGTTTACCCAAAAAATAAATTAGTTCCAGCCGAGACTAAGAATGAAATTAGCATTAGAGTAAAAGAATGTTTTATTCCTGCCTTTATGTTTCCTTCTGCTAGTTTTCCAATTGCTAACCCACTAAAAAAACCCTGAATTAGAAGTAGATATAGAAATGCATTGGATATTTCTTCTGTGCTAACCGCCCCGCCCCCTTTTGAAATATTAAGTTCACTGCTTATTCCTGGAATCTCACTCACCATTGGAAGTATTTTAAATTGCATAACTAAAATTATTATCATAAATACAAAAAAGATAATATATCCCTGGACAACAAGGGTGGATATTGTAGATTTTCTTTCTTTTTTTAATTTATCTGACATACTTACTGCTCCGGCAACTGATTCGAGTATTTCTCCAATATTTCCTCCTGCTCTTTCTGCCTGGCCTATTAATGTAAGAGCCCTTGAAATTGATTTATTTCCAACATCTTTTGAAAATACTTTTAGGGCTATGTTTAAGGGAATCCCTAAAGAAATTTGATTAGCTAATTTTTCAATATTCTCACTTAAAACTCCATAAAATTTATTTTTTAAATTTATAATACTTTTACTTATAGGAGTTCCTGTTTTAACACTCTCTACTAGATTTCTAGCAAATTCTAAGAACATCTCTTCTTTTTCAGAAGCTATTCTATTTTCGTTTATTATCGCAAGAATAAATGGAAAGATTCCTATTAAAACCCCAAAACCAATTAAAAGAAAGAAAAATTTTGTATTGATTAATATGACTGATAAAATTATCATTGCAAGTGATAATATTATTCCAATCCAATGTATTTTTGTTATTTTCATTTTATTCTGTAGACCCTTTCAAATGCAAAAAACCTAAAAAAATAATATTTGCTAATGAAACCCCCAATATCATTATTAATGTAATCATTGAAGGAGTAATCCAACTTAACCCACTTATACTCATCATCATTAATAAAAGCATTAAGATCATTGGGGCGGCAATAACTACACTTATGTAAATATCCATAAATGTTTCAGCAGCTTTTGTTTGTTTTTCTTTGTCAATTCTATGTTCAAAAAGAAGTGTTTGAGATCTTTTATCAAAGAATTCTGGAAGGTCACCCCCTGAATTTATTGTTGTTGCTACACCATTTAATAAGTCTGCAAGTTTTTTACTAGGGCTGTTGAATGCAACATTTCTAAGAGAAGTAGCTAAATTATATCCATAAACATTAGTTTCATTAATTATTTTTATAAATTCTTTTTCTATTGCAGGATATTCTTTTGTTGAGATGATTATACTGAATATTTTTCCAGGTTCAATTAGTGATCCAGAAATAGCAGCCATGTGTATTGTAGCAAATGGTAGTTCTCTGTTAATCTTAATTTCAGCAGTTTTTTTTTCTAAAGATGGATAAAAATACATAATTAAAAAAGTTGCTATTGGAACTATAAATAAAATCCAAAATACCTTAACAAATCTTGTACCTAGGTTTTCTGTAACAGAAGTTATTATTGGAAAACTAGACCCAATATTAAAAAATAAGAAAAATAAAAATATAACAATTCCCCCTAATACTGAAAACAAGGTGGTTAACAAAATTATAGATATATAGGTGATTGGTGTAGTTTGTATTTTTGATTTTATAAGGTCTCTTCCTAAGGTCCTGAATGATGTTTTTTTAATTAAAGAAGTAGCGAGGCCAGAAAAAGTTTTATTTGCTAATTGAAGATATCTACTAGGTTTTTCTCTTTTTCTCTTTTTCTCTTTTTCTTTTTTCTTTCTAAATCGTTTTAGAGTTTCTTCTTCAAGTTTTGATATTCCCATATTTATTTTAGGTTTTTCAGTTGGGATAAATGTTTTTTTAATTGGAACCGAAATTCTTTTAACATTTGGTGTTTCCTTTATTTGAAGAAGGGGTTTTGAAAGGTTTATTCTTTCAAGATTGATCATAATATTTTTACTTATTGTTTTCAATGAATCTTTTAAAGAATTTATCTGAGAATCTAACATCTTTTTTTCAGCAAGATTATCTTCTTTATCCAGAGAAATAAATAAAGATTTTAATTCCCTAATTATTGTTTTCTCTTTTGAAATATTATTTTTTAATTCTTTTACAAAATCCTTTTTTGAAATCATTTAATTTCTCCATTAATTTTTTTTTGTACCTGTAGAATAAATTTTTTTGCTTTGTTGAATTTTTCAGAGTTTTTACTATTGTATGCTTGTTCTAGTTGAATCCCAGCTTCTTCAACAGAATTAACTATCTGATTAAGAAATTCTATATGCTCTTTTTCCATTTTTCGCTTCTTTTTAGATATTTTTTTATTATTTCTTTCCTTAATAATGAAATCTCTTTTATTATACTTTTTGCTTCTTCTACAGGAATATCTTTTCCATAGTAATTTATCTGGTTTTTAATCTTCCTAAATTTGTTAAAATTTACAGAAGAGCTTTTATCGTGACATATTTCTTCTAAAAATGCACAAAAACATTCGTGATTATATATTTTAAAACATTTTTTTATTACTAAAACTTCAAGAATTTCTCTTAATGATTCATAGCCCACACTAACTTTAGTAGAAGCAGTTGTTTCATCAAGTTCTAATCTTTTATTGCTCTCAAATTTCTTTTTACTTGATTTAATAAGTGAGTTAATTAGATTTGTATCTATTTTAATTCTTTTTACAAGTTTTTTATCCTTACATTCTTTCCAATCCATTATATTATTTCCCCTCCAAGAACATATCCATTAAGTATATTCATTTTAAGTTCTTTACTCTTTATTTTATCTATTGAATCAAATTTAAATGATTGTATGTTTCTTTTAATTTCCTTTTCAAACTTTTCAAAATTAACTTTTTTACTTATTTTACCAAACACTGCTAAATCAATATCAGAGTCTTTTTTTGTTTCTAATTTAGATAGGGATCCAAACAAAATAATATAAGGATAATGGAGATTATCATTTAAATATTCAATAATTCTTTTTAATTTTTCCTTCCAGTATATTCTAGATAAATCTTTTAAAACAAAACTTTCTCTGTTGGCTCTAAATAATAAATACCCTCTTTCTCCTCTTTTTTTGAGTAAATTTTCTTTTTCAAATTTTTTTAATAAATTTGATGCTGTTGGTGGGCTTACTCCCATAAGTCTAGAGTATTCTCTGACTCCTACCTCAATATAACAGTCCTCAAAAAAAGGTGAAAGATTGTTAATTATATTTAACATATGTAAAGGATACTTAACAGATGTTTATAAATCTTTACATTTAATATTTTAACTTTTACATAATCCCAAATTTTCTTAGGGTCTGCTCTGGCTTTTTATAATATTGGTTAATTACATCCTGAACTTCTTCAAACTTAAAAATCTTATTTTTATATAAAGCATAAATCAATCGAACTCTTTTTTTAAATTCTAGTTCAAGTTCCTCTAGTCTTAATCCATATCTTTGAGAAATTTTTTCAAATATTTTGCTATTTTTCTTAAAGTAAAACTGATCATCACGAGGATTCCATTTAAAAGGGGTATTTGTCAAAGCTATTCCATTTGAATTTATATTAACAATTTCAGCTATTTCCTTAAGTTTTCTTGTTTCTTGTTTATTTACTATTGCATGAGTCATAATACAAACACAATCAAGAATATTTAGCAGAGTTGGAGAAAGTTCAATTGGAGGAGTTTCTAATCTTTTTATCACAGTATCTACAGAATCTGCATGCATTGTGCTTAGAGATGAGTGTCCTGAGGCCATTCCTTGAAATAAAACATAAGTTTCTTTTCCTCTTACCTCCCCCACTATTACATAGTCTGGATTTTGTCTAAAAGAACTTTTTAGTAAGGTAAATAAATTTACTTCACCAGCTTTTTCTATTCCTGTAGCATTTCTAACAATACTTGGAAGCCAGTTTTCTCTTGGAAGGTTTAATTCCCTTGTGTCTTCAATTGAAACAACTCTTGCTTCAGGAGGAATAAAAAATACAATAGCATTTAACAAAGTGGTTTTTCCAGAAGAGGTTCCTCCAGTAATAAGAAGATTCATTTTGTACTGAATTAATATCCAAAGATAAGCAAGCATTTCTGCACTTAAAGTTTTTAATGATATTAATTGGGTTGGAGTCCAGGGAGTTTTTGTGAATTTTCTTATTGTAAATGTTGGACCTCTGCTAGTAATGTCCTTGGTGTATGTAGCATTTACTCTGCTCCCATCAGGTAAACTACCATCTAAAATAGGATTAGAATAAGAGATATATTTACCACATCTTTGAGCAAGTTTTTCAACAAAATTTGACAGCTTATTACTGTTTTTAAATTTAATATTTGTTTTTATGTTTCTGTACAGTCTGTGCACAATATAAATAGGAGTATTAATTCCATTACACTCAATATCTTCAACAAAATAATCTCTTAACAAAGGATCTGTTTCATTAAATCCTATAAAATCCCTGGCAAGATAATAAAATATTTTTTGATAAGATTCATAAGGTAAATCTATTCCAAGTTCGATAGCAAGTATTTTAAATCTTTTATCAATATAGTCTAAAAGAGTTTCTTGATTTTTTTCTATGACAGTATCAAAATTAATCATATCCCTCATCGCAGAAATTATCTGGTTTTTGTAAATGATTTCTTTCTCATTAAGATATGGCTCTTCAACTTCATAAACTAATTCATATTCTTTAGGATCCCAATAAATATGTGCAAAAGAAAAAGGAGATATAAGGCTATATCTTACATTTATCTTACTTTTATCTTTAATCTTCTTTAAATGAGGTATTTTTGGAGTAAATTTTATTTCAACTCTTTGGTAATTTTGTATGTTTATTCTTTTTTCTTTTTGTAACATTTTAATTTAATTCAACATCTATTATTGTTGGTGTTCCTCCTTTATTTGAAAAAAATACATTATAAGGTGTTGGAGCCTTAGGAATTATTTTTAATTCATCTATTGAATTAAAAGTTATATTATATGTATTATTATAAGTCCTTGTTAAAGTGACTTTATTAGAATTACCTATTTTTTCAGTGTGTACAACCAATGTCCCATAAGATATATCTTCTCCTGGTTGGCTATACATATCCTTGCTATCCATCTCAAATACAATTTTATCATTTTCTGAATCTATTTTTAACACACCTTTTCTTAATCCAAGCTCAACTAATCTTTTATTTCCTAATCCTCCTTCATCTAGTTCTAAAATGATTGTATCTATATTTTCCATTATAGTGATTGATTGTTCAATTATGGCTCTATCTTGCATTTCATCTATTTTAGGTTTTACAAAAGATAATACTAAACCAATCATAACTAAGGCAATTAGGGTGTAAATTACTGTCTCTACCCAAATTTGACCTCTTGTTTTTTTCTTCATAATATACCTCTTTTATATTCTTTCTTTATAGTATTTTAAATAGAAATCAGTTTATAATATTTTTCTTTCAAGGGTTAAACCTGTATAATGGTTGTTGTGATTATTTTTAGTCCCTACTGGAATTATATAAATTTGTTGCTAATTTTTCTAACATAGAAGTATTTTCTACATTTTTGATCCAATTTCCAGGGATTTTAGAAATACTATTATATGCTCCACTAATTGCTCCTGTAATACAAGCAATTGTATCTGAGTCACCATCTGTATTAGCTGCTAATAATACTGATTTTTTATAATCATTTGGTGAACTTAAAAAACAATATAAAGAAGCTGCTACAGCTTCTTCTCCTATCCAACCATCTCCAAGAAAATGAACACCTTTAATTAAATCTAATTTTTTAGCTTGAGATATTTCTTTTATTTTTGAATTAAATTCATTAACATCAAAGTTCATTTTTTTGCCTGTTTTTTCCATAAAATCAATTAACATTGTTTCATACTTGTTTGGATCAACATTTTTAACAGCCAAACTTGTAAGATAAGCTGTTGCAATTCCAGATGCAATTCCAGAGTTATGTCCATGTGTACATTTACTTACTGCATAAGAAACTTCTGCAAGTTTTTCTTCACCATTAAAATAAAATAAACCTATTGGTGCACTTCTCATTGCTGCACCACAACCCTTTGAATTATTATCCCCTGATTTTCTCCAATCAATACCTTTTTCTAAATTCCTACATCCAGATAAACATGTATTTCCAGGAGCCCTGTTATTTTCAGGATCATGAAGCCATTTAACAAATTCATTAGAAACATATTTCATCACATTATCAACTGAATAATGTTCTCTACTTGCTTTTATTAGTCCATTAGCAACAGCTATGCTCATTTGTGCATCATCACTATATTTTTTTCCAATAAAATCTGTTAATCCTTTTTCTCCAAATAATTTTTTAATTTCAGAATACCTCATAAATTCTACAGCATAACCTAGTTGATCTCCTATTGCTAAACCATAGACTGCTCCTTTAAACTTACTTAAAAGGTTGATTTTCTTCATAAAATCTAATTTCTAGAAGCCTTTATAAACTTTCTTAGTGACCTAAAAAATACTATTCTACAGGTTTTAATTTAAGAATTTTATAATCTGTTAAAGGTTCTCCAACAAATATTTCCCTTTCATAGCTAAGAGCATCAGATGCTTCATAATCTCCTTTCCCATAAGGTATTTCTCTTACAAGTGGATTTTCCATATCAACTTTTGCTTCTATAAAAACTTTAAATTGTGGTTCAGGTGTCCTTTCAAATTTAGTATCTCTATAAAAAACCTCTGCAGCAGATTTATCCCAACTTGTGCTTAAACCAAATTTATTAGAATTAGGTCCAACTTCATGAACATGAAAAAGAGAAACTTTTTCTATCCCAATTCTTTCAATCTCTTCTTTTGCTGCTTCTGCAAATTCATTAGCACCACCATAATTTTTGTTATAATAAGGTTCACCTTCTATTATTTTTGACAACATTTTTTTACCTATAACATCCCCCCTATACACTTTCCTAATCATTCCTCCAACTCCAGCCAAATCCCCGTTTTGCATATCTTGTTTTAAAGAAGTTGGTTGACCCATAGAAGTAAGGGCTTCTCCAATTCCTGCTAATAAAGGATTAGGACCCCACATATCACCTTGTGTTTTTGACAAATGAGTAAAAGATTCTCCAATTTTTCTAAGACCCCAATTGATAGGATTATCAACAGGTTTATTAATAAAATTATGAATATTACTATCTCCGTCTGCATTCCCACTAGGATCAATATACTTCAAAGGATTATTTTTAACATACACATATCTATTTAATGAAAGAGGATCAGCAATTCCTCCCCTTACAACATCTGCTTGCATAAATCTTCCTAATTCAGATTTA
>Ga0180008_1000863_pt1 | contig 21620 bp, 17 predicted proteins | sample MM_PW_MetaG_FD_121121 | JGI IMG/M metagenome (GOLD analysis project Ga0180008, IMG submission 121121) | Groundwater microbial communities from the Aspo Hard Rock Laboratory (HRL) deep subsurface site, Sweden - MM_PW_MetaG | ecosystem: Environmental > Aquatic > Deep subsurface > Groundwater...
CAGCTGCCGGTAATGCGTAGTCATCTGCGCTTGAATCCTTCGGTGTGAGAGCCTGGATTCTACCGGTGGCTGGCTCTCTGCCTCTCGTTTCAAGCGTTGCGCTTATTCTATGAATTCAGGAGTGTCAAAAAGGCAGCGCGCAAACCTGAAGTTGGTGATGTGGTTATTTTTGAAGCAGCCAAAGACTCCCAAGGTCGCCTCAAAGCAACCCATGTGCTACTTGAAGGTGTATCACTTGCAAACCCAAGCACTTCTAAAAGAATAGTTACGAAACCCGTTACGAAGGATGCGCTAGATTATTTTGCCTACTTTATTTTGGTTGCACTTCTTGTCGTCTCACTAGGCCTATTCATAAGAACAGGTGCGCCAGAGTCTTCCTTAGTGCCTGGCACAATATTTTTAGTAGTTTTATTTTTCTCATTAAATAGAAAGAAACAGCCTGAAAACAAATTATTTTCATGTTCAAAATGCCGTGCAGTCTCCAGTCACGACGAGAGAACTGTGCTTGCCTGGAATAGAGGATTTAATAGGTTGTATTGCAAAGCTTGTCACCAGGCATGGCTGCGCGAACAACCTAAAGACCAACAAGAAAGCCGAAGCGCTTATGCTTCATCAAAGTCAGGTTGCCTTGGTCTATTTTTGGTTATTGCGTCCGTCCCGATCATTTGCGTTGTCGGTGCGGTCACATGGTTTGTGTAGGCCAAACCTAACAAGTGACTTGAATCCTTGGCCTAGCTCACTGGGACGTACTAAACCCCGCCCCTAAACCAAGGCAGCGGCAGCCTATACAACCCTCTCCAGCACCCTCGCCCTGCTGACAACCAAGGCGAGCATCACCCACACCGCCGCCAGCCGGCCCAGCCTTATGGCTATAGCCGGCGAGAGCGGAGCAAGAGGGTTAGCGCGGGATCAGGCTGGCGATGCTGGTGAGGCGCTGACTCACGTGTTCTTCAAGGCGTTGCATATCTTGACGGTGGCGCTGCTCTTGCTCGGCCTGTTCGGCGCACAGTTTTAACGCCGTGAGCACCAGCAGGCGGTCGCCAAGCAGGGTTGGTGAGGTCGCCTTGCTTTCAGCCAGGCGCTCTTTGAGCAGCCGCACCGAGTCGCTCAGGGCCTGCTGTTTTCCGGCAGGCGCCTTGATGCTGTAGTCATTGCCGAGGATGGAAATGACCGTAACCGTATCCCCTTCGAGGCTCATGCCTGGGCAGGACTCGGCGCCGCGTTGGCAGTGCCGCTAGCCAGCTGAACCAGTGCCTGAATACGTGCGGCGGTGGTGCTGTTCAGCTCTTCTTGCTCCAGTGCGCTCATTTGCAGCGCGTCATTTTCTTCCTTGAGTTGAGCCAATTCGTTGCGAATCTGCTGGTTCGCCTCTTGCAGCGCTTTGTTCTCTTGCACCAACTCGCTGACAAGTTGTTCCAACTGACTCAGATTATTTTCCAACATATTGATTACTCAAGCTTTTTTGCGGGCCGCCAGAATAAAGAAAAGCGCCGCGAGAAGCCAGGCGAGCGGCTGGACGGTCAGGCTGTTTTCCGGGTTACAACTTCGCGCAGTGCGCGGCCTGCGTTTAAGCCGTCGGCCATGCGCGTCCTTATGCCCTGCCCCGCTCTTCGCCCTGGATTCAGGGGCGCGGCCCCAGGATTTGTGTCAGCAGCTCGGGGCTCGGTGCGCCGAGCTGTTGCTGCAACTGGCCCGCTTCATCCTGATAGAAAATCGCCGGCGTAGCCGAGGCGCCCATTTCAGCCATCAGGCCAAGGTTGTGGTCGAGCTGCTGCTGGATGGCGTCGGGGATCTTTTTCAGCCCTTGCAAGGTGCTGACTTTGCCGGCTGCCTCATGTTCATGCAGGGCCGCCTGGGGATCACTGGCGCTGAGTAATGCGGCGGCTTTGGCGGCGCTGTCTTGGCGCAGCATGCCGACCATGACATGACGAACCTGCACAGCACCGCCCTCGACCCAAGGCCGCACTTGTTTCCAGAACAGGTTGCAGTACGGGCAGTTGGGATCGGAAAACACATAGACGATGCGCGGTGCGCTGGCCTTGCCATCGGTGATCCAGCTGCTTTTTTCCAGCTTGCTCAGCATTGCCTTGCCCTGCGGCCCGTACACCAGTTTATCCAGCGGCTCACGGCTAAGGTCTTCGCCTTGGGCATCAAGCAGGCTGCCGACCAACACGTGCTGACCATCGGCCGTCAGGTACAGGGCAACGCCCTGGCCGTTGAAGCGCGCGGCATAGCCCTGCAAACCGCTGGGCGCGTCAAACCGCTGGATAATTTCGGCACCACGCGCCTCGATCGCCTTGATCGGGGCCGGCCATTCCTCGGCCTGCGCCAGAGGCATGACCAAGAGCGTCGAGAGCAGTGCCGACAGGTGGGTAAGTCGCAGCATGGTTATTGATCCTTCTTCAGTACTTCAAGCGCGCGAGCCAGGCTGGCGCGCGACAATTCACCCAAGTGGCTGCCAACCTGGCGACCCTCGGCGTCGTAAAACAGCGTGCTGGGCAACGCCATGGAGCCAACGTGCTGGCCCAGGCGGCCGCCGCTGTCGAGCAATACGTTGTCCAAACCGAGGGCTTCGGCGGCCAGGTATTGGTTAACCTCGCCCTGGCCTTCGCCTTGATTGACGAACAGGATGGTCAGCTCGGGATGGTTGCGCTGCGCGTCGGCTAACACCGGCATTTCCCGACGGCACGGTGGGCACCACGTGGCCCAGAGGTTAACCACCAGCGGTTTGCCGACATAGTCGTGCAGCGCCACTGAGGCGCCGTTGCTGTCTCTGAAGGACAACGCCGGCAGCCGGGTGCCCTGCTCAAGCCCATACAACGTCAGGCTACCCAAACCCCAGCTGAACACGCCGACGGCCAATGCGCTGGCTAAGGATGTTCTGATGGCTGGGGTACGCCAGGCCTGCCAGGCCCCCAACAGTAGCGCGGCCAGCACGCCAGGCCAGGCGATAAAGCCACCGTCACGGATATCCAGCGCCTGCCAGGGTTGCGCGCGGTAGTGCTCGAGGTACACGGCAACAAACGCCAGCCGTGCGACCAGCAAGGCCAGCAACAACAAACGAAACAGCTGTTTTTCCGGGTTGACCGCACTGCGCCGCCCGACGTACCAGCCGGTAACAGTCGCCAGAAGCAGGCTGATCATCAACAGCACGTGGGCGGTGCTAAGGGCCAGGGGACCAATATTCACCGTCAGCATCAACCGCGCTCCTGGGTAGTCGTCCAAATATCTAAGAACTGCTCGGCATTCACCGCGCCCGTTATGCGCTGCGAACGGCGCTCCTCACCGTCCGGGCCGATCCATAACAACGTGGGCGGGCCCAGCACTTTAAAGCGTTCCAACAACGCACGGCTTGCCGCGTTGCTTTGAGTCACGTCGGGGCGTAAGACGCGAACGCCTTGCAGGCTAGCCTGCACGTCGGGGTTAGCGAACACGGTTTTCTCCATGACTTTGCACGACACGCACCAGTCGGCGTAGTAATCAATCAGCACCCATTGGCCCTCAGCTTTGGCCACCGCCAGCTCACGCTCAAGCGTGGCCGGCTCGCTCATGCCGATAACGTGCTGTGCATTCGGCGCGGCCGCAATGCCCGTGCCGGCATACACCTTGAGTGGCTGCAGCGGATCGCTGGCACCCCCTGCAGCCCCCAGCACCATCGCCATGCCCCAAATACCCAGCAACGCGCCAATCGCCTTGGCCACGCTGGCGTGTTGCAGCACTTGCCGCGACAGGTGCAGCAGCGCACTGGCCAGCACAATTAATAGCGCGCCCCACAATCCCAGCCAGGTCGGCTCCGCGAGCAGCGGGCGGATCACCAAAAGCGCGGCGAGTAGAAACAGAAAGCCGAACAGCACCTTGACCCGATTCATCCACGCGCCGGGTTTCGGCAGGAAGCGATTGCCGAGCGTCACCAACAACACCAGCGGCGTACCAATGCCCAGGCCCAAGGCAAACAACACCAGACCGCCGTGCAGGGCGTCGCCACTTTGCCCGATATACAGCAACGCGGCGGCCAGCGGTGCGGTCATGCACGGCCCCACCAGCAGGCCGGAGAACACACCGAGCATGCCCGCACCGACTAGGCTGCCGCCTTGCTGCTTGCGCCCCGCATGCGCTAAGCGGTCACGCAGGGCCGCGGGCAACTGCAGCTCAAACAACCCGAACATCGGCAAGGCCAGCAGCACAAACAACGCGGCGAAGCTGGCCAGCAACCAGGGCTGTTGTAGCAGCCCCTGCAGGTTTGCGCCCAGCAACGCAGCGACCACGCCCAGCGCGGCATACACCAGGGCCATGCTCACCACATAGCTGGCCGCCAGCGCCCAGCCGCGTCGTGGCGAGGCCCCACTGCCCACCACAATACCCGCCAGAATCGGCAGCATCGGCAAGGAACACGGGGCAAAGGCCAGCAACAGACCCAGCCCAAAGAACAGCAATACGTTCAACATCAGGTGTTGGTTTTGCAAACCACCAGCCAGGGCTTGGTCCTCAGCCAGGTTGGTGCCCGGCTCGCTTGGCGCACCGGCGCTCGACACATCAACCTGTTGGGTCTGTGGCGGGTAGCACAGCCCGGCATCGGCGCAGCCTTGCCAGCCAACCAGAATGCTGCCGGCAACCCCAGCGGGGAGCGTCAGCGTTAAGTGCTCGCGATAAATCTGCGAATCACCGAAGAACTCATCGCTATAAGGCAAGCCCGCCGGCAGCTCAGGGACGGCATCTGCCGACAAGCCACTGAACTGCAAGCGTTGCTGATAGAGGTAGTAGCCGGGGGCAATGTCCCAGCGCAGCCGGGTTTCACCGCTGGCCTGCGGCTCAACACTGAGGTTGAATGCCTGCTCAACGGGGAGAAACTCAGCCTGCTGGGTGTTGCCCGCCTGCAACGGGCTGGCGGAAAAACTGGCGGCCTGGACGGGCAGCAGCCAAGCCCAGAACAACGAAAACAGCAGAAACCAACGCATGCAAAACCACACCGATAAATAGCCAGGCGGCGAGCATCGCAGTTGGCGGTTAAGTCAGGATTAAACCCGGGTTAATCCGCGTAAATACCCACAGCCCGTTATCATTCGTGACCCCGCTATAACCCTGACTTAATCCTGCTGATGGATACTTCACCTCCCCTCCACGGATCGGCGTCATGAACATATTGCTGACTGAAGACAATGCCCTGATTGCCAGCGGCGTTGTGGCCGGGCTCACCGCCCAGGGCTTTCGCGTTACGCATGCGGCCAGCGCCGCTGAAGCTGAAGCCCTGCTGCGCACGCTGCAATTTGATGCGTGGGTGCTAGATCTGGGCCTGCCGGATGAAGACGGTTTGAGCCTGCTGCGGCGCCTGCGCCAACGCGGCGTGGCCATACCGGTGCTCCTGCTGACAGCCCGCGATTCAGTGGCCGACCGGGTGTCTGGCCTGCAGGAGGGGGCGGACGATTATTTGGTCAAACCGTTCGACTTACGTGAGCTTGCCGCCCGCTTGCATGCCCTGCTACGCCGCGCCGCTGGGCGCGCCAGTTCACTGATCGAACACGGCCCGCTGCGCTACGACCCGGTGGCCTGCCAGGCATTTCTGCATGGGCAGCACATCGATCTGTCGCGCCGCGAGCAGGTCCTGCTGCAAGCGCTGCTGCACAATCCTCGCCGGGTGCTCAGCGGCGAACAGCTCAAGGATGCGGTCTACGGCCTAGACGGCGAGGTCGAGAGCAATGCCCTCAACGTGCATATTCACCATTTGCGGCGCAAATTAGGCAGCGCCATCGTTGAGACGGTACGCGGCCTGGGTTACCGCCTCGGCCCCGCCGGCCACAACGAGGAACACACGCCATGAGCCTTCGCTTGCGCCTCAGCCTGATTCTCGGCTCTGCCTTTGTCCTGCTCTGGTCGCTGGCCGCCGTGTGGATGCTGTTCGACCTGCGTAACCAGCTGATGTTGACCCTCGACCAACGCCTGGCGTCGTCGGCGCGGATGGTCTCGGGCTTGCTCCTGCAACTGCCGCAATTGCAGCAAACCGAGGGCAGCGCGCCGCTCAGTACCGAACAACTGGGTATGCCGGAAGGCATTGCCTGCCAGATCAGTTCGGTGCGCGGCGAGATTCTCGCCAGCAGCCGCGCCGCACCTGGGAGCGCCCTGGGCGTGGATGAAAAAGGCTTCCATGAGCGCAACATTGACGGCGTCACCTGGCGCACCTTCACCTTGATTGAAGGCGACATGCGCGTGACCACAGCAGACCGTCTAGACGAGCGCGACACCCTCAACCACTCGATTTTGCTGGCAGCTGCTGCGCCTGTAGTGCTCGCGTTGCTCGGCAGTTTACTGGTGCTATGGGTTGGCCTAAGCCGCGAGCTGTCGCCCTTACGGCGCATTCGCCAGGCGTTGGCCGAGCGCAGCGCCGACAGCATCGAACCCTTACATGTCGACGGCCTGCCGCAAGAGCTGCAACCCTTGGTGGCTACCCAGAATCAGCTGTTTCAACGCATTGGCCAGGCGATTGAGCGCGAACGCCGGCTAACTGATGACGCCGCCCATGAGTTGCGCAGCCCGCTCACGGCGATCAAAACCCACCTGCAAGTGGCCAGCATGACTGAAGGCGCGACTGCCCGTCAGGCCTTGGCCCATGCCGAAGCCGGCACTGACCGCCTGCACCAAACCCTGGAACAACTGCTGCTACTGGCCCGCGTGGAAGGCCGCCTGCCGTTTGACGAGCCCCTGCAATACAGCGCCGCGCAAGTGGCCCACATGGCCATCAGTGATGCTCAGCAACCGGGCGGCCGGCCTATCGAACTGCACCTGCTCGATGCCAGCGCCCAACGCCTCCTGGCAATGCCACCGACCCTGGCCATTGCCGCGCTGCGCAACCTGCTGGACAACGCCCAGCGGCATAACTCAGCCGATACCGCCGTGAGTTTGAGTGTGCAATCGCGTGGGGAGCACGTGTGCTTTAGCGTGCAAGACGCCGGGCCTGGCGTGGCACCTGAAAAACTGCCCCAGCTAACCGAGCGCTTCTGGCGCAACTCAGCTGGTGACGGCAGCGGCCTCGGCCTGTCCATCGTCAACGCCATCGTTCAGCGCTGCGGTGGCGCGCTTGAGTTTGTCAGCAGCGCCAACGGCCTGCGGGTGAACTTAGTGCTGCCGAGCCGACCGGCCAGTGAGGCGTTTTAGCAGAGTCAGCCCTGAGTACCCGGAACACGGTACATAAACACGACTGTTGGTCACCCACGCGTTTTAAGCCGGCTAGCACTCGCCGCCACATGGCCTGCCTGGCCATCTGATCCGCTTTTTATTTGAAAACCTGAGTCTGTTACAGGATCAGTTCCAGCCGCATCATTCGCGCAGCCTGATAAAGCCCACGAGGCCCGCAATGAGCGAACGTATTCCCGCGCAGATCATCGAAACTATCGATCCGAGCAAGCCTATCCGCCTGACGCCTTCGCAGGCCGGTGGCCCGATCCACACACGCAGCTTCACTGGCCTGTATCGCAACCTGCGCCTGTACGGTGCAGGCTTGTTGTTTCTGATCTTCTTCGGCACCGCCTGGCTCGACTGGGACGGCCGCCAAGCCGTGCTGTGGAACCTCGCCGAGCACCGTTACTACATCTTCGGCGCGACCTTCTGGCCGCAGGATTTCACCCTGCTGTCGGCGCTGCTGATCATCGCAGCCTTTGGCCTGTTCACCATCACCGTGGTGGCTGGGCGCGTGTGGTGTGGTTACACCTGCCCGCAAAGCGTGTGGACCTGGGTGTTTATGTGGGCCGAGAAAATCACCGAAGGCGAGCGTAATCAGCGCATCAAGCTGGATGCCGCGCCCTGGTCGCTGGACAAGCTGCTGCGGCGCAGTGCCAAGCATGCCATTTGGCTGTCTGTCAGCCTGCTCACAGCGCTGACCTTTATTGGTTACTTCACGCCGATCCGCGAGCTCACCAGCGACCTGCTGCGCCTGCAACTGGACGGCGGCACGCTGGTCTGGGTGCTGTTCTTTATGGCTGCCACCTATCTCAACGCGGGCTGGCTGCGAGAGAAAGTCTGCGTGCACATGTGCCCGTATTCGCGCTTCCAGAGTGCGATGTTTGACGATGACACCCTGCTGGTGGCCTACGACGCCAAGCGCGGCGAAGGCCGTGGCCCGCGTAAGAAGGACAGCGACCACAAGGCCGAAGGCCTGGGTGACTGCATCGACTGCACTATGTGCGTGCAGGTTTGCCCGACCGGGATCGATATCCGCGACGGCCTGCAGATCGACTGCATCAGCTGCGGCGCCTGCATTGATGCCTGCGACTCGGTCATGGACAAAATGGGCTACGCCAAAGGGCTGGTCGGCTACCACTCCGAGCGTGAACTGCAAGGCGGCAAGACGCACTGGCTGCGGCCAAGGCTGATCGGCTACAGCATCGCCCTGGTGTTGATGCTCGCGGCGTTTGTCTGGGCGCTGAGCGCGCGCTCGATGTTGTCCATCGACTCGGCCAAAGACCGCAGCATGTTCCGCGAGAACCAGTTGGGGCAGATCGAGAACACCTACCTGCTCAAGGTCATCAACAAGACTCAGCAACCGCAGCTGTATGCCCTGGCGTTGCGCGACAGCCCCGGCCTACGCCTGGATGCTCCGCAACAGTTGCAGTTGAACCCTGGGGAAATTCTCGATGTACCGGTCACCCTGGTGCTGGAGAGCGAAACGGCCAGCGCCAGCACGATGCCGGTGAAGTTTGTGATCCATAACCTGGCCGATGCCAGCGAGCAGGCGCAAACGCAGAGCATTTTTCTCTCGCCACGCGGGCGCTGACAGTCGCATGGCAAGGCAACTCCCCGTAGAGTGCGCTGATCTGCTGAGCGCACCGACGGACACGATGAAACGCTACGAGAAATTTGCCGACCAGATTGCCGAACTGATCCGCACTGGCGTGCTCGCCCCTGGCGAGAAAGTACCCTCGGTGCGCCACGCCAGCCGCACTTACGGGGTCAGCCCGTCCACGGTGTTCCAGGCCTATTACCTGCTGGAAGACCGTGGCCTGATTCAGGCCCGGGCGCGCTCCGGCTATTTCGTTAGAGAACTGGCGCGGCATTCGCTGGCCGAACCCGAAACCAGCCAACAGCCGACGCAAACCACCGAGGTGGATGTCAGCGAGCTGGTGTTTTCGGTGCTGGCTTCGCTGAAAGACCCCGGCACCGTGCCGTTCGGCTCGGCCTTCCCCAGCCCCGACCTGTTCCCTCTGCCACGCCTGGCCCGCTCCATGGCCCATGCCGTTCGCGACCTGTCACCGCACGCGGTGATCGCCGACATGACCGAGGGCAACCCCAACCTGCGCCGGCAGATCGCCCTGCGTTATATGGTCAGCGGCGTGATGCTGCCGCTGGAAGAACTGGTGATCACCAGCGGCGCCATGGAGGCGCTGAACCTGTGCTTGCAAACGGTGACCCAACCCGGCGATCTGGTGGCGATTGAGGCGCCGGCGTTTTACGCCACGTTGCAGGTGCTGGAACGCTTAAAGCTCAAGGCCGTGGAGATCCCGGTTCACCCGCGTGAAGGTATCGACCTGGACGTATTGGCCGAGCGCTTGAGCAGCCTGCCGATCAAAGCATGCTGGTTTATGAGCAGCCTGCAGAACCCGCTGGGCGCGAGCATGAGTGACGACAAAAAGCGCGGCTTGTATGAGCTGCTGCACCGTCATCAAGTGCCATTGATTGAAGACGACGTGTACGCCGAGCTGTACTTCGGCAGCCAGCCGCCCAAACCGGTCAAGAGCTTCGACCGCGATGGCCTGGTGATGCATTGCGGCTCGTTTTCCAAGTGCCTGGCGCCCGGTTACCGGGTCGGCTGGGTGGCTGGCGGGCGTTATGCCGAGCAAATCAGCTGGCTCAAACTGATGACCACCATCTCACCCTCTGTTCCGGCGCAGGCCGCGCTGGCGGATTACCTGCAACACGGCGGCTATGATCGCCACCTGCGCAAACTGCGCCATGCCCTGGAAGCGCAACAAGCCTCGATGCTGGCCTCGGCAGCGCGGCACTTCCCGGCCAGCAGTAAAGTCACCCGGCCCAGCGGTGGCTACTTTCTCTGGTTCGAGTTCCCCGAGCAGGTCGACGCACTGCGCCTGTTTCAATTAGCCCTGGCCCAGGGCATCAGCCTCGCCCCGGGGCCGATCTTCTCGGCCACCCGACGCTTCGGCAACTGCGCCCGCCTCAACTACGGCCATCCGTGGAATGCGCAGAGCGAAGACGCCATGATCGTGCTCGGGCGCATCATCAACTCCTTCTAATCCCCGGCCAGCAGGCCCATTGAAACGCCACTAGCCCATGCATTTGGCAACGTCCAGACGTTTCTGCCTAGCGCTGTAACTTGTACAACCCAGGTACAGGTTACGCCGCGTATCGTCCCGCTACCAAAGCCGCCACCACATCGCCTACACAGCAACGCAAACCTAATTATTAAGGGTTTACGTTGTTCTGCGTGGGTGGATGCTCAGGATAATTACGGCATTCACCCTCATCACCCCGCAAAACATAATTCTACAAATCAAGATTCATGTATAAGATTTGCACAACTCAAAGGTTCAGCTGGTATAGCCCTTCTTTTCAAATCGCAACACACCGTCGCCGCCCTACAGGGCAAGAGGAATTGATTTCATGCAATCACAACTGAGCATTGCGCAACGCCTGAGCCTCGGGTTTGGCTTGATTCTGTCGCTAATGATCCTGGTGACCCTGATCGGTGTGCAGCGGGTTGGCTTTATCGACGAGACCCTGACGTCGGTGAGTGAAGGGGCTTCGCTTAAGCAGCGCTATGCCATTAACTTCCGTGGCAGCGTGCATGACCGCGCCATTGCGATACGCGATGCGGTGCTGGTGGATGACGATGCCGCGTTGAACCGTCAACTAGGCGAAATTCAGCGGCTTAAAGACTTCTATCAAGAGTCGGCCCAGGCCATGGACAGCCTGCTGCGCGAAGAAGCGCCAACGGCCACCGAACAGCGCCTGCTGGGCGATATTCAGAATATCGAGCGCAGCACCCTGGTCTTGACGGAACAGCTGATCAATCTGCGCCGCCAGGGTGATAAGGACGCGGCGAAAAGCCTGCTGCTTGAACAAGCCTCACCGGCTTACAGCGAATGGCTCAAGCGTATCAATGCTTTTATCGACCTTGAGGAACAAGGTGTAGGGCAGGATATTGGCGCGGTGCGCGAGGCCGCCGGCGGTTTTCGCCTACTGATTTTGCTGGTCACCGCCGCAGCTGTGCTGCTGAGCGTTGGCGTATCACTGATCATCATCAACAAGCTGAAATCCACCCTTGGGGCCGAACCCTATGAAGTCGCCCAGGCAATTCAGCGCCTGGCCAATGGCGACCTTAACCAGCGTATCCAGACCCGTTACCCGCAGAGCGTCATGGGCGCCCTGCAGGACACGGTCAAACACCTGGCCGAAACCATCACCCAGGTGCGCAGCGCTGCCCGTGAACTGACCCTGGCCTCAGACCAACTGCTCACCACCTCTGACAGCAACAATCAGCAAATCCGCCTGCAGTCCAGCGAGGCCGAACAGATGGCCACCGCCATCAATCAAATGGCCGCGACCGTTAATGAAGTGGCCAACTATGCGGCCAGCGCGGCATCGGCGACACGCAACGCTGACAGTGAGGTGGCCACCGGCAATCAGGTGGTTAGCGCCACTGCCAGTGCCATTCAGAACCTCGCACGCACCCTGGAGAGCGCCGCCGAAAGTGTGCAGCAGGTGTCCAGCGACAGCGAAAACATCGAAAAAATCATCGAGGTGATCACTGCCATCGCCGAGCAAACCAACCTGCTCGCCCTGAATGCCGCCATTGAGGCCGCTCGGGCCGGCGAACATGGCCGCGGCTTTGCCGTGGTGGCCGATGAAGTGCGCTCCCTGGCGACCCGCACTCAGGACTCCACGCGGGAAATCCGCGGCATGATCGGCAAGCTGCAGGAAGGTGCCGGCAAGGCCGCTGAAGTGATGCGCAACAGCCGCCAACTGGCGCAGCAAACCGTCGAGCAAACCGGTCAGGCAGAAACCGCGCTGAACAAAATCCGCAGTGAAGTCACGGCCATCAACGACATGAACGCGCAGATTGCTAGCGCCTCGGAAGAGCAAAGCGCGGTGGCCGAAGAGGTCAACCAGAACATCAACCGCATCCACAACGCCACCCTGGAAACCTCAGCCGGCTCCGAGCAAGTGGCGGCGTCCAGCCGTGAACTGACCACCCTGGCGAACCGTCTGACCGACAAGGTCAGCTTCTTCAAGCTGTAGCACCCGCTCTATCTGGGCCGCCAGGCCAGGCGCACTGGCGGTGCCCCTAACACCTGGCTGCGGCGCAGCTGAAACCTTTGCTTGAACATTAGCCGCAGCCAAAATCAGGTCAGTCGGCTAATTTACTCCTCTGTTCAATTCAGGCATCAGGCATGGACTCGATAACCCAGGCGGTACTTGGCGCCAGCATTCAGGGCGCACTGCTCGGCCGCTGGCAAGGCCGCAAGGCGCTGCTGTATGGCGCTATGCTCGGCACCCTGCCGGATCTGGATGTGGTGATTGATTACGGCGACGCCGTGGCCGACATGACTTACCACCGAGGTTTCAGCCACTCGCTGTTTGTCCTCACCGGCGTGGCCCTGCTGTTGACCTGGCTAACCCGGCGCTTTCGACATAACCCCGGTTACTCCTCACAACGGCTGTTTCTAACAACATGGCTGGTGTTGATTACCCACCCGCTGCTCGACAGTTTCACCAGCTATGGCACGCAATTGTTCTGGCCGCTAACGCCGATTCCTACGGCCTGGTCGAGCATCTTTATCATCGACCCGCTCTACACCGTGCCGCTGCTGATTGCCGTGGCACTGGGGCTGCTGTTTGGCTTGCGCGATAAAGCGGTCAAAGCCCCGGCACTGGCGTTGCTGGTTTCATCGCTGTACCTGGCCTCGACCTTGGGCGGCAAATACATGGCCGAACAGCGCGTAGAAGCCGAACTGGCGCGCCAAGGCATACAGGCGCAGCAACTGTTCAGCACGCCGACGCCGTTCAACAGCCTGTTGTGGCGGGTGATTGTGCTGGACGGTGAGGATTACCACGAGGCGCTGGTCAGCTGGTTCGACGCGGCCCCACCGCAGCTGCAGCGCATCCCGCGTGGCACGCACCTGGCAGCCGCGCTGGCCGACTCGCCGGCGCATGCGCGTCTCGCCTGGTTTACTAATGGCGTACTGCGTTACGACCAGTTGGGCGAACAGCTGGTGGTCACCGATATTCGCCTGGGCATGACTGGCTTTCACCCGTTCCGCTTCGCCTTCGCTAACCGGGAAAACGGCCAATGGCGCGTCGCTGACGAGATTCAGCGCCTGCCGACTGAACGCGGTGATTTATCGCGGCTAAAACTGCTGTGGGCACGCACCTGGCAACCTGAGGTGCAAGTGCCACTGCTGGCCTGGGCCGATGAGCTACGCAGAACGCCGCTGGCCCGCCGCGATGGCCAATAGCGTCTGGTGCGCCGGCATTGAGTGAGCCCAGCCTAAGAACCGCCAACTCAGCTGCGGAACTGCGCCACCAGGCCCTGTAGTTCAACGCCCAGGCGCGCCAGCTCGGCGCTGGAAGCAGCAGTCTGCTGACTGGCGCTGGCGCTTTGCTCGCCGATATCGCGCACCCGCGTCACGCTTTCACTGATGGTCTCGGCCACCGCACTCTGCTCTTCGGCGGCGGCCGCAATTTGCTGGTTCATCTGTTCAATAGTGCTCACCGCCTGGGTGATCCGCCCCAGCGCGTCCCCCGCTTCACCCGCGAGAGTCACCGTGCGCTGAGTCAAGGTGCGGCTGCTGTCCATTTTCTCCACGGCGCCCTTGGCCAGGCGCTGCAGACTGGCGATCAACCCTTCGATTTCCTCGGTGGAGTCCTGCGCACGCTTGGCCAAAGCGCGCACCTCATCGGCAACCACGGCAAAGCCACGGCCCTGTTCGCCAGCCCGTGCAGCCTCGATGGCCGCATTCAGTGCGAGCAGGTTGGTCTGCTCAGCCACATTGCGGATGACTTCCAATACGCCGCCGATGCGCGCGCTCTCTTGGTTCAACGCCGCAATGGCTTCGGCGGACTCTTCCACCTCGGTGGCCAGTTGGCCGATCTGACTGACCGTTTGCTGCACCACCTGATTACCCTGCTGCGCTTCGTTGTCGGCCACGCGGGCGGCCAGCGATGCTTGCTCGGCGTTCTGCGCCACTTCCTGCACGGTGGCGGCCATTTGGTGCATAGCGGTGGCGGTTTGTTCGGTTTCCATTTTTTGGCTCAGCACGCCGGCACTGGTTTGTGCCGTAATCGCCGAAAGCTGCTCGGCGGCCGCGGCAATCTGGCTCACCCCACCACCAATACGCCCAACCAGGCTACGCAGGCTGACACTCATCACCTGCATGGCGGCCATTAACTGACCAGGCTCATCACGTCGATCTTCGGGCAGATCATGGCTCAGGTCGCCGGCGGCAATACGCTGGGCAAACAGCACGGTTTGCTGCAACGGCGCGACAATCAAACGGGAAATGACCAGCGCCGCCAGCATGCCCAAGATCACAGCAGCAATGCCCATGGCACCGAGCATCATTAAGGCCTGACGGCTGTCTGCAGCCATGGCTTGCTCTTGCTGCGTTTTGCGTTGTTCCACCAAGGCGAGCAACGCGCGGGCCTGCTCAAGCATCTGCGCTTCGCTCTGCTGACTCTGTTCGCGCACCTGGCGGTAATTGGTAAATGCCTGTTGATACAGCGTCAGGGCTTGCAAGGCGGTCTCGATTGAGCGCTTTTGCTCATCATCCAGCCAGACCATCAGGCTACGCGCCACGCTTTGCAGGTCATCGTTGATGTAGGTCCACTCATCTAAGGCGTCGCTTGAACCCTCGATGATGTACTGGCTTTCATAGCCGCGCAGGTCAAGCATGCGTTTGCTCAGACCCGAGGCAGTTTCCGCCAGGGTCAGCGGGTCGCTGCCGCGCAGCTTGTCGCCCTCTAGGCGTAATTCACGCACGGCGTCATACATATCCAGCTCAATCACATCGAACTGATCACGCGCTTCACCCGCCGCCTCACGCATCTGCGTACGTGCCGCGCGGGCATTGTTTTGCTGCTCAACAAAACTGTCGAACTGCTGGCGATAGGCGTCGAGTGCCTGCTGCATGCCGTTCAAGCCTGCTTGGTCAGCACGGGCAGCGGCTGCCAGTTGTTGAGCCAATGCCGAGCTGGCACGGTCCAACTGCGCATGCATTTGAGCCGCCGCCTCGCTGCTCTGGCGCAGGGCGTAATCACGCTCAGCACGGCGCGCTTGCAACACCTCGGCATCGATTGCTGACAGGCCACGGGTCCTGGCATTGCCTTCCAGCACGGCTTGAACCGCGAGAAAGCCACTGCCGGTCACGGCAACGGTGAGCAACAGCACCAGGCCGAAGCCGCACATAAGCTTTTTACTGACAGACAAGTCGGCCAACAGGCGGGGGACAGAAGAAGACATAACGACAGCTCCGTTTTTATTATCGAGTGCAGCCCGACATGGCAATGACGGTATGGTCAGCGCACGCACACCAGCTAGCAGCTTAGCCCGGCTTTACTGCAACCCTTGCGCCAGCTCGCTGCTGTGCCTCGGCAAAACATCAAAGGCCTCGCCAACGCCAGAGCCCACGGTTTTTTTGGTCACGCAGCGGCGTTGAGCAGCTGGCTAGAAACCGCCTTTCGCCGGACGCATCGGCAAGTTTCCGCTGATCGCCCGGCAACAGTGGCGAGTAGCCGCCAAAAAATATTCGCCAATGTGATGGCGAAACCCCCTAATCCACCGGCAAGAAAAAGGGCGCACGGCTTTCGCCCATGCGCCCTCTGCTGCTTTTGCTGCTCAGTGCGTCTGGCTTATCGCCCCGCGAGCGCCGGCACGACCCGAGGGCGCAGCACTTCGCCCAATATTGCCAGCACACCAATGGCACCGGCGATCCAGTACCAATGAGCAACCGGGTCAAACATCAACCAGCCCAGGGCATGCAGGAACACCACCATGATCAGCACCGGGCTGACGTAGCGCACCATAAACAGCCACAAGGCGTAGCCCAGCGGCGGCAGGCCCAGCTCGTCACGCATGATCTCGCTGCGCAGTGCATAACCGGCCAGCAAGACGATAAAGATCCCGCCCAGCGGCATCATCCAGCGTGAGGTCAGGTAATCCAGCCAATCGAAGAAGTTCTTGCCCATGGGGGTCCAGCCCGCCATCAGGTTGAACGACAGCATGGCCAGCAGGCTAATAACCAGTAGCACCGCACCGGCAGCCGCCGCGGCCTTGAAGCGGCTTACGCCGTACTTCTCATTCAGGTAAGCCACGGTCGCTTCGATCATCGAGATGGCTGAAGTCAACGCTGCAATCGACACCATGGCGAAGAACAGCGCACCAAAGGCGGTACCAAACGGCATCTGCTGGAAGGCCAGCGGCAGGCTCATAAAGATCAGCCCCGGGCCCGCGCTTGGGCTCATGCCGTTGGCAAAGATAATCGGGAAGATCGCCAAGCCAGCCAACAGCGCCACACAGGTGTCACAGATGGCCACAACAAAGGTGGTGCGCGCCACCGACTGGCCATCCGGCAAGTAGGAGCCGTAGGTGAGAATCGCCCCAGAGGCCAGGCTCAGGGTGAAGAAGGCATGACCCAAGGCAGCCAGCAGCGCTTCACCGGTGATTTTCGAGGCATCGAAGCTGAACAGGAAGTCGAAGCCCGCACTGAAGCCGCCACTGGTGAAGGCGTAGCCCACCAACACCACGAGCATGACGGCCAGCCCCGGCATCATCCAGCGCACGGCATTTTCGATGCCCTTTTGTACGCCTTTGGCCACGATCCACAGGGTCAGCAGCGCCACCAGCACGCTCCAGCCGCCGAGCTGCCAGGGGTTGGCGTTGTGCGCCTCAAACACCCCGGCCAGCGCATCAACACTGGTCGCCGCCAAGGAACCGTCGAGCATTTTCACCGTATAGGCAAACGCCCAACCCGCCACCACCACGTAGAAACACAGGATCATAAAGCCGGCGAGCATGGCCATGCCGCCCACGGCCTTCCACAATGGGTTGCCGCCATTCTCTTTAACCACCCGGCCGATCGCATCAATCGGGCTGCCACGGCCGCGCCGGCCAATGGCGATCTCGGTCATCATCACCGGAATACCGATGGCCAGAATGCAGGCCAGGTACATCAGCACAAACGCACCACCGCCGTATTCGCCGGTGATGTAAGGGAACTTCCAGATATTGCCCAAGCCCACAGCGGAGCCAGTAGCAGCAAGGATAAAGCCCCAGCGCGAGAGCCAGAGGTTCTTGGGTTTTTCACGAGTCATGCGTCACCTGTTTGTTTTTATCTGTGACGAAATAGAACCCGCTGCGCTTGTGGCGCGGCGGAGTGGCAAGGCATCCAGAGGGTGTAAGGCAGCCGATCTGGCCACCGAACACGCTCTGCAAAACCGGATTCGCCAGACCCCAGTGGCGGCGAAGCCGGCTGGGATCACTGGGCGTCGGATTGCACCTCCGGCGCAGCCTGCTTAAAGGCATCCAGAGACTCACAACGCGCCGCCATGGCGAGGATGCGTGGGTACGCATCAAGGTCACAGTTAAAACGGCGCGCATTATACAACTGCGGGATCAGACACGCTTCCAGATATCCGGGTTGTTCGCCGAGTGACAGGCGATCATTGAAGACCACCAGGCCGGCTTCGACCGCGGCCAGGCCTTTGTGCAGCCAATGGCGGTACCAGGCATCCTTGGCTTGCTCCCCCACGGCCAGTTCGCCAGTCAGGTATTGCAACACCCGCAGGTTGTTTAGCGGGTGCAGGTCGCAGGCGATATGCAGCGCCAGAGCGCGCACCTGAGCGCGTTGCGCCGGGGCGCGGGGGAGTAGCGGCGTATCGGGGAACATCTCATCGAGGTATTCAAGGATGGCCAGCGACTGGGCAATGCGCACCCCGCCGTTGCCGTGATCGACCAGCAGCGGTAACAGTTCCTGCGGGTTCAGCGCTTGATAGTCAGTGCTGTGCTGCTGACCGCCATCCTTAACCAGATGCACCGGCACTTGCTCATAGGCCAAACCTTTGAGGTTGAGCGCAATGCGCACCCGGTAGGCGGCGCTGGAGCGCCAATAGCCATAGAGCGTCAACATGGCAAATAGCCTCCGAGCCAAAGCGTAGGATGGGTTGAGCCTGCGATACCCATCGTCCCGGATTGATGGGTATCGCTGCGCTCAACCCATCCTACGGATTCAAAGCTCATACTTTTCCACCGCCTGATCGATTGCGCCGAACAGGCTGTGCCCGGCAGCGTCGAACATCTCGATGCGTACCCGATCACCGAACTTGAGGAACGGGGTTTTCGCCTCGCCACTTTCGATGATTTCCAGCATGCGTTTTTCTGCCAGGCAGCTGGAGCCGGCGCTGCGGTCGTAGTTCGATACGGTGCCGGAACCGATGATGGTGCCACTGCCCAGCGGGCGGGTCTTGGCCGCGTGAGCCACCAGGGTCGGGAAGTTGAAAGTCATGTCAACGCCGGCATTCGGCTGGCCGAACAACGCGCCATTGATATGCGAGACCAGCGGCCGATGCACCTTGCCATCGCGCCAGGTGTCGCCCAGCTCATCCGGGGTAATCGCCACCGGCGAGAAGCTCGACGACGGCTTGCTCTGGTAAAAACCGAAGCCCTTGGCCAACTCACCGGGAATCAGGTTACGCAGCGACACATCGTTAACCAGCATCAGCAACTGGATATGCCCGGCGGCCTCGGCAGTGGTTGCGCCCATCGGCACGTCGTCGGTGATCACCGCGATTTCGGCCTCCAGGTCGATGCCCCAAGCTTCGTCGGCCATCTGAATCGGGCTGTGCGGCGGGATAAAGCAGTCGGCGCCGCCCTGGTACATCAGCGGGTCATGCCAGAAGCTTTCCGGAATTTCGGCACCACGCGCCTTACGTACCAGCTCCACATGATTGACGTAGGCGCTGCCGTCGGCCCAGTGATAGGCGCGCGGCAACGGACTGTGGCAGGCCGCCTGATCGAAGGCAAATGCACCTTCTTCCAGACCATCATTCAAATGCTGGTAGACCGCCTCCAGCTTGGGCTTGGCCACCGCCCAGTTATCCAGCGCGGCCTGCAGGGTGGCGGCAATCGCCGGGACTTCGGTGGCGCGGCTTAGATCGCGCGATACCACAACGAGCACGCCGTCGCGGCCTTGCTTCAGTGATGCGAGTTTCATCAGGATTCCTTGCCCGGCGCACGCCAGGAGTTCACATATTCGGGGACATCCACACCAGCGGCGGCTTCGCCGACATCCAAGGCACGGCGGGTATCGATCATCACCGCCACTTCATCGATAAAGGTCGCCGGATCGGTCTGCGCCTTTTTCAGCGCCTTGGGGTGCGGGCCATGAGGGAAGCCACACGGGTGCAAGGTGACCATGCCCTGCTCGATGTTGTCGCGGCTGAAGAAGTTGCCACGGTGATAGAACAGCACTTCGTCGTAGTCGTCGTTGTTGTGATAGAACGGCACCTTCAGCGCGCCGGGGTCGCTTTCCACCGGTCGCGGAGTAAAGGTGCAGATCACAAAGCCATTGGCGACAAAAGTGGTGTGCGCCGAAGGCGGCAGGTGGTAGCGGTGGCTCATCAAGGGGCGAATATCGCGCCAATTGAGCCGTACCACGGTGTTGTCACCATGCCAGCCGACCACATCCAGCGGGTTGTAGGGATAGGTCACTGTGCTGATCTGACCACGGCGCTTGATGCGGATCTGCCAGGTGTTCTCGTCCTGCTGGGCCTTGAAGGCGTCATCGATACGCGGATGATCGAGCACCGCCGGGTCGAAGATCGCTTGCGGGCCAACCAGGCCTTTGTCCGGCAGCTGATAGGCGCCGTCGGTGCTTTCGATCAGCAGCATAAAGGTCGGCTCATCGGCCTCGATGCGCCAAGCTGTACCGCGAGGAATCAGCAAGTAATCACCGTCGCGATAGGTCAGATGGCCGAAATCGCAGTAGAAGTGCCCTGCGCCCTCATGAATAAACAGCAGGTCATCGCCGTCGGCGTTGCGTACCAAATGGCGCATGGCGCCGTGGGTTTTCCACACGCGCAGCTTCACATCGCTGTTATGCAGAGTCAGCGGCGCAGCCAGCGGGCAATCACGCTCGCTGGAAATATCATTGAAGTTGAACGCATGCGGGCGCAGCGGCCCTTCCCAGTCGATCCAACCAGTCGGCGGGTGTTTATGGTGCAGATGCGCCGTGGGGCCGAAGAAGCCCTCGCGGCCCATCTCGCGTTCATAGGTGCCTTCGGGAAAGTCACAGTGCGCCTGACGCGAGTACTCGCCTTCACGCAGGGGAAAACTGATCCAGTTACGGCTCATGGCCGGTATCTCCTAAATACGGCGTTTCGTAGGGTGGGTTAGGCGCAGGCACGATGTTCAAAATCAACCAGGATGCCGGTGCGCCGTAACCCACCCTACGGTTTACCGATCAATCGGCTTTGATCACGCCGCGCTTGATCTGGTCTTCTTCAATCGACTCGAACAACGCCTTGAAATTACCCTCGCCAAAGCCCTGATTACCCTTGCGCTGGATGATTTCGAAGAAGATCGGCCCAATCACCGTGTTGGTGAAAATCTGCAGAAGGATGCCGTCATCACCTGGCGCGCCATCGATCAAAATGCTCAATTCACGCAGCACATCGGTCGGCTCGCCATGCCCGGCCACGCGAGTGTCGACCTTGTCGTAATAGGTGCCTGGGGTGACCATGAAATCCACACCATTGGCGCGCAGCTGGCGCACGGTGGCGTAGATATCCTCGGTACTCAGGGCGATGTGCTGGATGCCTTCACCCTGGTACTCGCGGATAAATTCCTCGATCTGCGACTTGTCGTCGGCTGACTCATTGATCGGGATACGGATCTTGCCGCACGGCGCGGTCATCGCCCGCGACAGCAGACCGGTGAGTTTGCCTTCAATATCGAAGTAGCGAATCTCGCGGAAGTTGGCGATGCGCTCGTAGAAGCCCGACCACACATCCATCTGCCCGCGTTTAACGTTGTGGGTCAGGTGGTCCAGCTCTTTCAGGCCGACCGAGTTGTCGTTTGGCGTGCGGCCTTCGATGTATTCAAAGTCGACGTCGTAAATGCTCTTGTCGCCGTAACGATCGACCAGGTACAGCAAGGAGCCGCCGATACCCTCAACGCAGGGGATATTCAGCTCGCCGAAGTTGGCATGGCTGCCGACCAGTTTGGCGCCCTGGGACTCCACATAGGCCGCCGCCTGGGCGGCGTTCTGCACGCGGAAGGCCATGGCGCAGGCGCTTGGGCCATGCTTCAGACCGAACTCGCGCACATGCCCAGTCGGGCTGCCGTTGAGGACGAAGTTGATGTCGTTCTGCTGGAACAGCCAGACCTCTTTCGAGCGGTGCTTGGCGGTTTCGGTAAAGCCCATGGCGGTGAACAGCTCACGCAGCTGTTGAATGCCTTCCGGGGTCGGTGCGGTGTACTCGACGAACTCAAAGCCGTCGGTGCCAATCGGGTTGTGCTGTTCGATCTTGTTCACGGCGTTCATTGCGCCTCCTCGTTGTTGTTTTGATCAACCGCTGCGACGTCGCGTCGCACGGTGCGGATTGACCTCATAACAACCGAGCGC
>Ga0180008_1000864_pt1 | contig 21592 bp, 16 predicted proteins | sample MM_PW_MetaG_FD_121121 | JGI IMG/M metagenome (GOLD analysis project Ga0180008, IMG submission 121121) | Groundwater microbial communities from the Aspo Hard Rock Laboratory (HRL) deep subsurface site, Sweden - MM_PW_MetaG | ecosystem: Environmental > Aquatic > Deep subsurface > Groundwater...
CCCCGTGCCATAACGAGACCGTTATGCCCAGACTGCCGGCCGTGCTACTGCTGTCGCTGCTGACCTGGACCGCAACGGCTGGCGCGTTGACTCTCACCGATGAAGAGCATGGCTGGTTGGCGGACCACCCAGAGTTACGCCTTGGCGTTGATACGTCATGGCCGCCGTTTGAGTACCGCGATGAAGAAGGCCGCTATCAGGGCCTGGCTGCTGACTATGTACGGCTGATCCAGGAACGCCTGGGCATCAAGGTCAGGTTGATCGAACCCGCCAACTGGAGCGCCCTGCTTGAGCAGGCCAGGAACAACCAGCTCGACCTGTTGCCGGGCATCATGTCCACCCCGGAACGCCAGGGTTTCCTGGCGTTTTCCCGGCCTTATCTCGACTTCCCCATTGTCATTCTTGCCCATGAAGGCGGCGCCCAGCCCCGCTCCCTCAAGGACCTCTACGGGCTGAAAATCGCCGTGGTGGAAAACTACGCCCCCCACGAGTTGCTGCGCACCCACCATCCCGACCTGAACCTGGTGGCGATGCCCAACGTCAGCTCAACCTTGCAGGCCCTGGCCACCGATGAGGTGGACGCCGTTGTCGGAGACCTGGCCTCCAGCGTCTGGAGCCTGCGCCAGCTCAAGCTCGACGGGCTGTATGTCAGCGGTGAAACGCCTTATCGCTACCAACTGGCAATGGGCGTGCCCCGCGAGAACAAAATGCTGATTGGCATTCTGGATAAAGTGCTCGCCGACCTGAGCCCCAGGGAGATTGACGAGATCCAGGAACACTGGGTCGGCAATGTCATCGACCACCGGGCCTTCTGGACCGACCTGCTCCTCTATGGCCTGCCAGCAGTGCTGTTATTGAGTAGCGTGCTGGTCATCGTGATTCGCATCAACCGCCGGCTCAGTTCGGAAATTTCCCGCAGGGTAGCCCTGGAACAAGAGCTGCGCAGCAGCGAATACCATTACCGTGGATTGGTGGAAAGCCTGTCAGCCATTGCCTGGGAGGCAGACATCAATGACTTCACCTACAGCTATGTGTCCCCCCACGCCGAAGAACTGCTGGGCTATCCACGGGCGCACTGGCTGATCCCCGGCTTCTGGCGCAACATCATCCACCCCGCCGACCTGACCCGCGCCGACTCCTTCTGTCAGCGGGAAACCCGCGCCAGCCGCGATCACAGCATCGATTACCGGGTGATCACCGCAGACGGCCGCTGCCTGTGGGTCAGGGATATTGTCAGCCTGATCAAGCATGGGCATGAGCCGGTCATGCGCGGCTTGATGATCGATATCAGCGAGGCCAAGCGCACCGAGGAGGCGCTGCAGCTCTCACAGGAGAAGTTCGCCTCGGTGTTCCAGCAATGCCCGGACATATTGGTAATTGCCCGCCTGTCCGATGGCTGCCTGCTAGAGGTCAACAAGGCCTTCGAGGACCAGATTGGCCTGAGCGCCGCAGACGTCATCGGCAAGACCGCCACCGAACTGAATATCTGGGGCATCCAGGGCGTAGGCCCCAACCTGCTCAAGCGTGTGCAGACCACCAGCATCCGCAACCTGGAGATGCCCTTTCTGCGCAGCAACGGCCAGGCGTTTACCGGACTGATTTCCGCCGAACCCTTCCAACTCGACGCAACCGAAGCGCTGGTGGTGGTGGTGCGGGACATCACTCAACTGAAGGAAACCCAGCAACAACTGCAAACCTCCGAAGAAAAGTTCGCCAAGGCCTTCCACGCCTCACCCGATGGCTTATTGCTGACACGCCAGTGCGATGGCCTGCTGCTGGAGGTCAACGAAGGCTTCAGCCGTATCACCGGCTTCAACAGTGCAATGTCCCTGGACCAATCGACCCTGGACCTGGGCATCTGGGTGGATTTGAACGAACGCAAGCACATGCTTGACCTGTTGCAGCGCGATGGTCTGGTGCGTGATTTCGTCTGCCATATCCGACGCAGTGACGGCCAGATTCGCCTGTGCGAATTGTCCAGTCGCCCACTGCCCATCGGTGATGACGACTGCATGCTGACCATCGCCCGCGACATTACCGAACGCCAGTTGATGCAGGAAAAACTGCAACAGGCCGCAACGGTTTTCGAAAGCACCGCTGAAGGTGTCCTGATCACCGACACCCGGCAGAACATCAGCGCCGTCAACCGTGCCTTCAGCGAGATCACCGGCTACAGCGAAGCCGAAGCCCTGGGCCATACCCCACGCCTGCTGGCTTCCGGCCTGCACGACAGCGCGTTCTACGCCGCCATGTGGCATCAACTGACCGCCAACGGCCATTGGCAAGGCGAGATCTCCAACCGACGCAAGAGCGGCGAGTTGTACCCCAGTTGGCTGACCATCAGCGCCGTGCGCAACCTCGAGCAGTCAATCACTCACTTCGTGGCAGTATTTGCTGATATCTCCAGCCTCAAGCATGCCCAGGCGCGGCTTGATTACCAGGCGCACCACGACCCGCTCACCGGCCTGCCCAACCGCACGCTGTTTGAGAATCGCCTGCAGACCGCCCTCAACAATCAACAGGAAGCCGGCAGCCAGGGCGCAGTGCTGTTTCTCGACCTTGACCGTTTCAAGCACATCAATGACAGCCTTGGCCATCCGATTGGCGACCTGCTGCTCAAGGACATCGCCGTACGCCTCAAGGAGCAACTACGCGATATCGACACCGTGGCCCGCTTGGGCGGTGACGAATTCATCATCCTCCTGCCCGGCCTGCAACAAGCCAGCGACGCCCAGCACCTGGCCAATAAACTGTTGACCTGCTTCACCCTGCCTTTCCAGGCGGGCGAACACGAGTTCTTTATCAGTGCCAGCATCGGCACCAGCCTCTACCCACAGGATGGCACCGACGTCGCCACCCTGGTCAAAAACGCCGATGCCGCGATGTACCGTTCCAAAGCCAAGGGCCGCAACCGAGTCGAACGCTACACCCAGGACCTCACCGCCCAGGCCAACGAACGCGTTGCCCTCGAACACGAACTGCGCCGGGCCATAGAGCGCGATGAGCTGTTTTTGTATTACCAGCCGAAACTGAGCCTGGACACCCAACAACTGATCGGTGCCGAAGCTCTGATCCGCTGGCGCCACCCCACCTTTGGCGACGTGCCACCCGAACACTTCATCGCCCTGGCCGAAGAGAACGGCATGATCCTGCAGATCGGCGATTGGGTCCTGGAACAGGCTTGCTGTCAACTGCATCAGTGGCGCAAGTCTTATGACGACTTCGGCCCCCTCTCCGTCAACCTCGCCGGTGCCCAACTGCGCCACCCCAACCTGCTGGGGCGCATCGAGCAACTGCTGCGCGACAACCGCCTGGAACCGGACTGCCTGCAACTGGAGATCACTGAAAACTTCATCATGAGCCAGGCCGAAGAAGCCCTGGAAGTGCTGCATAAACTCAAGCGCCTGGGCGTACAACTGGCCATCGACGACTTCGGCACCGGCTACTCCTCCTTGAGCTACCTCAAGCGCCTGCCCCTGGACTTCCTGAAAATCGACCAGTCCTTCGTCCGCGGCCTGCCAGACGACCCCCACGATGCCGCCATCGTGCGCGCCATCATCGCCCTGGGCCACAGCATGCAATTCACCATCATCGCCGAAGGCGTGGAAACCCCCGCCCAGCAAGCCTTCCTCGCCGACGAAGGCTGCGAGCAAATGCAAGGCTACATCGTCAGCCTACCTCTGCCCCCCGACATATTCGCCGCCACCTTCCTTCACATGACCCATTCGGATTTTTCGGATAGCACAGTGGAGAAACCATCGTTATAATCCGCGGCCTACTGAGGGCCTATAGCTCAGTTGGTTAGAGCAGGGGACTCATAATCCCTTGGTCGTAGGTTCGAGTCCTACTGGGCCCACCACCTTCAAAGCCGCGCATTGCGCGGCTTTCGTGTTTCTGGCGGTGATGAAGGTGAGGGGGGTGGCGTCTTTCAAAACAGCCGAAACGCCCAAGAAGTGTCCAGCCCGCTTTGCCAACGGGTTCAGAGGGAGCCCCTTGGCCAGATGCCCAGGACTAAACTGCGCCTGCTTGCGACTCATGCCCTGGGAGGGAGCCGCAAGAAACTTAACGAGACGGAGAACGTTATGGATCTACAAACTGTGCAGCTCATCGTCATACCGCTGGTCTTAGGTATGCTCACACTGTTCGTTACCTGGCTTCACAATTCAGCCAGCATTTCCCACCAACGCACCCTGCGCCTGCGCGAATTGGTGCAGTCCGGATCCTGGCGCACAGTACATCCAATGGTTCTGGTGCTGGACGTACGTGAAGCCTTTGGAATCCGGGTAAACCTTGACGCTCGCGCCTTACGGCTGGCACTGGAGTATCAAGACAAGGCCTTCTCCGCACTCAAGGACTACCTCTCTTGCCGCGACTTTGTACACGTTGCCGAAGATGGCCGGAGCTTTAGGCGATCAAAAATACCAGGTGCCGTACAAAATTATGGTAATTGGTCTACGTATGTCCCACTGATCGCACTGTTCGTATATTGGTTGTTGATGGGGCTTTCCAGCTACTTGTATAAGTCAGGCCACACCGAAGCGCTCTGGTTAATGCCCATCGCGGCGCTGTCCATACTGGCCGGGATCGGAATTGCCAGAAACTTGCGGGCAGCCAATCGCCTGTTGAAGTTGCCGCCGATCGCAGATGTCGAAAACGAGTCCGACCGTTGATCTGTCCAAAAGGGACCTACAACAGGTGAAAGCCGCGCACTGCGTGGCTTTCGCGTTTCTGGCAGGCCCCTCAAGCACCACTGGCCCTGAGCCTGTAAGATACCTCCCCATTGCCACCCGCGCCGGAGCCCATCTTGTCCGCCACCCGCCCTCCCGTCCTTGATGAAATCGACCGCCAGTTGATTGCCGCCTTGCAGATCAATGCCCGCGAAAGCGTGGCCATGCTGGCCCGGCAGTTAGGCATTGCCCGCACCACTGTGACCTCGCGCCTGGCCCGCCTGGAAAAGACCCAAGTGATTACTGGCTATGGCGTACGCCTCGGCCAGCGCGTGGTGGATGGTGGGCTGCAGGCGTATGTGGGGATCACTGTACAACCGCGCTCCGGCAAGGAAGTGCTGCGCCGGCTCAGTGCCATGGCCCAGGTCCAGCAACTGTGTGCGGTCAGTGGTGAGTTTGACTATGTGGCGTGGCTGCGCACCGATTCGCCGGAGCAACTGGATCAGTTGCTGGACCAGATCGGCAGTGTCGACGGGGTAGAAAAGACCACCACTTCGATAATCCTCAGCAACAAATTGGATCGTGGCCAGCCAATCTGACCGCCTAACCTGTCACTTCGACTGAAATTAATTCAATTCGACGACACATTGCGTCTTATTAACGAGCGCTACGCTCCCTAGAATGGCTGCCATCTTTTCCTATACTCCACGGGTTGTGCCCCGTCGAGTTGCCAGCAAGGTCAGCCATGAACACCACCAACAAAAACAATCGCCACCCTGCAGACGGTAAAAAACCCATCACCATCTTTGGCCCGGATTTTCCGTTCGCCTTCGATGACTGGATCGAGCACCCAGCCGGGCTAGGCAGCATTCCCGCCGCCAACCACGGAGCCGAAGTGGCGATTGTCGGTGCGGGTATCGCCGGGCTGGTGGCGGCCTACGAGCTTATGAAGCTCGGCCTCAAGCCGGTGGTGTACGAGGCCTCGAAAATGGGCGGGCGCCTGCGTTCCCAGGCGTTTGAAGGGGCCGAAGGCATCATCGCGGAGCTGGGCGGTATGCGCTTCCCGGTGTCATCGACGGCGTTCTACCACTATGTGGACAAGCTGGGCCTTGAAACCAAGCCGTTTCCCAACCCGTTGACGCCCGCTTCCGGCAGCACCGTGATCGACCTGGAAGGCCAGACCCATTACGCACAGAAACTCGCCGACCTTCCTGCACTGTTCCAGGAAGTGGCTGACGCCTGGGCCGATGCATTGGAAGCCGGCTCACAGTTCAGCGATATCCAGCAAGCTATCCGCGACCGCGATGTGCCTCGCCTCAAAGCGCTGTGGAACAGCCTGGTGCCGCTGTGGGACGACCGCACCTTCTATGACTTCGTCGCCACTTCCAAGGCGTTCGCCAAGCTGTCATTCCATCACCGCGAAGTATTCGGCCAGGTGGGCTTCGGCACCGGTGGCTGGGACTCGGACTTCCCCAACTCGATGCTGGAAATCTTCCGGGTGGTGATGACCAACTGCGACGACCACCAGCACCTGGTGGTCGGTGGCGTAGCACAAGTGCCCATGGGTATCTGGCGTCATGTGCCAGAGCGCTGCGCCCATTGGCCAACCGGCACCAGCCTCAGCTCCCTGCACCATGGCGCGCCACGGGCCGGGGTCAAACGCATTGCCCATGCTGCCGACGGGCGTTTCGCGGTGACTGACAACTATGGTGACACTCGGGAATACGCCGCAGTGTTGACCACCTGCCAAAGCTGGCTGCTGACCACCCAGATCGAATGCGACGAAACCCTGTTCTCGCAAAAAATGTGGATGGCCCTGGACCGCACACGCTATATGCAGTCATCGAAAACCTTTGTCATGGTCGACCGGCCTTTCTGGAAGGACAAAGACCCACAAACCGGCCGCGACCTGATGAGCATGACCCTCACCGACCGCCTGACCCGTGGCACCTACCTGTTCGACAATGGCGACGACAAGCCGGGGGTCATTTGCCTGTCCTACTCGTGGATGAGCGATGCCCTGAAAATGCTGCCGCAGCCCATCGATAAACGGGTGAAACTGGCCCTCGACGCGCTGAAAAAGATCTACCCGAACGTCGACATCAAGGCGCGCATCATCGGCGACCCGATCACCGTTTCCTGGGAGGCCGACCCGCATTTCCTCGGTGCATTCAAAGGCGCGTTGCCGGGCCATTACCGCTATAACCAGCGCATGTACGCGCACTTCATGCAAAAGGATATGCCGGCCGAGCAGCGCGGGATCTTCATTGCCGGCGATGACGTATCCTGGACTCCAGCCTGGGTCGAAGGCGCAGTGCAGACCTCGTTGAACGCGGTTTGGGGCATCATGACCCACTTCGGTGGCAGTACCCACCCGCAAAACCCGGGGCCTGGGGATGTATTCGATGAAATCGGCCCCATCGCCCTGGCCGAATAAGGAGCCAAGCCATGCGTGTCGCCCTGTATCAATGCCCGCCATTGCCGCTGGATGTCGCCGGCAACCTCAAGCGTCTGCACATCGTCGCCCATGAAGCGTCCGATGCAGACCTGCTGGTGCTGCCGGAAATGTTCCTCAGCGGCTACAACATCGGCACTGAAGCTGTGGGCGCACTGGCCGAGGCGCAGGATGGGCCGTCGGCGCAGACCATTGCCGAACTGGCGCGCAACGCGGGCCTGGCGATTCTCTATGGCTACCCGGAGCGGGCCGAGGACGGGCAGATCTACAATGCCGTGCAACTGATCGACGCCAACGGCCAACGCCTGTGCAACTACCGCAAGACGCACCTGTTCGGCGACCTCGATCACTCAATGTTCAGCGCCGGCGGCGATGAGTTCCCCATCGTCGAGCTGAACGGCTGGGCGCTGGGAATGCTGATCTGCTATGACCTGGAGTTCCCGGAAAACACCCGGCGCCTGGCCCTGGCCGGTGCCGAGTTGATCCTGGTTCCGACGGCCAATATGGTGCCCTTCGACTTCGTCGCCGACGTCACCGTGCGTGCGCGGGCCTTTGAAAACCAGTGCTATGTGGCCTACGCCAACTATTGCGGGCATGAAGACCAGATCCAGTATTGCGGGCAAAGCAGCATCGCCGCGCCCAATGGTCAACGCGTCGCCCAGGCTGGCCTGGATGAGGCGCTGATCGTCGCTACCCTCGATCGCCAACTGATACATGACGCGCAAGCGGCCAATCACTACCTCGCGGACCGACGTCCCGAGCTGTATGCCGCGCTGCACAAGCACTGACCACCGCGCTTTGCGCTAGCATAGGCACTTCCTACGTTCTGGAAGTGCTCATGCCTGTGCCGGCCCACCCTCATCACCTGCAACTGACCCTGGCCAATGGCCTGCGGGTTTCCCTGCGCCACGCCCCACGTCTCAAGCGCTGTGCAGCAGCCTTGCAGGTCGCGGCCGGCAGCCATGACGTGCCATTGGCCTGGCCGGGGCTGGCGCACTTTCTGGAGCATCTGCTGTTTCTTGGCACCGAGGCCTTTCCTGCATCTGACGGCTTGATGGCCTACGTGCAGCGCCACGGCGGCTTGGTCAATGCCAGTACCCGCGAACGCACTACCGACTTCTTCTTTGAAGTGCCCACCCCAGTGTTTGGCGACGCGCTGCAGCGCCTGGGCGATATGCTCACTCACCCACGCCTGGCCATGGACGATCAACTGCGCGAGCGCGAAGTGTTACAGGCCGAATTTATCGCCTGGTCCCAGGATGCCGAGGCACAGCAGCAGGTCGCGCTCCTCGAAGGCCTCGCCGCCGGGCATCCGCTGCGGGGTTTTCATGCGGGTAATCGCGATAGCCTGCCGGTGGAACGGGAGGATTTCCAACAAGGCTTGCTGGGGTTTTATCAGGACTTCTATCACGCCGGGCAAATGACCTTGAGCCTTGTCGGCCCACAGTCGCTGGAGGAACTGCAAGCCCTGGCCCAGTACGTTGGCGAGCGCCTGCGCCCAGGCCCGCGGCGCCCGCAGCAAGCACCACCAGCACTCATGAGTGGCAATAAACACCGCTACTCACACCCTGGTAAACACCATTTGCATCACATCATCGCCTGCAACACCCCCCATGAAGCCTTGGTATTCCTCTGCACCTGGCTGAATAAGGCGGCGCCGGGCGGCTTGCTTGCCGAGTTGAAAGCACGCGGATGGGCAAGTGCATTGCATGCCAAGGTGCTGTACCAGTTTGCCGGGCAGGCGTTGCTGGATATTGAGTTCACCCTGGGGTCAAACGGAGCACAACAGGTTGCGGCAATCGAAGCGCTCCTCAATGACTGGCTGAGCTTTTTCGCCCACAGCGATTGGACAGCACTGCGGGCAGAGTACGCCCTGCTGGGCGCTCGCCAGCAGCAAACCAGTGGCGCGCTGGCCTTGGCACAACACGACCAACCGCCACTGTCCGAAGAGCATTGCCAAGCCCTCCAAGCGATGTTGGGCGCCTTGCATCTACCGCACGCCAAACAGGCCTGGAAGCTGCCACCTGGCAACCCATTCCTGCAACAGACGACTAAAGAGGAACGCCCCGGCCTGATTCGCGGCCAGACCAGCGCCCATCGCGGCTTGCGCACCTTCGCCCAGGATCGCTCCCGTGGCAGGCGCGAGCTGCCAGCCCTGACGTTCAGCCGAGCGCTGCCAGACGACACTGGCGAAGGTGCCCTTTATCTGTGCTGGCAGCTGGATACGCCCGAGCATGGAGCGCTTTTCCCACGCTTGGCCAACAGCCTCCAACCACTGCGAGAAAACGCCCGTCAGGCCGGTGTGGAAACTTCCTTCGAGGCCATAGGTAACAACTGGCTCCTGAAAATGACCGGTCTGCATGAGCCCATGCCGATCATCATCGAACAACTGGCACGTGACCTGACTCAGCCCGACGCCAGCCGATGGCAAGAGATACCCACCAACCCGCTGCCGCAAATGGCCATTCGTGAGTTGCTCAAGGCATTGCCAGCCCGTGCTGCCGACACCGCGCGCATCATCGACATCAACGTGCTACCTGACCTGTGGGCCACTGCCCGCTGGCAAGGCCTGGGCATCGGTGTACCGGCCGTGTGGGAAATGGCGATCAAAAATGCGGCGGCACGCCTGCCCGGACAATCGGCCGACGTTGAGTACAAGGCCCAGCCCATCAACGGCCAGCGTCGCTGGCAAACCTGCGACACCGCTGGCGACGAAGCCGCCTTGCTGCTGTTCTGCCCGGCGCCGAGCCTATCCCTCGCCGACGAGGCCGACTGGCGATTGCTCGCACACCTGGCCCAAACCCCGTTCTACCAGCGCTTGCGCGTCGAACTGCAAGTGGGCTACGCGGTATTCAGTGGTATCCGACAGTTCAATGGGCAAACCGGCCTGTTATTTGGCGTTCAGTCACCCAATGTCGCGCTGGCGGACCTGTTCGATCACGTCCAAGCCTTCCTCAAGCAACTGCCAGCCCTGGTCAATGGGAGCCAAGACCTGGGCAACGCAGCTCTGGCCCAGCAGTTCTCGCCGCAGACGCTGCCCACCGCCCAAGCCGCCGAGCTGCTCTGGCAGGCCCGTTTGGCGGGGCATGGCACGGACTATCTTGAGCCGCTGCAAGAGTTGATTCGGACCCGTACACGCCAGCATCTGGTTGACGCGGCGCAGCAACTCAACCAAGCCGCTGGCGGCTGGCACTGCCTGGCCAATGGTGCGGCGGTGGGCGACTCCTGGCAGCCGTAAAGCTGATCGTTGCCGATGCTGCAACAGGCTTTTTCCGCCAAGACAGCGCTAGCTCGACGAGAAATAAGTAATATTCCCACACACATCTGAACATCTCCGACTGGAGGTGGACTATATGTATTACTTGGTAGTAAACGTCCCATCCCTTCGTAGGAGTATGAATATGACCTGGTCCAAACCTGCTTACACTGATCTGCGTATCGGTTTTGAAGTCACCATGTACTTCGCCAGCCGCTGATTGCTTTTGTATTGCAATGCAACGCCTCGGCTCGCCGGGGCGTTTTTATGTTGAGTCTTGTGTAAAGGAGCGGCGATGTTTGTCCAGATTCTAGGTTCGGCTGCCGGTGGCGGTTTCCCGCAATGGAACTGCAACTGTGTGAACTGTGCTGACTTTCGCGATGGCAGCCTGCGGGCCCAGGCGCGTACCCAATCGTCCATCGCCCTTTCCGACGACGGTGTGAACTGGGTGCTGTGCAACGCCTCGCCCGACATCCGCGCCCAATTGCAAGGCTTTGCACCGATGCAGCCCGGCCGCGCGCTACGCGATACCGGGATCAGCGCAATCATCCTGATGGACAGCCAGATCGACCACACCACAGGCTTGCTCAGCCTGCGCGAAGGCTGCCCGCACCAGGTGTGGTGCACCGACATGGTCCATGAAGACCTGAGCACCGGCTTTCCATTGTTCACCATGCTGGCTCACTGGAATGGTGGCCTGGATTGGCAGCGGATCGCGCTGGATGCCCGCTTCACCATTCCCGCCTGCCCCAACCTGCGCTTCACCCCGCTCCCTTTGCGCAGCGCCGCACCACCCTACTCGCCCCATCGGTTCGACCCACATCCCGGTGACAATATCGGCTTGATCGTCGAAGACCTGCGCAGCGGCGGCAAGCTGTTCTATGCCCCCGGCCTGGGCCAGGTGGACGCGCCGCTGCTGGAGATGATGGCCGCCAGCGACTGCCTGCTGGTCGACGGCACGATGTGGGATGACGATGAAATGCAGCGCCGTGGCGTCGGCACCCGCACCGGCCGTGAAATGGGCCACCTGGCCCAGAACGGCCCCGGCGGCATGCTGGAGGTGCTGGAGCAGTTGCCCAAGCAGCGCAAGGTGCTTATCCATATCAACAACACCAACCCGATCCTCGACGAAGACTCCCCTGAACGGGCCGAGTTGGCGCGGCGCAATGTAGAAGTAGCCTACGACGGCATGCGCATCGAATTGTAGGAGAGCCCCAATGACCGATACACCGCTGACCCCCGCCGACTTTGAACAGGCCTTGCGGGCCAAGGGCGCCTTCTACCATATCCACCACCCCTATCATGTGGCGATGTATGAAGGCCGGGCGACTCGCGAACAGATCCAGGGCTGGGTTGCCAACCGTTTCTACTACCAGGTGAACATTCCACTGAAGGACGCTGCGATCCTGGCCAACTGCCCGGATCGGGAAATCCGCCGCGAGTGGATCCAGCGCCTGCTCGACCATGACGGCGCCCCTGGCGAAGACGGCGGCATCGAAGCCTGGCTGCGCCTGGGCCAGGCGGTGGGCCTGGACCCGGATCAACTGCGCTCCCAGGAACTCGTGTTACCCGGTGTGCGGTTTGCCGTCGATGCCTACGTCAACTTCGCCCGCCGGGCCAGTTGGCAGGAAGCCGCCAGCAGCTCCCTGACCGAGTTGTTCGCCCCTCAGATCCACCAGTCACGCCTCGACAGCTGGCCCCAGCATTACCCATGGATCGACCCTGCCGGCTATGCGTATTTCCGCACCCGCCTGGGCCAGGCCCGACGCGACGTCGAGCACGGGCTGGCGATCACCCTGGAACACTACACCACCCGTGCGGGCCAGGAGCGGATGCTGGAGATTCTCCAGTTCAAACTGGACATTCTGTGGAGCATGCTCGATGCCATGAGCATGGCCTATGAACTGAACCGCCCGCCTTATCACAGCGTGACCACGCAGCGGGCCTGGCATAAAGGGATCACCCTATGAGTTTCGACCGCAGCAAAAAGCCGGCGTGGCGCCAGGGCTATCGCTACCAATACGAGCCAGCGCAGAAAGGCCACGTATTGCTGTACCCCGAAGGCATGATCAAGCTCAACGACAGTGCCGCCTTGATCGGCGGCCTGATCGATGGCGAGCGCAGTGTGGCAGCCATCATTGGCGAGCTGGAGCAACAATTCCCAGGCGTGCCCGAACTCGGTGAAGACATCGAGCAGTTCATGGAGGTCGCACGTGCAGAGCACTGGATCGAACTTGCCTGAAACACCCGCGATCGGCCTGCCGCTCTGGTTGCTCGCCGAGCTGACCTACCGCTGCCCGCTACAGTGCCCGTATTGCTCCAACCCACTGGATTTCGCCGAGCAGGGCAAGGAGTTGAGCACCGAGCAGTGGATCAAGGTGTTTCGCGAGGCTCGGGAAATGGGCGCAGCCCAACTGGGGTTTTCCGGCGGTGAGCCGCTGGTGCGTCAGGACCTCGCCGAACTGATCGGCGAAGCGCGCAAGCTGGGGTTCTATACCAACCTGATCACCTCCGGCATCGGCCTGACCGAGCAGAAGATCAGCGACTTCAAGAAGGCTGGCCTGGACCATATCCAGATCAGCTTCCAGGCCAGCGACGAGCAGGTGAACAACCTGCTGGCCGGCTCCAAAAAAGCCTTTGCGCAGAAGCTGGAGATGGCCCGGGCGGTCAAAGCCCATGGCTATCCAATGGTGCTGAACTTTGTTACCCACAGGCACAACATCGACAAGATCGACCGCATCATCGAGCTGTGTATTGCCCTTGAGGCGGACTTTGTCGAACTCGCCACCTGCCAGTTCTACGGCTGGGCGCAACTCAACCGCGTTGGCCTGCTGCCGACCCAGGCGCAACTGACCCGTGCCGAACGCATCACCAACGAATACCGCGCCAAGCTGGAAGCCGAAGATCATCCCTGCAAATTGATCTTTGTTACGCCGGACTACTACGAGGAACGCCCGAAGGCCTGTATGAATGGCTGGGGCAGTATCTTTCTGACAGTCACACCAGACGGTACGGCCCTACCTTGTCACGGCGCCCGACAGATGCCAGTGCAGTTTCCCAATGTGCGTGACCACAGCATGCAGCACATCTGGTACGACTCGTTTGGCTTCAACCGCTTTCGCGGCTATGACTGGATGCCCGAGCCATGCCGCTCGTGCGACGAGAAGGAAAAGGACTTCGGCGGCTGCCGCTGCCAGGCGTTCATGCTGACTGGCGACGCCAGCAACGCCGACCCGGTCTGCAGCAAGTCCGCCGATCACGGCATCATCCTCAATGCCCGCCGGGAAGCCGAGCACGCTATGCAAACCATCGAACAACTGGCGTTTCGCAATGAGCGCAACTCACGGCTGATCGCCAAAGGCTGACGGGTCAGCGCTTGGCGATGATGTACACCGCATGCACGATGCCCGGGATGTAGCCACACAGGGTCAGCAGGATATTCAGCCAGAACGCGCCGGCGAAGCCTACTTGCAGGAACACACCCACGGGCGGCAACACAATGGCGATGATGATACGAATGAAATCCATGGGTCAGCTCCGAAAAATCGGCTCGTGTGAGCCGTACAGTTAATCGACCCTGGGCGCGCGTGAGGGTTCAGTAGGATCTGGCACGGGGCTATCCTCCTCAGGCGAGGATTTCCAGCCCATGCTTTTGCACGATGCTCAGCAACGTGAGCGCCATGCCGATGCCCGCTAAAGAGCCGTTTATTTCGATAAGCCTCAAGCCTCCTTTTCAATCCAAAAATGACACGCAAAAAAACGCCCCCAGCCAAAAGAATCAGGCTGGAGGCGCCGCGTATACCGCGAGACGGTTCAGGAATAAGGGTTAAACGGCAATGCCCTTGCGGCATTGCAGTTGGGCGGTGTGCACACGGGAGAACGCCCGGGCCAGACGCAGCAGCATTTCGTCAATGCTACTCTTGCTCACCGTCAACGCCGGGGTGAAGCTCAGGCAGTCGGGCTGTGGGGCATAAAGGATCAGGCCTTCATAAAGTGCCGCCTTGACCACCGCATCTGCCGAATCATCTGACAAGGCCAGGCCCAACAACAGGCCCTGGCCTCGCAGCTCGCCCTGGCCATATCGACGGGCAAGGCGCGCCAAACCCTCGGACAGATACTGGCCAATATCGCGGACATGCTCGAAGAAGCCGTGCCCCAGTACACTATCGAGCACGGCAACTCCGGCAGCCGCCATCAGGGCATTGCCATGGTGAGTGCCGTCCAGCTCACCCAATTCAAAGCAGCACGCTTTGCCGCGAGCCAGCAGCGCTGCCAATGGCACTCCGCCGCCCAGGCCTTTGCCAAGGGCGACGATGTCGGCGCGCACGCCGTAGCGTTGCTCGGCCAGCAGGGTGCCGCAACGGCCCATCCCGGTTTGTACTTCGTCAAGGATCAGCAGGATGCCCAGCTCCCGGCATAGCCGCTCAACCCCCTTGAGGTAATGTTCGGTGGCTGGAATGACACCCGCGTCGCCCTGGATCGGCTCCAGCATGATTGCCACGGTTTGCGCATCGACCGCCTCATGCAGGGCCGGTAAATCGTTGAACGGCACGTGGCAAAAACCGGGCAGTTGCGGTTCGAAACGATTGTTGCCAGTCCCCCCCGAGGCCGCCAGTGTGGCCAGGTTGCGGCCGTGACAGGCATTGCCCGCAGTGATAATGCGAGAGGCGCCGCCACGGTGCAGTTGGCCCCACTTGCGCGCCAACTTGATGGCCGCCTCGCAGGCCTCCGTCCCGCTGTTGAGCAGGTAGGCCTGGTCACTGCCGGTGCTGTGGCACAGGCGCTCCACCAGGTTCAGTTGGTTGCGGTTGTACAGCCCGATGCCAGGATTGATCAGGGCCTGCGCCTGGTCAGCCAACGCGCGCACCAGCACCGAGGGGCTGTGGCCAAGGCTGTTGGCAGCGCCGCCCTGGGTAAAGTCCAGGTACGCACGGTCTGCACTGTCCCAAAGCCAGGATCCCTGGCCACGCACGAAAATCTGAGGTGGCCGGGCCACGGTGGGCATCAGGGATTGGCTGGAACGCTCATCGCGCAACGTCGGGGTTTTCCCGTCCAGTAGCAGATCATCCAGGCTCGGTGCCGGGCGGCGCAGGTTGAACAGGTTCATGCCCGCACACTCCACAGGTTGTTGGCAACCCAAAATTGGCGGGAACCCACCAAGCCATTTTTTGCCTTGCCTATGTAAACACCATCGCTGTAAACGGTATTCATCGCGCGTCTCGGCCCTGTAAGCCCTGTGAATAGGCGCTAGACTAGGCGCCTTGAGGGCGTACAGCCATTTCGATTTTCCAGCTTTTTCGATAAGCATTACTTATGGATTTCAAACAACTGCGTTATTTCGTCGCGGTGTACGAAGAAGGTCATGTCGGCCGGGCCGCCGAGCGCCTGTCGATCTCCCAACCGGCGCTGTCGCAACAGATCCGCCAATTGGAGCAGCACCTGGACGTAAGCCTGTTCGAACGCAGCAGCAAACGCCTGTTGCCAACCCTGGCCGCCCACACCCTGTACAACCACGCCCTGCCCTTGCTCGATGGTATGCAGCAAGCCGTCGAGGCGTTGCGCCACTTCAAGGGGCAAGCCCTGCGCACCCTGGCCATCGGCGTGCTGCAAACCGTGCATACCAGCCTGGTGCCGCAGATGCTCGAACGGGTGCGCAAGGCCCAGCCGCACCTGGTAGTGCAGATCTACGAGTTGACGGGCCTGGAGATCGAACGTCGCCTGCTCAATGGCTCACTGGACATTGGCATCAGCTACCTACCGGCACGCCAGCCCGGTTTGCACGGCGTATTGCTGTATGAAGATGAACTGAAAGTCGTCATCCCGGCCGACCATCCCCTGCGTGAATTCAAGAAAGTCTCCCTCAAGCAGGCGGCAGAACTGCCCATGTTGCTGCTGGGGGAAGAGTTCCAGATCAGGCAGATCTGGCAGGCGCAACTGACGAACCTGGGACGCCGGCCGCAGGTACAGGCCGAACTGAATACCATGGTGGGGATTCTCGACAGCCTGCCCTACACCAAACTGGCGACGGTACTGCCGGGCCGTTCTCAGGACGAACACAACAGCCAGGCGCTGCTGTGGAAACCCTTGAGCGAACCACGGGTGCCGCTGAAGGTGGGGTTGGTGTGTCGGGACGTGCAACGTCAGCAGGCAACGCTTGAGCTGCTGCGCACCTTGCTCGAAGGCGTGATGAATGGTCCACATGGGGCGGCGACCATGGTAGACGGGCTGGCCTGAACTTTTTCGCGGGCAATAAGAAAACCCCGCCGAAGCGGGGCTTTGCAGACTGTTTCCCTGACATCCATTTCACTCCGCCATCCTGGCAGAATCCTACGTGTCCATGTTGTTGCTTTGCGCTTCCTGCGCGACGTCCATGTGAAGTAGATTAGCCGTGGATCCAATCTGGCGATAGAGGACGATTAGCAGCACGTCATGTAAGAGAATGCTTACACGCCCTCCCCCTTAGAACTGCGTTTCGTCCAGCAAGAACAGCGATTCACTACCGGCCTTCACCGAGGCACTCAGGGAGTGGATACGCGGCAGCAGGCGGGCAAAGTAGAAGCGCGCCGTCCCCAGTTTGCTGGCATAGAAGTCTTCTTCAGCCTCCTTGCCCAAGGCCGCCTTGGCCATCAAGGCCCACATGTAGGCATAGGCCATGTAGCCAAAGGCATGCAGATACTCCACCGAGGCCGCACCGATTTCATTCGGGTTGGTCTTGGCGCGATCCAATACCCAGGCGGTCAGGTTGTCGAGTTCGTCCACCGCAGCGCTCAGCGGCAGGGTGAACTCGCCCAGGTCGCTGCTGGCGGTGGTGATGAAATGGCGCACCTCATCAGCGAACAGGGTGTAGAACGCCCCACCACTGCCAACAATCTTGCGCCCCATCAAGTCCAGCGCCTGGATGCCGTTGGTGCCTTCGTAGATCTGGGTAATGCGCACATCACGCACCAACTGCTCCTGACCCCACTCGCGAATATAGCCATGGCCGCCAAAAATCTGTTGGCCGTGCACGGTGGTTTCCAAGCCCAGGTCGGTGAGGAACGCCTTGGAGACCGGGGTCAACAGCGCCACCAGGTCATCCGCACGCTTGCGGGTCGCGGCGTCTTCACTGAACTTGGCGGTGTCCAATTGCATCGCCACATAGGTGGAGAATGCACGGCCGCCTTCGTTCGCCGCCTTCATGGTCAACAGCATGCGACGCACATCAGGGTGATTGATGATCGGGTCGGCGATCTTGTCTTTGGCCTTGGGGCCCGTCGGCGAGCGGCTTTGCAGGCGGTCACGCGCGTATTCGACGGCGTTCTGGTAGGAGCGCTCGCCAGTCGCCAGCCCCTGGATGCCAACCCCCAGGCGCTCGTAGTTCATCATGGTGAACATCGCCGCCAGGCCACGGTTCGGCTCGCCGACCAGATAGCCAACAGCCTCATCGAAGTTCATGACACAGGTCGCAGAGGCCTGGATGCCCATCTTGTGTTCGATCGAGCCACAGGTCACCGGGTTGCGCGCACCCAGGCTGCCATCGGCATTGACCATGAACTTGGGCACCAGGAACAGCGAGATGCCCTTGGGACCGGCCGGGGCGTCCGGTAACTTTGCCAGCACCAGGTGAATAATGTTTTCGGTGAGGTCGTGCTCGCCACCAGTGATAAAGATCTTGGTGCCGCTGACCTTGTAGGAGCCGTCCGCCTGAGGCTCGGCCTTGGTGCGGATAATCCCCAGGTCGGTACCGGCATGGGGCTCGGTCAGGCACATGGAACCGGCCCACACGCCCGCGTACATATTCGGCAGGTAGGTGGCTTTGAGTTCGTCGCTGGCGTGGGTGTTGATCGACACGCAGGCGCCGGACGTCAGCATCGGGTACAAGCCAAACGCCAGTCCCGACGAGTTGATCATTTCTTCGACCTGGGCCGACACGGCCTTGGGCATGCCCATGCCACCGTAGGCAGGATCGCCACCCACGCCCACCCAGCCGCCTTCGGCATAGGTCTTGTAAGCTTCGGGGAACCCGGCCGGGGTGCTGACCACGCCATTATCCCAGCGGCAACCTTCCTCGTCGCCGTTGCGGCTCAACGGGGCGATCGTCTTGGCGGTAACTTTGCCGGCTTCCTCAAGGATTGCTTCGACGGTTTGCGCATCCACGGTCTCGGCCAGGGCCGGCAATTGCGCCCACAGCTTGGCAACCTCGAATACTTCGTTGAGGACGAAGCGCATATCGCGCAGCGGCGCTTTGTAGTCAGCCATGGCAAACCTCGTGAGAACGTTAAAAGTGATTCGGTAGGATCGGTTTCACAGCCCCAGAGTGTAACCGAACAACTTTTGTGACACATAGGGTCCGCTTGTGACCAATTGGTATTTATCAGTCACGCAACCTTTGTAGGAGCCAACTTGCCACGGGCGTAGTCGGCATCGCCTTGGCCCGCGCCCAACTGCGCCTGCGCCACCAGCGCCATGCGCAGCCACAGGCAGGCATGGTGAGGTCTCCGGCGGCAGATGGCTCCAACCTACTGCCGCCGATTGCCCCGGACAATCACTGTACGGGCGCTGAATACACCACCATTACTCAACCGGCAGCGCCCTGCATGCGCACCGCGCCACGGCGGTTCTGGCCAGCCGCCACGACACAGTTACGCCCGGCGCCCTTGGCGTTGTACAGCGCCTGGTCGGCGGATTTGAGCACCTCTTCCGGGGTGCGCTGTTCGGCCTGGCGCTCGGCGACGCCGATGCTCACTGTCACCGAAACACTGGAATCACCACCCCCCGAACGTCGCTGGCGGCCCTGATGGTCGTCCTGGGGGCGACTGTCCTGGTTGCGCAACTTGATGTTGTAGTTGGCGATGATCTCGCGGATTTCTTCCAGGTGCGGCAGGCACTCGTCCAGGGTCTTGCCGGCGAACACCACGGCAAACTCTTCGCCGCCATACCGATAGGCACGGCCACCGCCGCTGACTTTCGACAGTTTGCTAGCCACCAGCCGCAGCACCTGGTCACCGACATCGTGGCCGTGGGTGTCGTTGAACCGCTTGAAGTGGTCGACGTCGCTCATCGCCAGCACATAGTTGCGCCCCAGGCGCTGCATGCGCTCGTTGAGGGCGCGGCGTCCCGGCAGGCCAGTGAGTTCATCGCGAAAGGCCATTTGATAGGCCTCATGGGACACTCCCGCCGCGATCATCAACATCACCTGGCTGCACATGATGTTCAAGGTGAACGGCAGGATAAAGGTCTGCGGTAACATCCAGAACAGCCCCAGCAACCCCACCAGTTGCGCGGCATGCAATGGCCGAGGCTCACGCCAGTACTGCACTGCCAATGCCACAAAGCCCAGGATGAACACCGGGTACGACAGTTGGATCAAGCTCATCCACGTACCATGCAAGGCCGGCCAGCGAATCTGCGCCAGCCAGTTGAGCAACGGTTCCGGATAACTCTGCGTCAGGCCCAATGCCACGCTTCCTACGGCGAGCAGCACCGCGCAGCGTGCGACAAAGTCACGGAACAGGTGGGTCTTCTCCTGCCACAGGGCATAGATACTGAACAGCATCGGCAACAGCAGGCACACCAGATGGAACACCACGGCAGCGTCTTCGCGCACGCGGCCATTGTCGCGGTAGAAATCCGTCTGGGTGTCCAACAGGAAATAGGCGACGTACACCGTCACCATCAAGAACAGCTCACGCTGGCGGCGGTACACCGCGCAGTAGGCACCCCCCAACAACAGCACCAGGGTGGGTAGCACGTTGAACAGGGAAGTGAAGAAGACACTGAGGTCCTTGACGTAAGCAGCCGACAACCCCGCCAGCAATAACAGCAACGATGGTAGGAAATGACTGAAACGGACAGCGGACGCGCGCGACAAGGGTAAAGCTCCGACCCACAAAATAGATGGCACAGTGCCTTCACTGCACACAGTTAAGCACACTCAATGTGATCTGCGTCACATTGCCATCACTGTAACGGCAGCAAGGCGCAATCCCTGAGCGCACCACTCAGGTTTTTTCACCCGCTCACAAAAAAGCCGCCACTCCCGAAAGAGCGGCGGCTTGGCAGTGAACCCGCCGAGGCTTAGTAGCCCAGGTCGAAGTTCTCTTCTTTCATGTCCATCAGGTTGTTGGCACCCGACAGCATGGTGGCTACGTGGGTGCGGGTACGCGGCAGGATGCGCTGGAAGTAGAAGCGCGCAGTCTGCAACTTGGCGGTGTAGAAGCCTTCTTCGCTGGTGCCGGCAGCCAGTTTTTCGGCAGCCAGGCGGGCCATGTCGGCCCAGAAGTAAGCCAGGCAGGCATAACCGGAGTACATCAGGTAGTCCACGGAAGCGGCACCGACTTCTTCACGGTCCTTCATGGCAGCCATGCCGACCTTCATGGTCAACTCGCCCCATTCCTTGTTCAGTGCAGCCAGCGGGGCGACAAACTCGCTGACCGCTGCGTTGCCTTCGTTGGCCTGGCAGAACTTGTGGACGATCTTGGTGAAGCCCTTAAGCGCTTCGCCCTGGGTCATCAACACTTTACGGCCGAGCAAGTCCAGCGCCTGGATGCCGGTGGTGCCTTCGTACAGCATCGAGATGCGGCTGTCGCGAACGTTCTGCTCCATGCCCCACTCGGCGATGAAGCCGTGACCGCCGTAGATCTGCACGCCGTGGTTGGCGGACTCAAAACCGACTTCGGTCATGAACGCCTTGGCAATTGGGGTCATGAACGCCAGCAGGCCATCAGCCTGTTTCTTGGCTTCATCGTCGGTGCCGTACTTGACGATATCCACTTGCTTGGCGGTGAAGTACACCATCGCACGGTTGCCTTCGGCGAAGGCTTTCATGGTCAGCAGCATGCGGCGCACATCAGGGTGCACGATGATCGGGTCAGCCGCCTTGTCCGGCGCTTTCGGGCCAGTCAGGGAGCGCATTTGCAGGCGGTCACGGGCGTATTTGAGGCCACCCTGGAAACCGATCTCGGCGTGGGACAAACCTTGCAGCGCAGTACCCAGGCGAGCGGTGTTCATAAAGGTGAACATGCAGTTCAGGCCTTTGTTCGCCGGGCCGATCAGGTAACCGGTGGCTGCGTCGAAGTTCATCACGCAGGTGGCGTTGCCGTGGATGCCCATCTTGTGTTCCAGGGAGCCACAGGACACCGCGTTACGCTCACCCACCGAACCATCGGCGTTAGGCAGGAACTTAGGCACGATAAACAGCGAGATACCTTTGGTGCCAGCCGGAGCGTCCGGCAG
>Ga0180008_1000865_pt1 | contig 21586 bp, 24 predicted proteins | sample MM_PW_MetaG_FD_121121 | JGI IMG/M metagenome (GOLD analysis project Ga0180008, IMG submission 121121) | Groundwater microbial communities from the Aspo Hard Rock Laboratory (HRL) deep subsurface site, Sweden - MM_PW_MetaG | ecosystem: Environmental > Aquatic > Deep subsurface > Groundwater...
AAAGTTCTGTACGTACTCTTATTTGGGAATCCATGGAAAGGAAAAACGATGAAAGATAGAACTCAGAGGTTGTTGGATCTTAAGACCGAATCCGAAAGAAATAAGGAAGCGAAACATAAAATGCAAGGAAGACTTGAGAGTATTGCCGAATCGCTCAAGAATAAATTCGAAGTTAGTGATAAGAAATCGGCGATCGCCTCACGAAACACTCAATACGGAGAGCTCGAAAAGTTAAAGGCGAGATTCGATGAATTACTGGCTTCTGCTGAGGAGAAGTATAATGAAAAGGGCTGAGAGGTTAACTAAATTTAGAGAACGAATTCATAACGTCAGAGGAGTGAAGGAAAAGTTCGAGAACCTTTTAACAGGAAAAAAGAAGGTTCTTAAATCTACTACTAAAGAGTTGGTGGACTCACAAATCGCACAACGAATTATTCAAGTCGTTGCTAAAGAAACTCAATCCCAACTTGAATATAGTATTTCAGAAATGTCGACGCTTGCTTTAAAAACCGTTTTCGACGATCCTTATAGACTGGTTGTTGAATTTACCGAGTTTGGAGTTCAAAGAACGGAATGTAAAATGTTCTTTGAAAGGGATGACTACGAGTTCGAACCAGGAGAAGAAACTGGAGGAGGTGCGGAGGAGGTAGCGGAATTTTCTTTACGACCTGCCGCATTCATGGTGGGAATAAATAAGTGTAGAAATGTACTCCTTGCTGACGAACCGTTTATTAAATTAAAAGGAGAAGAGGCAAATATTCGCGCTTTACAACTTCTCCAAAAGATATCGAGAGAACTTAATTTACAAATCATCATGGTGAGCGACGAACGAGTTAGTAGAGAATTAATTTTACAAAATACGGATAGATTATTTTTGGTTGAAAAAGATGGGAATAAATCAGTCATCACGACTTTCGAGAAATAAGGAGACGATAATGAAACCAGAAAATTGTATTTTTTATAATTTAGAACTCTGCCCTATGGATAAACGTCCTGAAGGGGAAACTTCCCTTTTCCATCCTTGTTGTCGTGAATGCAAAAAGAAATGTAAACATACGAAAACCCATTACGAAGACTGGCCGGAAAATGAACAAATCGAAGTTTGCGATCTTTGTGGAATGTCCAGGTCATTATGGGAACAAGGGGAATCTTCGTGGAAGATGGTATATAACCTTGATGAAGTAAGAAAAGAACTTCAAGATTTTTTTGATAATTCCCCTCCTCCTAAAAAAATCAGGGAGAGGCTTAACATCGGACCTGTCCGAATCTCCAGCACTGATCCCCAGTGGATGAAAAGGATCAAAGCTCTGAGAGAAGCAATAGAAGGGGCAGGGAAAAAAGCAAGAATTGGACATTGGATGTGACCATAACGAAAAATCAAAGGAGAAAAAAAATGAAATTGGCGGATTTATTAGAAGAGGCAAAGGCGGAAATGCTGAAAGAAGACAAAGAAGTGGCAAAAGAAATGATCAAACTCGGTCTTCGTGAGATTTTAGAAACGGAGAAGCTTCTTTCTGAAATGAAAGAGCAGTTTTCAGGCCTTCTTGACAAGGATCTCGACGATGTCCGGTGAACATATTCTTTTGTCGGATGGGAGCGGCCTGGTCATCGTTATTGGTGACCAGGCTTTCACCGCTGAGGGATACGGCATGCGGAGTTCCTGTTTCAACATTTCAACCCCGGCGATAGACGTGACTGGGATGATGGATGACTTCCCCATCTTTGCTCAGGGGCCGACCTCTGTATCCGTGAGCCTTGAGCTATATCTCAACGGAGAGATGAAAGTATCAGAGGGGAATATCCCAGCCATCAAAGAAGCCATGCGCAACCGGATCTTCGCAAAAATGCCCGTGTTGGATATTATAAAATACGTCCGAGGGAGGGTAAATCGAAAATGAGCGAACAATCCCCTTGCAAAGGATGCGCAATTCTGGATTCGAGATTTCATCCTGGATGCAGAGAATCATGTGATAGACTGAAAAGATATCGGACCATTCATTGCTCAAATATAATGTCCGCTTTTAATCATCACCGACCAGAAGAAACATCTACCTTTGGTGGAAACTGGAATAGTGGAAAGGTGAGGGAAGAATGATGAATAAAACAAGAATTATATCTCTTTTGGTATGCATTTATATTTTGTCTTGTGTATGGAGATCCGCCCCTCCTCTGATTCAAGGTTCAATCCTATCCGCCGGAAAAATTCTTTTTTTAACATTCGTCTTTCTATATTGTTTTTGCAGTTTTCATTCTGGCAAATTTGAAATATCCTGGATAATCGATTTTCTTCGCTTTCTTTGGAGCGGGGAGAATAAAAATACCGATCTTTAAATATCCAAGGCTTTTCTGCTCTTGGAATTCCTTCTATCACAGAACCAGAACATCAGGATGGTTGAACACTCAAAGAAGACAAAGCTCAATATATACCGGAATAACTCCATTTTCACTTTTGTATCCAATGAAGCAAATCCACCCACTTCCTGCTCCAGCTTGAAGGTCAAAAGAGTAGTGATAACCACCCAATAATAAGTGACAGAGGGCCTGACAGCCATTTTCATCACATCGACAAGGGCAAAAAGAAGAGCAATCATGGTCCCGCAAAGAATCCTAACCCATTGATGGAAATAATACCAAGCAGTCACGGGGCGCATCAGATAATCCATATATTCCTTCTTAAAAAGAGTGATTCCCTCCTGCTTTACCGCTTCTTTATAAACATCAATATTTGCGACTTCCGTTGCCTTTCTTGTCTCCTCCACCGATACCTTTATCCGAGCATCCGCCTCCTTGATCATGATGTCGGCTTCTTTGTCCATCTTCGCCAGCTCATGGGTATTCTTGATCTTCATCATTTCCCGGTCATTCCACTGGGTGATGAGATTACCAATGAACCCGAAAGCTGTTCCCAAAACAGAAGAAGAAAGAAGACTCAAAATTGTGGTAAGCATTACATCACCCTCCCTTGGTTTAAATTTGAAATATGAAGATCAAAAGGCCTCCCGGCCCCCACATCAATTAATTGTCTTAATATCGGCCTTGAATATAAAACCGCATCTTGCCCCCTTAATTTGCCAAAATACTTTCCAACAATGATGCACCCTTCCGAATGGGTTTCCCATCCTTTCCTGAAATCGCCGGCAAAATTCCCATTATGCATTAGAATCCAGGAGCGCCCATCCACCTCCATAACCCAATATACATTTCCGAAGTGGGGGGATTTCCTTATTGTACAGCCGTAGATGCCCGGAGAAACGCATGAATACTTTGGGAGGTTATCTTCCCATGGCAATTCCATTACACAGCAGGAAAAGCCAAATGACGGGATTATGAGAGAGCCCTTTGTCCCCTGCTCACTTGAAGAGAACCTTGTCAGATATCCATTACCCATTATTGCCTTCCGGCTTCAATTCGATCAATCCGGTCTTTTAAATGAACCAACTCCCCTCCAATCCCTTCTTTAAGGGATAAAATTATTTCCTTTGTAAATTGATGTTGTTGTTCAAAAAGCCGGCCCTGAGCTTGAAGAGAGATAGCAAAAGTACCAATCTTGGATTCCATCGAAGCAAGGGTACTTGTAAATTGTGCCGTTTCCACTGATCTGTCTTCCCTGGCCTTGTCTCTTTTGATTTCAATTTTATTGAGAAGATCAAATATCACCTCTGACTTTTTTTCCGTTGCATCATGGCAATTCTTGCAGTCGTCAGAGGAGATATGGTTGTCACATTTGACTTTTAATTTTTCAATATCATTATCGTTTTCTTTGACCTTTTCAGTTATCTCCCCACATTTAACAGCTCCGGCAATAATTCCGAGAATAACACCGAATAGGGCACAATACCCGCTGATTGCAGACCAGAAATTTGGATTTGTTGTTGGGGACATGATTATGGTCCTTTCATTGATTAAATCCCATCGTGTTTAATCGTGTTTAAAATTATGATTCCAAAACGCAACGACATAAAAAACGACCACCGCCGCCAGCGATACAGAAATGGGCCACGCCTGCCCGTAGCGCCAGACCACCCACGCCAGAACCGCCGATATGCCTACCTTGAGTCCGACCACCGCAGGTACCAGGCCGAACCACCGGATCAGCCGCGCCACCAACGGATTTGCTTCCCGCCCGCCGCCCTGGATGATGGTGATGGTGGACCACGCATCATAGATCTGGATGATGATGGCCAGAGCCAGTAGGATTAGAGATACAGTCATCATGGGTTTTCTCCTTGGTCCGTAAGTCTTGTCATTACCTACCTTAATTCAACAGCATTTAGATAGAACACGGTAACAAACGTACCGGCCCCGGTAGCTGTTATGCTATGCTCAAAATTGCCATCGTCATTGCAGTTCACAATCCCCGGCTGCGAGTGGCGCAAGTTGTTTCCCATTGCGAGGCCGGTATTGCCAATATTAATCAGGATGTCAGCCATATCCGAAATGTCTTTACCGAGAGATAGCTGTGCATCCCCCGCCGACGATCCAGAATCTTTTACGTCCCACCGGCCATGGACCATTGAGATGCCGGCTGGCAGTTTTCCGTTGGACTGCTCTCGCAAATTTATTTCTGTATCAGCAGTTGTTGAATGAGAATCACCATAAAAGTCATTGAGGGTAACGACGGTATCAAAAACTACAACCTCCCCCGGCCTCGGCACAAATCGTTCACAGACGCTGCCGAAGACGAGCATGGGACCGGCCAAATACACATCTCCAGACGATTTTGTGAGTGATAATCTGAAGACTAATCCAGTAGATACATTTAAAGCAGACAATGTTACAGTAATCCACTCCCAGTCTCCACCGCCGGTATGATAATCAGATGATACATCGGTCCCGTCGTGGTCTATCTGTAATCTAAAATGGTCGCTTTCAGATGTTTTTGCCCATATTCCGAATGTAACGTTATCCACATTATTAAACTTCCGCTTAAACCAATCTGTAAGATAATAATCTTTTGGCCAAGACAAATAATCACCTGCGGCCCCTGGTACGCATTTCAAAGCAGTTGAAACTGGTGCATTTGGCAATTCGTCTTTTTGTACGTAAATACCTAAGGTGACATCCTTAAACCACCCATCCGGCGCTTTTGTGTCTGCTGCGGTGTAGGAGGGAACGACTTCGTAAACAGAGAAATCTTTAAACTCAATATTGTCAAATGCTTCCAACGACGATAATTGGAATGTCTCTGTGCCAGCGTCAGTGCTTTCGAAAGTAAATGTATGCGCAACCCATGACCCGGTAGTTGTAATGACTGATCCGACTTTTGCAACAGCCCCATTCCAATACCTAAACTGAAATGTCTTTCCGGAAGCGGTCCCGTCTTTAACGGTTAAAGATACCCGGTACAAATGGCCTATTTCGGTATCTCTCGCCGCCGTCAAATAAGCGATATCGCCCGCGCCGTCTTGCGCCCACTCATAGTGATCTGTGTCAAAAGTTAATGAACCGCCAGCCGATAGAGTCCAATTTGCAGTATTGTCGGCAGAACAGTCGTCACCCTCAAGCACCACACCATAGTTCGCTAATTCAGATTGGCTGTTGACCAGAAATTCGGCATTGGTCAGTTGGTTTACTTGTGGAGAATAGCGTTCGTCCCGTACCTTGTTCGGCATTGCGATGGCACCGGAAACAGTCCCATGCAAAGCATTGCCCGAAGCATCCCGCCATTGAGAAGTGCCTATACCATCAGGGGAAAGGTCGAGGACGCAGCCAATTTGAACAACCACGCTTGAATTTGTCCATGTGGTCGGAGTCGTACCGGTCGCCGTGAACTCTACCCCATCAGCATTTGATGCAGCGCCCACGTTGGTAAAGTCGTCAGCGGTTATCCAGTCCTTCAAACGGTAACGCTTGCCGATGGTTAGGGTGCCGCTTGTAAGCTCAGTCTGACTCGCCCCAAGGTATTTGTAGGGGATTGGTGCGCCGGCGGAGAGGGCTTTCATTTCAGTGACAGATAATTTGAGGTTGAACATCAGGTTTTTAAAATCGCTGCCGGACATATGTCCGGCAGCAGTGTACGCGCGCCGTCCAATATACAAATCGGTCGCCGTATCCAAAGTTACTGCCGATTGGGCTGATATGTCGGCACTGGCATAATTATCGCCGTCAATGAACAGATCAACGTTGCCGTCTCTGTCAAATGACGCTCCGAGGACATGATTCTTTCCATCGCTTAAATCTCCCACAAACCCAGCCCCATCGTAATTTGTTCCTGCCAACCGCACCCGAATACCTGCGGCTGCAACACTCGATACGCCCAGCGCAAAACCAGTGCTTACAGCCCCCTCCTTGGAAAGCGTGGCAACAAACGCGCCAGATTCGGCTTCGATAGAACTCATCGATACAAACGATAGGACGGAAAAATCACCAGTGCCGACATTTAAAGCCGTGTTGTGGGGCACGGCAACGGTATTATCCACGCCATTGAGGTGATACCCAGGCCCGCGCGCCACCAGATCCGCTGTGTTTTGCAGGCTGGTGATATAGCCGCCTTGTAAGTCTCCAGACGCGGCACTTACGGTCGCCGCAGTAACACCCCCGTCAGAATCAACGGCAAAGACTTCATTTCCACCCGAATCAAGGAGCCGATAACCATTTGTGCTTCCGTCACTTGTCGTGGCCTGAACTTCGCTCACCCGATCAGGGAGCATAAGGGTTGCACCAGAAGCAGGGAAAGCAGCATCATTGTTGTTGCCGCTGGAGTCGTAAATTTTATCCTGGGTTGCGTCTCGGGCATCCCATCTGCCGGTGATGCCGGCTTTAAATAATTTTAGCGTTTTAAAATAAAACACTTGGCCTGCTGCCACGCTTGTAGAATATGCACCAGCAACATCAGCAGGAGAAACATATAAAGAAGTATTTAAATTTTCAGGCGGACAAAACACTGTTGTTGTAACGGTCGATCCAGCCGGAACAGAAATCACAGGATATGTCCCGAGAAGCCCTCCGTTCCCTACAATGAAATAAGCGAGTGAGCTTCCTGCTGGGTTGTGAATTTTTAATTCAATATTATAGTTTTTCTCTTTTGTTACAGCAGCAGCCAAAGAAGCATCACTTCTACCAGCTGAATTAATGCGCTCAACACTTAACCAATCATCTTCTCCGTCAATCGAGTCCACATTGCCAGTTAAAGTTACGTTTGCGTCACCGCCTACCCAACCATCCAAACCCGCCGAAAAATCGCTCTCATAAACCGCCGTCTGACTCCCCTCAATATCCGCAAAGGCTGGGCCGTTTTTGTAATGATTGAGGACTTCGGCTGCGGTTAGGGCATGGTTGTAGATGCCTGAACATTCCACCAGCCCTTCATACTGAGTTGAAACAAGGCCCAAAATTCTAAATGGTTCAGAGTTACTGATGTCTCCACCAGACCCCGCAGATATCGTTTTGGTCTGATACAATTCTCCATCTATATATAATGATATGCTGCCATTTACCGAGGCAGTCTCCCGTATTACTACCGCCATAATTTCATGGATAGAATTTGCAGATAGTGTCGAAGCCGGAGTAAATAAAGAACCATTGATAATCCCGCCAGATCCTACTAACTGCATATAGTACTGGCCATTAACATACATCTGCAAAGACCAACCAACGGACAAGCCCCCTGCATATTTCGCTACCAAAACAACAGCAGTCGTTGGATTCCATGTAGGCAACGACCCACGGAAAAAGACAGAAAAAGCATTCGTCCCATTTTCGATATCGGTAGCGTCTGCGGCCGAAATTCCACCGACGGTGGTTGAGGCGATCATGTGGACGCCCTGGCTTTTTGCCAGTGGGTTGATGGTTTCGATTATGTCTTTTCCGTCCACAATTACGGACGTCGCGGTCAATGCGCCAGAAATATCCACATCACCGCCAACGGTTAAAGCCGTGATATACATCCCCTGAAGTATCCATCGGCCATCTCCCGCATAGGCAACCCCGCCGCTTTTATCTGGAGCGATTTTTGTTGGGGATGACTCAGCCCCACCAACCGTAGCGTTGTATAAATAATCGTATCGAATCGAGGAAACGTATGCGAACAGAGGATCTCCAGTGGTCAAAGACGCCGCATCAATTCCATCAACGGCATTTGCCGCTCCCCCAGTGAGGGCATATTTAACAAAAATATTAGCGGGCATGATTTATCTCCTTTTGATCAAATTCCAATAAAAGGCCATTCGTTCACGAGAAATCAAGGTCGCAAAGATCACCCAAAAAAATCCGGCCGGGATGGCCCAGAAGGGATACAAGTTGGCCCGAACCTCCCGGAACAAAACATTCTCCGATTCATCTGTCAAATGGTAAAGCTCGTGGATGGAAACAAATAGCCGCGCGAATTTCGGGAGATCCCCCCGTACCCAGGCTATCCCCTGCTCAGGAAAAGCGATGCCGAATCTGGGGCGAATCTGCTCGTTCTCGACATATTCTAATTTGTGCTGTATGGGAGGGATGATTTTCATTTGTCGTCCTCTTTAAAATGCAGGGCTTTGAATTTTCTGCCTTCATTCACTATTTGGGAAATAGTGTTATCATATTCGTTCCAATCATCCTCTGACAGCTTACCAGATAGCCGTAAACGGATTATTTTAGTTTCGGACTCCCTATCGTATGCCTTTGCTATTTGGGCCTTGACAACGACATTTACAGCCGCTTGTGAGTCAACCGGTACCCCATCGAATATCGGCACTGCAACCGGTCGATGATCCATTATCGTCTTTGGGCTTTCATCTTCATTGGTCGGTTGCTTCATATCAGGCAAATCTTCATTCGTTAAAATAACATCGTACAGCCACGGCTTGAAAGTAATGCTACCTTTTTTGCCCCGGTATTCTCTATCAGATATTTTAACGGCATCACGGATAACAGCGTGAAGCTCGTTTGTGTTTTTATAAAAGATTGCCAGATTCATTTTAAACGTCCAGTCCCGTTACAAAATTTGTTCCAGGGAAATCATTTATGCCGGTGCCACAATTGTAAGTTATGTTGTCGCCGCCTTGGTTATTGTCGCTCGTTCCGTTTAAATATATGCCTGTGTCAACTGCGTCATTGTTAACTAAATCTATATTATTTGCTGACACAATATTTCTGTCTGATGCCTCTAAGTAAATGCCAAGGTGTGTTCGAGCTGTATCAACAACGTCAATGTATATTGGATTGCCATTTATTGTCGATTCTGTCAACGTATCGACATGTATCCCAAAGGCTTGACCTACTCCGGAAGACACCAACGTAACTCGATTGCCATCAATCGCGGCACCCGATCCAGAGGTAGCCGATATTCCCTCGAAAACATCGTTGACACTGATGTTCCTCGTGGAATTAATATCGTTTGAGACTATCCTCAATTTAGAAGAAGCTAAAGAAACAACTCCGTCAACAAATTCGCCAGATAGATCATTACCATGCACCAAACCAGAAACCACGGACCTTACAAAAACACATCTATTATCTGTATCTATTTGGTTGTTTATCACTTGTAATGAGTTACAATATAGGTAAATTGCCGAGGATAGACAGGCGTTAATGCTGCTTTTAGATATTATAACCTCTGAGCCATAAACAGAATCGGCAATACTTATACCGTATTTACCACCAGATGTTTTTGTTTTATCAATTAGAACCCGGCCGGTTTGACCCTTATTACCATAAAAAAATATGTCGCCGGAATTAGATCCGTCATCAATGAGCGTAGCTGTAATGTTGCCAATTTCAACTATTGCCGTATTGTCTGCGGCTGTATCTCCGTAAAACTTTATCATATTCGAAAACGCAGCCACATTCTGGCTTGCAATAGAAAAGTCATGAAAATAAAACTTCTTTGTCAAATTATGCAAAACCCATAAATCACTTCCGGCCAGATTCTTTAGCGTGACCCCACCTTGCGACTGACCAACAACTTCAATATTAACGTCAGGCACATACCAGGGTGCAGTTGCCTGATAATTACCGTTTAAAATATAGATTGCACCACCGCCAGCCTGTTCAACCTGATTCAATGCTTTTTGAATATCGGTGAACTTGCCGCCGTTTTCAATCGGGCCAACGGTTAGATATTCTTTGCCCCATGTATCGAATGCAGAAACCCCCACATCTTGATCACTCAAGGGGCCGGAAATAGTAGGTTGCCAAGCCTGAGCAGTGTCATCGTCGACAACTGTTATCGCTGCCGGCGAAAGATCTTCCCAATCGTCCAGCTCAACACTTGGTTTATATCCATCAACAACTACATATCCATCGGCATGAATTTTGTAGTTTTCAATCACCATATCATACTCACCCCCATACCGCGCATGATTCAAGGTGATAATTTCCCCCGGATATAGTCCCCACAGCTTGGAAGATCCCGTGAAAGAAATGTCCGCATCCCGCATCAATTTCCTTTGATAATAGAGGGTGCCGATGGTCTGAATATGTTGGCTGTCCTTTACAAAAGGGATCTTCAAAACTTCATCGGAGATGATAGTTCGGACAGACCCCTTGGCCGGGACCAATAGCTTCAAAAACTTATCTTGAGCCTCCCCATCCCGTTGCCACGTGACATAACCGCAATTGGAAACATAATCGTCTGCAACATCGTCTCGCTTGAAAGTGCCTTTGCCTGGGTTCAGGGTATCCGATAGATTACGATAAATTTTATTGGTGACAGAGGTTAGCGTTTTCTGACTGGTCTTAGAAAGCCGATAAAGATACAATTGATCCTCAACCACCAGGATGGAATTGCCGGAAACTAAAAGTGAAGACAAGATCTCTTCCCGATCCTGCTTATACCAAAAAGCACCTTCCAATTCTAAATCAATTTCAGAAACATTCAAGGAGTTCTTAACAACATCAAATGAATCCAAATTTAAATGATTCTGATCCATCCCGTATTGCAAAAGAACCATTTGGAGAAGATCCGGCATTTGGGTATTGGTCAGGGTGTCGGTGCGATATAATTCCACCGGGGCATCCAATATTTGATCCCCTCCAAACCAGAATCCAGGAGCATCGGCCGTCCCGTCCCCATCAACATCGGCAATGATAGCCTGCATTGCTTTCCAGGAATTACTGTCCTCATCTGCGATAGTGACTTGATTGAAAGCATAATCATTAGAGGTAAATTCAACTTTTTTACCTACTGTGCGAGGACTTCTAATTTTTGATATTGAATATGTTTTATCCGATGGCCCAAGAAGATAATACCGAGACCCCATTGTGATAGTAACATCAGTGGAGGAGTCCGCAGCCTCGTCAACCAACCCCGCATCCTTGCTCAGATAAATGATATCTGCTTCTAAGGCATCAATCTGAAAGGTGCCATTATTTTCTCCATTATCGGCCCCGGAAGTGGTAATATATCGACCCACCTCTAATTCAGAAAAATCACTGGAATCCGCGGTCTCGATCCTACATGCTGCGCCGGCCGAAGATGCCACAAAAGAGATTTCAGCCGAATTGATAGTGACCGCCGCCCCTTTGTAAACACTTCGCAAGGGAATATATGCAGTGCCGAAAGGAACCGGGACACAAACCCTATCATCTTCATCCACCACGTCGCTTGGAAAAATATCGTTGATCAACTGGGTGTTGGGATAATACCCATTCAAATACTGTTGGAGAAAATCCACACAGACAATCCCAAATTTATGATACCCAGGATTGACCTTTTTAATGGCGAACCGGAACCGACGAATGACACATTCCCCGTCCCCGTCATCTGCACACTGAGACAGCAGAACCTCACCCCCTACAAAATCGGAAGGCGTTAATACATCTCCGGAATTGAGCACGGTAAACGACAATTCGCTTGGCCGTATGATGCCGGCATGTTGCCCATCTACCGAAAGGCTGACTCCAGAGAAGTCTTCAATCTTGTAATCATAAGCATATCCCAATTCCTGATTGTAGCCGTAGACCGTCACCCCATCCATCGCTCCATCATCAATGGTCACGATATCGGAGTCAGTGGATGCCGCCAGAGTCTTAGTGGACCAATAATAAAAGGCCCCATTTTTATCCTCAACCCGAAAGCGCCAGGATAGGGTTTTATTGGCCGCATCTATTATGGTCTGTTGACGAGTTGTCAGGGCAATCGGCATATCACTTTCCTTAGTCGGCTATTTTTCCAATGATCTTCAATGAAATCTGTCTCACGGATTGATATCCACCCTCAATCAAATCCTCTTCCCAATTGCGAGTCATCGGCCCCCTGAATTTCACAACATATGTGTGCCCGTCCTTGGGGTGAGCCCACTTAAAGGATCGGGCAATACCATTGGCCTTGGAAGAGTCGAAATAGAAGTCAAGCACCAACCCAATATCGGAAGATGATTGGACAAAGGATAGAGCCGTCATGAACAGGAAATCATCGGACAAGTCAATGACCTCCTCCGATCCATCATCCCCCACATTCAAAATCTGGTTCTTCTGTCCCGTTTCCGGTACGATCTTCTGAGGGGAGACGCTCAGGGTGGTGGCCGAATAGTCCGGAGTCACCACACTCAAGTAGTCATACATCTCTTTATCAGCCATTGATCTGTCTCCTCATCTTGACAATGAAGCCAGGATTTTTTGTCAATTCATCCGCCATAATTTTGCCCATAATTTTACCATCAATTTCCAGAACCATATCCCCTCCCCCGCCTCCTATCTTAGACATGACGGCGGAAGCAATAACATCGGGATTGGCCCCCACGTCATTCAAGAATTTGCTTCGTTGGGGTTCATATGTGGGGACAACCCATTCTGGACCAATTTCTCCCGCCATTGTCAATCCGCTTGTCAAAGTGCCGCTGCCTGCCACCACCCATTCCATGGGGGCCGGAGGGTCTGTGTAACTGGAATACCATTGAGTGGAATCTATATATTTGCCTGCATATTTAGCCACCCATCGCATTTTACTTAAAAAGGAATCAACTTCCTTCACCCATGGAATTGTAACAACAGTAGGAGTATAAGTGGGATTGGCTTGAGCATTATTATAAGCGCCCTGAATACCGGAAGCAATATCAGACATCCCGCCACCAATGCCCGAAACAAGACTATCCCACATTGCTGCCGCATCAGTGAGTTCCTCTTTTGTTGCGCTTGCCATACTATCAAGAGCCTTTATGACATTTGTAAAAGGGGTCTCTGTATTTTGTAATTCAAGAACCAATCCTTCAGTGCCTCCATCAGCAATGCCCATTGCGCCAGCCAATTCGGGAATAGAAATATTGAGTTTTTCTAGCGCCTCAATAAATTTCTGAAGCTCCTGAGTAGTACCCTCAAACCCCATATCGGTCAGGGTGGCCATCACTCCATATAGATCAGACAGCCCCGTAAGGTCTTCCATGACCTTGCCGAAGATCCCGGTGTAATTGATCCCCCCAGTATACATCTGTTGATAATCTAAATAATCCTGAACAAAGGTGAGAAAATCCCCTACTTTTTCTTGATCAGAAGATGCCATATCCAGGAGTTCTTGATATCGGGCCTCAAAGCCCCCCTCCGGAATCACCGGGGCAAAATCACTCAACCCCAGGCTTGAAATGAATTCCCCAAGAGTCTCAGCGGTGCCTCCGTATTCTCGAATCTTCTGTTCCAATTCCCTTTGCCGGGCTTCCAGTTCCCGTTCCATCTGGGATGCCAACTGGTCAGCGGCGGATGACACCAAATTAAAAGAATTAGAGAGATTAAAAGCCGAATCAGCAGCCTCTTTATTGGCAGAAATTAATCTTTGCATATAAGAGTCGGCTTCACTATAAGAACTAAACGGGCCATATGAAGACCCCTTATAAGAAGTAAAGATGCTGCCTGCCGAAGTAAAATCCCCTCCTGTCCCCGAACCAGACGATTGAGCATCGGAAATATCATTGGCAATCCCAATACGCGCATCTGCCGCTTTCTTCTCTGCGTTCACTATCTTATTCAAGGAATCATAAACGGACTTGACATATTCTTGTTCCCTCGTAAGGCGAAGAGAATGGGCGTCCTCTTCGGTCAATCCCATTTGCTTCCACGTCTCTTCATGAACATCGAGTACCGATTGATAGGCATTGATCGCCGCCTGAGCATATTTTTCTAATCCGGTGGCCTTGTAAAGATCTTGATATAAGGCTGCGAGCTCTCCCAGCTCCTTTGCCATCAAGACCTGCTTCTGATGATAATACCATTCGTCAAGGGCATTTTTGTCTTCGACATGCTCCAAATACATTGCATAGTCTTGCTGTAATTTGTATAATTCTTTTTGGGTATCAGTGAGCCGATAGGTATTCAGCGTTGTTTCCCATTTTGCAAGTAATTTTACTTGATCATCGGAAGCGATCTTGTTCACTTTGATTGAATTGGCTGCTGCATCTTCGGCCGTCTTCACTACCGCATTTCTGGCGGCAGCCTCGGCATTTATCCCCTCAATAATCTGATCAACAAAAGCCAGTTTCTTATCCCGGGTTTGTTCTGCCAAATCAACCTCGGCCGCTTGGGCCGCTGCCAACCCCCCAAGAACCTCTTGAGCGGCTGCAGCTTTCACGGCCAAACTGGCAACGTAATCATCAGAGATTAAATTGCCTATGCCGGGAATGTTGTTCAAGGATGCGGTGAGCTCACTGACAATGACCGTGATAGAGGAAGACAGCCCCCGCCAAATAGTATCCAGGGTGATGGCTATCCGGTCTGCGAGATACCCGATATAAACAGAGGCCTTGTCCACGCCGGCCATCACGAGTTGAATATACTCCCCCACAGTCTTCCCGGCTATTTCCCATTGATTAATCAGAGTGCCGATCTGCCATCCAGCAAACCCAAAACCAACCACCCCGGCCGCTGCCCCCAAAGCCCCCAAGGCCCCGGACGCAGCCACTGCCGCAAAAGTGATTCCATTGAGAGCAGAGGAGACCCCAACAATAGGAGCCACCATTGCCGTGAACAAGCTGACACTGATTGCCTTCATGACCCCCATCAGGGCGATGGTAGTTTTAAGAGCCGCATTGATCGCAATCAATCCCGCTCCAATGAGAGTCAGATCTTTGGCCAACTCAGCCATAAAAGGGTGCGCATCGGCAAAGTCTGAAATAGACTTGTATACCCCATGAACTTCCTTCACAACAGCCTTGACCCCATCCCAGGCCCCAGCCAAATAGGTTTCAATCTCCATTTGATGCTCTTTGGCCCAATCAGACATAGACCGCATCACCGTCAAAATATCATTGAAAGCAACTGTCAACCCTCCACGAATAGTCCTGCGATAGATGGTTTCCATCGTACTGCCGATTGCTTCCCACGTGAATTCCAAATCCTTTCCCGCAGCAGCAAAGCCCCTCAATTGAAATCCCAGCCATTCGAGGAGATCCCCCTGCTGACGATGGAGATCGACTTGCTCTTTCAAATTACCCACTTGGGCGTTCAACATAGAAGCTAATTGAGAATACATATTGACCTCGCCCTGAAGAAGAGCCCGTGTTTCTTGCATGAGCTGAATTGATTTGTTAGGGGCGCCGGCCGATATAACAGCAACGGCATTGGCGATATTGGTGAGGCCCTGAACCTGTTTTTCTTTATTCACATCCAGGAGGATGCCTTGTTTTAGCAGCTCCCGATTGATAAGCTGTAGATCTTGAGCATTCAGAATGGTCTTAGCGTCCATGACTTCCAGGGTGGAGACCAACCCCTTGGCGTATTGGGTGGCCTCCTGGTACTGACTGGAAAGGGATCTACCGGACTCCTCTTTCATCATTCCGGTGACCATAGCCGATGTTTGAACAACGGCCATCTGATAGGTCTCAACAGAATCCAACAGGGTACCCCAAAAGGCCTTCACCCCTTGAATGGAGGCCCAGCCAGCAAGCGAAGCCATCGCAGCCGACTTGAGATTGCTCAGGGTCCTCTCTGCAGACTTCGCCTCGCGATTCAACCCCGAATTATCTAATCTCAATTTTACTATTAGATCGCCGATTGTTGAGGACATTTATTTTCCCCCTCGCTTTTTCTTTTTCTTGAAGCCCTGTTGAATTCCTTTAAAAATGGCAATCACTTCTTCTGGACTCTGCTTTTTTGGTTCTTCCTTTTCCTGGAAGAGCATGTATTCCCCGATCCGATATGGCTGAGACCTCTTCTTTGGATTCCTGTTAATGTTTGCCAATAAAGCGCATATCTGAGCTGACTGGATATCTGATCTTCTATCCCCAAAAGGTTCCTTCGCATAAAATGTCATCCATTCAGTCAGCTCGTTTTCAGATATTACCGCTTCCCACTCAGCCACCGACCGACCCCCTAACGCCAATGCTAATCTGAAAAGGAATCGGCGTCGGGGGTCTCGGAGTTTTTTTCCGCTTTCTCCGGTGTCATCCCGTTAAGTCGCTGGGCTGCTTCAAAGATCCTGTTCACTGCCTTGAACTGCTTATCTCCCAGCCAAGAGATGTCCTTGTCATCAAAGACCAAATTCCCATCCTCATCACAAGCGGTGAGAACAGCCAAAAGGGCTCTACGGTTAGTTGCGGATTTGAATTTCACCCCTTTGGTGGCCAGATCATATTCCACCATGGAATCGTCGAAGATGTCCTTCCCGCGGGCAGACAACTCCCGAACGAAAACGAATCCATCCCATTCCGGGATCTCAACTTTCTCCATGGCAAAATTGGATTTGCACGACTTGATTGCATCTTTCGTTAAAAATTCCATGATCTCTTCTCCTTAATGGTTAGAAACTACGAATTAAAATTAGCTGGTGATTGTCAACCCGCCGGAAATCTTCAAGGTGACCGTATTGGTGACCTTGTCATCCATCGGAACAGCCATGCCCAGGGCCGTACAAATCCCGGAAAAAGCAATCTCGGTTTCTTCCGTATTGGCGAGGGTGATGGAATAGGAGCCCAAGTCATCGGACTCAAAGTCTTCCAGCCACTCGCTCCACTCTTCCAGGGACCAATTACAGTCCAGGGAAACTTCCCCCCCATCCCGGAAACCACCGATGAATTCCCGATACCCCCCAGTGCTGTCCAGGGAAGTTACGTCGATGGTTCCCCGGCTCATATTGGGACCGCTGATGGAGTTGATTTCTGCGACCGATTGCACGCCTCTTTTGAAGAGGGTCCCTACGCCAGAAAAAGCATTTGTCGTCATGATAATTCCTCCTTTTTGTTGTTATGCCGTTGTCGTTCGTTGAATGGCAAAGTTGATAGAAAACATTGGCCTCTGGTTTTCGTCGAATCCGAGCCAATTTATATCACCAACCCGAAAAATGCTAATATACCGAGTTGAGTTTATGGTCTCATTATGTTTATTGTGAAGATAAGTGGATATGTCCGCGGCCATTTCATAAGCTGCCGTATACCCATTGGCTACGCCTCTGACATAAACCATAATTCCAGGGCGATCATAAACGGCCGTTCCAGGATAAGGGGAATCTCCGGGAGAATCGAGAACAGTGACGGTTAAAATATTATCAACCCCAACATCGGGGACTAAATTACAGAAAAGATTCTCCGCATAAACAAGATCAATCCCCGATCCAGAGTCCTCCAACAAGTCTTTTATGTCCTTCGATGGGCTATTCATCATATCCCCTTTTTAACACTTGAGATGACGATGTCCAAAAATTTCTTCGTATTCTCCTTGATCGCTCTTTCCAAGAACTTCCATCCCCCTCTTGTAGCAAATGCAGAAGCTGTACTTCCTTTTGGTGGTTTATATGGTCTACCCTTTGGACTGACGCCTCCTGTTTTACCGGATCTTGGATTTTCATGAACCGAAAGGGCATAGACTGCTGAAAACCCGAGGGTCAAGGAAAAAGAATCAAGAGAAGCCCTTTTTGGCTCTACCCTTCCCAAAACCTCTTTATGACGAATTTCCATTTCATCAGACACTTCCCCTTTCCATTTCGGATTATTCCCTCTCGTAACCTCCCCCGTTGATGTTTTCAGGAACCCGCTTGCGCGAAGATTCCCAGTCACAAGAGGAGCCTCGGGAACTGCTTTCCCAAGAAACATCGCCCCTCCCTTAATCAAGCCAGCCCTGGAAGCCCCGTCGATCTTGCTAATCTCTTTATTTAGAGATCTAACGACTTGATCCAACCCTATGACGGTTTCGGTAGCCATTATAAATATGCCGATCTCTGCCAGTCATTGCCCCGAAGAACGGGAGTTTTCTTAAAACCCTTAATAGAGTATGCCCCGGTCACTGTCGTCGGATCTACGGCCGTTGAGGCCCCAAGGAATAGATACCCCCCTTCCTCTACATCTTGAGGCAAGGAAACCCGGATATTAACCACTATCTCCTGTCCTTGAGCATTCTTGATAATGGTATTTTTGAATTCCCATCGACCCAGGATCTCCACCGGAGCATCAAAAGTGAACCCTCCTCCGCCATCATTTGTCGGGTTCCCCCAATAGGTAACGGTTTGTTTCAATGCTGCTGTTAAAAACCTATTCGTTGACATTTTAATCCTCCGGTCCCATTACGTCAAAAGAAACCTGTTTTTTACCTTTAGATCGAAGAATTCCGGAAGAATCTAAAACGAGAGCTTGCTGTCCTTGAAAAGTTAATTCCAAACCTTTTCCAATCGAAGAAGCCCCCATGAAAGAAGCGGATGCTTCACCGTCTTTATGTGAAGAAAACCTCTGATCGTCAATGGCTACGAAATGAGCTGATAAATATAATTCAATCAATTTTAATCTCTCATCACTCATTCCTTGTCCAACCAAATCCTCAGTTACGATGAGATTAGCTGCAGTAATGTAATGTTCAATTTGGTCAGAGGTACGAATTGTTTCGAGAATGTTTTTAACTTCGTCTCCAGTTACTCGGTTCGCCATGACCCCTCCTTATATCTTTTTCCCACCCCATAAAGCCGGTTCAATAAAATCTCTCGCGAGTTCTTCATCCCATTTCAACCCAAAAGACGTAACAATTTTTTTGATTTCGGAAAAATCGTTACCAATAATTTTATGAGGCCAAATATATTGAATGTCTAAACCAGCTCCTCCCATTTCGAGAAACCTTTCAATATGAGTATCAACCCATCCTTCCCAGCCTTCAGCAGTTTTGTATCCGTTCATAAAATGGGTATGGAGACATGAATTAACGATATCTTCCGTTCTTCTTCTAACAATGATCCATTTGGCAGCTGGAAAAGCGCGATGCCACCAAGGCCACATAAGGCAGCACTTTGCTCCTTTATAATACCATAACATATCGTTTTTGTATCCTTGTTCACGAAGTACTCTGTATAACAAAGAACGAAAACTTATAATCGAGTTTTCAGAAAACAATTTAAAGTCTTCAGGATCTGGAAGAGGATTCTGACATTTCGGATCCAAATTCATTTCCCTCAAAGTCTTCTTTACGATGTTATTACGAATAAACAAATTTTCGTACATCGCTCCCGCTGATTCCGGTTTTGGATTATTGATATCACCTCGAATGTTTTTCGTTTTAACAGACCCTCCGAAAACACCATGATGATGGATAAGTCCAGCAATCATTGAGGTTCCACTTCTCGCCGCACCGGTAATCAAAATCGGGCGTTCTCTAAATTCCATTTTACACCTCCGTCTCTTTGGTTAGTTTATTTCCAGTTCCTTTTTACCCAACCCTTTTCCATTTCATGAGGACGGGGGCGGCCATGAAAACAAATAACACTCGCCCCTCTTGGAACTCCATTTCTACAATTTTGTTTATACGAAAAGATACGGGGAAAAGCCGCTTGAATCGAAGTATATGAAAATCCATGTCTTTTAAGACATTCCGAAATGTAAACTTGATCCCCACCTACTTCAGGAAGATTGTATTTAGAAAATTCAGTATAAAGAAAGTCGCATTCTCCGTTTTGCCATAACATAATACCAGAAGCACATCCTCCCCGTTCTCTATTTTTTCGATTCCACGGAGTTAACGCACCGAATCTGATATTAAGTCGAAGAAGATCGTCGACGTTACCTAAAATAATAGTGTCGAGATCGAAAAATAAAACATTTTTCGTTGTGAAAAGATTAGAACGAAACAATTCGATCTTTGCCCACCACCCATTGAAACCATCCTTTAAATGGATAATGTCGACACCTGGAATTTCCTTTAAATCGGTAAGGCAAACAAACTTATATTTTAACGTCGAATTTCTTTCGAGTGCATTCCTAAGTGCTAAAACATACTCTTCAGTATAATCTCCTCCCGAATTTAAAACACACGCAATAGTCAAATCGAGATCTTCTTTTTTCTTAAAATCAAAAATTTGAGGAGTAGTTGGTGCAATATCCCGTATCGAAGGTATCGCTCTTTTTTGTCTTCCTCTTCTCTCTGAATACGTAATAACGTCGTATTCTTGGTTTTGCTTTCTAATATGTTTATCCAGTTGTTTAAAAGGTTTGTCTTCGACAACCGAAATAATTTTATCGGACAAGCCTTCAACCGTTACTTCGTCTGCATATTGGATAAAATATGTATCGTCGAGAATCTCCGGAGGAAAAACGTTTTTCGCGAAGTCTCGATGAACACCATTTGTTGTATAAAAACTACCCCACAACAAAATGGTTTTCACCCTAAAAACCGCAGCCATTATAGTGATGCCAGAAGGAATGCCCATTACCGCTTGACTACCTCGTATGATACCGAAGACTTGTTCGACAGATGTCTTTGAAATTAGATTAACACTTCCTTTAACGAGCGAAACGAGTTCAAGTACCTTCTCATCGTCCGTATCCCATTCCGCTCCAACAAAGACCGGAACCAGTCCAGTTTTCTTTACGATTTTATTAATAGCAAGAGCAAGATCCTCAACTGTAAAATGTTTAAAGACACAATTGTTCGAACCAACGAATGCCCAATACAAGACCAAATAACGTCCGTATTTAGCGATCGCTTCGTCTTTCGCTTTATCCTCGTTTAACGATATAAATCTATCCATAAACCAGTTACAGGGATACTGAGGATCGAGATCGTCTAATGCCTTACCAGCACGAAGATATCCATTATAAGAGATGAAATAATTACATCCGAGAACGTTTTTGAAAACCGAACGACCTTCTTCAAGATATGCCTCGTGCCAAATACCAGCACGTTTATTAAATATCGATTCTCCGGTTGATTTCAAAAACGGAAACATTTCCAAGAACGGGAACGCCCTCTTATGGGAATCATACTTTTTTGCTCTTGGACATGCTGCGTAAACATCAACCGGTCCTTTGATTCCATTTTCTTTTATAAACGATTCGATCTTAATCAACGACCAATAACAATCTCCAATGCCAGGAGGAACGAGGATTGAAGTACGTTTTTGTTTCGGTTTCCGAACTTCAAACATTACTTTAGCACCAAGTTCCTCATGAACAGCAACTATTTCGAATCCGATTCTGGACAACATTTCCTTAAAATAATCGAAAGTAAAGTACCAAATGTGTTCGATCTTTTTCCAATGATCGCTACCTTCGTCACAAAAGAAATCAGGAAGTTCGATATAACCGATTCCCTTTTCGCAAAGAACCCGAAAAAACTCTTCCAAGAACGCTTCCGGATTCAAAACATGTTCAACAACATCCGCACAGACAATACGATCGAAATGATCGGTCGGGAAATGAATTTCTTCAAAACGTTTAAAATAGATATAGTCGTTTGTAGGAGCGTAATGATACTTAACGATTTCACAACCAAA
>Ga0180008_1000866_pt1 | contig 21578 bp, 9 predicted proteins | sample MM_PW_MetaG_FD_121121 | JGI IMG/M metagenome (GOLD analysis project Ga0180008, IMG submission 121121) | Groundwater microbial communities from the Aspo Hard Rock Laboratory (HRL) deep subsurface site, Sweden - MM_PW_MetaG | ecosystem: Environmental > Aquatic > Deep subsurface > Groundwater...
AGTATATGCTTTTGACCGATATTGGAACTTCACCGCTGCTTCAAATATCGCATTTACAACTTTGCTTGATATTACCCCGCCCTATATAATCAGTATCACTACGCCTGAAGGCTCGCGTGTATTCACAAACGGTGACATAATACCGATTGACCTTAATTTCTCCGAAGACATTGAACTCAGTAAACCAATGTACTTGGCCTGTAAGGCGAACTCTACTGAAACCATATCGAATACATCCGACTTCACCAATAAAATAAGATTTAATTATAATGTTCAAAACGGCGTGTTTACTCAGGCTTTAGATGTGGTCAGTATTGTTTTTTCATCGAACGATGCAGAACCGTTAACTCACGGAACAAACACTATTAAAGACAGAGTCAATTTATCCTTAAACCTTGCACCAGCATATACCACAATTTACCCTGACAAAAACTTGCGCATTGATACATTAGCACCGACTGTAAAAGTAACAAACATTGGGCACCCTCCATATCTTGGAACAAACAACTTTGAAGCACCAGTTACAATACGATTAACTGTTGATGAGGAGTTTGGGTATTTTTACTATGAAAGAAATGGCCTGAAAGGAGCCATAGTAAAAATCACAGACAGTAGAGATATGGTAATTAGAGAACCTGGTAAAATTACATTTTACAGTTTGGATCAATATGGTAATTCCAGAGCACCTGAGACAATTACATATACTTTTGATTCGCCAGATCTAAGTCTTGCCGCATCTTGGAAAATGAAAGATGCTATGACGACTGCATTTTTCGGTACACTATCAAGTACAGGCGTTAATGCTGATGTGTTGGGTCAATTGAATAAGCTATATTCTTATAAAGACGGAGTAGAGGTGATGACGTATATTGCTCAGCAGTCAGGTTATGACGGCAAGAGAACTTCGGCGGTTACAACGGTTTCGTCACCATGTGATAACATCATATTTTTTGCACCGCAAAAAAAGCGTTCTGTTTTTGAAAGGATTACTGCAATTACAATTCAAGATACGACGGGGAATGTAGTGAACACTTTAAGACCTAATGCTGCCGCTGCAACGTGGGACAAAAGAGATAACTCAGGAATACAAGTACAAGCAGGATTTTATAAAGCCATTCTTGAATATGGCAGCGGTCAAGAAATTGTCGGTTTCTTTGTTACACGATAAAAATACGAGGTTAAAAATGAAAAATATTACACTAATTATTATTGCAATACTAATAAACAACTCACCAATATTCGCATTAGAGAACATTCGTACTGACGCACGATCAGCAGGAATGGGCGGATATGCAGGATCACCAGTAGTTGAGAACTCATTTGCTCAAAACCCTGCGAGTATTAACTTTGATAACAGCCGGGCACTGAGCATCGGGTATAATTTTAACCCGACTATTGCGAGTGAGTTTCTTTTAAATGAAGGGACAATATTCTTTAAAAATGTAATGGGGAAAAAGAAACTTGTAGCAATAGGTGCCTGCGCTTCTATGACCTCATATGGATATTCAGGAAGTTACCCTGGAGCACAGTCAATGGCTTGGAGTACAATATACTTTAATGCTGCTGCTGCCCTACGTATTGGAAAACTACTGCAGGTCGGAGCATCAGGTATTTACGATAGAAGACAATTGCAGATGACAGTACACGGAGAAAAGCCAGATGCCACATTTGATATTGATGCTAATGCAGGGGTTGCTTTGACTGGTAACAACATCTCAGTAGGTCTTTCGGCTTTAAATATGACATCTTTAATTGATAACGCTTTACCAGAATTACTTCTAAATATTACGGGAGCACCAGGAAGGCTTTTACTGAGCGAGACGGTTTCCTATAATATTGATGATAGAAGTATAGGCAGTTTTACAGGGTTAGAGTTTAATGTAATTAAAAAACTTATATATATTAGAACAGGACTTAAAGCAGTTAATACTTTCACTTCATTTTACCCAACCGCAGGACTTAGTCTAAATATTAAACAGATTAGAGTGAATTACGCGACAGAATATGATTTGACCACAACTCAGGGATTTAAACACACTGTATCATTAGATTATAGCTGGCTATAAGTAATACAAAAACATTCTGTTATTGTTGATATACCAGGGCTGCAATTTTTAATTAAAATACCCGCCGATCTGTACACCGTAGAACACAGGTTCATACACAAGCATTACTCCAAATAAGTCCCAGGGTCCTGTCGAAATCGTTCGACTGCGGTAATAGTAAAGCGGCAGCGATAAGTTTATACCGCCTTTTATTTCAACCCGGTTTAAAATGGTGAAACCGATGCCTAATCCGTGAATAAACCAGCACCCGCTGAACGTCATGAATTTATAGCCTCCGATAGTACCGTAATGAAAGTCAAGTTTGCGGTTGGTATAAATAAAAAATATATCTTTACGTGTATAGAGCCCTATATTCGGCCCGGTCGTAAAACCAAATGATCTCAGCGAGTAGTTAAAATTATATGTACCGAGGAAATCAAAATTTGCCCGGAAAGGATTTTGTGTAACTATCTTTAACGCCGGTCCGATTAAGAGTCGTTTGATATGAAAAGGGGAATAGAAATCAATGGGAAAATGAAACAATGACTTCATGGTAACCCGATCGCTTACCCCGTACGCAGCTTTTATCCCTATTGTGTCGTTATAAAACCAGCTTTCTCTGTTACATCCGTAACCCGCTTCAATGTTGAGTTTGTGTTTCGGCATATTTTTGGGGTGCGTAAATTCGTTTAAATTACCATAGTGCGTAGCGCACGATGAGAAAAGCAGTATTAACAGAGTGCTGAGGATAAAAAGAGCTTTAACTTTCACTGCTTTGCACTAAATATTATTTTTACTAAAATATAGACAAATATTTTGGCTGTGTGTAATTATGGGATATGTTTGTAAATATTCTAAGAATCACTCGTTAAAAAAATATTGCAGCTGGTTAAAAAGATAAGTATACTGCTAATTGATAATATATTCAGTAATGGTATTGCGGACATTTTCTGCATTATTCATTAAGGCATTGGTATCACAAGTATTGGTTGTGTAGTAAGATTACAATCTCGACAATTCTTCCTTAGATAGTGAATCGTATGATGAGACTGATACTTCATATTGACTTTTTTTCTCAAATTTAGTCTTATTACTTGTGGTAATATCGATGCACACCACATTATCATCTTTAAAATAGACTTCTTGCATGTCGTTTAAAAAGTACTTGGTAATACGTATTCTCTCATCGTCTCTATATGATAAGATGCGAATATGAACGTCAATCGGAAGATTGGTGTATTCTTTTTCCATTACGTTGGTGAACCTGGTTGTGGAAGATATTTTAATTAAATGTTCAATATTTTTACCACCCCAAAGGTTTTGTGGATCTACATTTGTAATCCATTCAATATAATTTTTATAATACGAATTAAACCGAATCCTTATTATAGGGTCTTTATATAATTCATCCATATCACTCGGATAGAAAATAGTACAACTTGTTAAAAAGACAAGTATACTGCTACTTAGTAATATATTCAGTAATCGTGTCGCGAACATTATTTGCATTATTCATTATTCCTTCAGTAATGACTTTTTCATGACCCAACTTTCCATCAAAGTCAACTCGTATCACATTGGCATTCGCCAGTAAATTAATAACTTTTTCCTGCACACTATAAACAGCCATTGTGTCACCTCTGCTCAACATCACATACACCGGCACCGTTGTCTTCCCCAGCACGTTTTCCAGCAGGTCCTCGCCGGTGTAAAACGACGGAGTGACAGGTCTGAACGAGCTTCGCTTTTTATCACTGCCGTAAAACCAGTCGCGCATATTTCCCTGCAATGTGGCCATGTAGTGCAGCAAAACATGGCTGCTTGTGGGTCCGCGCATTACGTCACCGCTCCCGGTTGAACTTATCGAATTGCCCCCGAAAAGTGCGAGAATCATTTGTGAACTGTTTAATGCACCAAGGCGGAGACGTCTTATTGCAATGCCGATTTTATCTTTTTTTGAAGTATCTCCATCGGTGATACCGCTGATTGTCGGGAGTGTATCTTCATTATACCCGAATGAAAGAGGCGGACACAGCGCGATTGATTTTACCACTGATCCGGGGTAAAAAACAATGTCGGTTTCATCAATAGGCGGCTTTGCTTTTTGCATTGAGCCGATGGCAGTGCTTCGGGTGCTGCGGTTTATATCCGTTCCCGGAAAAAGCGATGCGACAATCGCGCCGAGGCTGTGACCCATCAAAGTAATTTTAACCGCGTTATGCTGCGTATATTCAGTTGGCAGTTGTCTGCCATTTTGAGTGGCATGAATACGCTGAATTGCCGCAATCATGGCAGGTACATCTTCATAAATCAGATCATCAATTGTGCATTGCATGCTGAGAAGGGTGTTTTGAATATAGGCATAGTCTTTTAAACGAATATAACCGTTTTTTGCGTGTTCCGGCAGCGTATGCCACCACTTATAGTCCTTGGGATTATAATGTTCTGCGATAAGTCTGTTATAATAGACCGAATCTTCGGAGTGGTCAATGGTAACAATGCGTTTACCTTTTTCCCATTCTACCTTTGCTAGAGGTTTAAAGGGGCGTTCTTTAGATGGATCCGTTAGTATCCCTTTCATTGAATAATAGTAACGATAGCTGGGGTAATAGTGATAATCGTCATGTACAATACTCAACTCTCTAAGGTAGCTCAATATTCCTTCGGCGACATATTCGTAAGTAACAAGTCTTTCACCAAATAAAGCAGTTATGTGTATTAAAGTATCTATCGCTGTTTCATCTTCAAAAAACTTATATAAGCTGGCGGCTTCAATTAAATTATCAAGTATATCTGCGCCATACAAATAAAGATAGTTGCGGAAAAACGGATATTTTTCTATGTGTTCGCGCGACCAGTCATAAATAGTGTCGTCTATCGGTTTTTTCTGTGTTCTCCAAACATCTGCAATTTTTTTAATTTCACATTCCGTACCTTCAAAATACAAGTTCTCAATATTCAATAATGTATTTTTCATAGCATCGTCTGTCATTGCAGAACTGAAGTAAAGGCCAAGACTCTTCTTAAAGCTATCTCTGGAAACATTTCTAAACTCACCTACATATACATCATAACCGATATTCGCGAGGGTTGTCGCATATCCGGTAGCGATAAACGCGTATGCATTTACCCACGTAGGAAGCAGGAATAAAATCTTATTCGTCGAGTGAATATTGCCGCTTTTCAAACGGAATAACTTGCAATATGCTTCACGTGAACCAAGTGGAACAGCATCAGGTTTAAGTTCCCATTCAGTTGAGCGTTTTAAGGTGATTTTCATTTTATCTCGATATGCCTGAAAAGACGTAGTGGTGTCATCCCCTCTATAAAGGGTAGTAATCCCTTTTTTAACTTTTACCCCGGCTTCAGATACACCTTTGAAAATACCGTGGCGGCCGTTTCCTTGTACACGGTTATTCGCCTTTATATAGTATTGATCATAGAGGTTTTGAGATGTTAAAACAGTGTACCCTATGTTTTCTTTATTTACATTCGTATGAGTCTCATCGGTAAGAGAAAATTGACCGACGTAGTCATCATTTTTTACTTTTACATATCCGCCTCCGGAAAATGGTGTACGGCCTTGATACTTGAAGTATTGCACAAAAATATGATAAAGACCGTTAGGCGCGTATTCATCACTTTGTGAGCCTCCCAGTTTTTTACCGTTCCAGTGATGATACGACCCTGTGTAACGATCAAGGTTTAATTCAATACTTAAACCGGCAGTATTTACAACTAATGCTTTTCTTTCATAGTCACCGGGGTCCCCGATGTAAAAATGCTGCATAACATTAATATGCGCAATACCGTTTGTATTCGTGAATGAGCGGGGATTGTAATAGTCGAATTGTAATCCGCTTATTTTTTGAGCAGCGACTGGAATAATACTGCATAACATAAGTACAATGAAATTTTTATGCATTGCTTTTATCATAACCGTACTATACACTTCAACTTATTATTTATCAAGTATTGTATAAAATTTGCGGGTACCAAATAAACATGCTATTATATGGATGTTCAAACGAATGAAGAATATTTTCACCATATATTTTATCATATTTTGCGCCGTTTTTGCGCAAAGTCCCGAAAAATTACGTATACTCGGTTTGCCTAATAAAAGTATTTACACTATCGCGGCGTGCGATGCCGGCGAATTAATTTATTTTGATTCCATAACCCGTACTGCGGTAAAAATATCCCGTGCAGGAAGTACGGTATGGTCTTCCGCGCAGGTACCCTTCGATACCCGTTGTATAAAAATCGACGGTTCAAATGTACACATCTATAGTTTAACCGGGCCGCTCTATGCGGTTTTTCAGGACAACGGCAATACAATAACATTTCTGAGTAACGCGTCGCTCGGCGCGTCTTTCTCCGCGTTATACGATGTTTATAAAGAAAAAGAATATACCTTTGTGGTCGATAACGCCTCTCCCGATATTTTTATCGCTGCTGAAAACAGTACAGGGCAGGCTATGACCGGAAGCGGTGACTCACCTGTCGGGATTATCTACGATCGGCATACTCTCAGGTTTTATACCGCGAAAAGCGGTATAAACTGCATTACCGTACACGACCATTGGGGTAAAGCGTACGATACCATCACCGAAGCGGGGAAAGACTCCCCCTTGAAATACCCTTCCGATCTTGCAATTACACCCGACGGGGTTTTATGGGCTGCCGATACCGGTAATTCGCGTGTAGTAAAATATTATCCCGACCTTACAATGGCGCGTATTTTCGATAACAAAGTCCTACCAGGTCTTTTTTGTCCGGTCGAAGTTGACTATAACAAACGCGGAGAAATAATTATAATCGATTCGCAGCAGCAGTGTGTGTACTACTACGATGACAACGTCCATATTACCGACCTGTATAGTCTGTTTACCATTCTCGCACCGGATGGTGACGGACTATGGGATGAAACGCCCATATATTTCACCGCATGGGAACAACTCGAGGCTGAGGCGTTTGTCGAAACCATAGGCGGAGTGTTTATAAAGGCACTGCTGCTGAGTAATGAACTGACCAGGACAACCGGTTTTACGGTTCCATGCCCGGATAATACCCGCTGTCATGTCTTTTGGGATGGATTTGGTACAAACGGTGTGCGTCTGCCAAATGGTAAGTATAATGTGGTTGTTGCTGCGAAAGATATTTTCGGTTACACCAACAGCGGCAAGCGGCAAATTGATATTCGCATTCCGCCCAAACTTACGCTTATGGCGTCTACTCCGGCAGTTTCCCCGAATGGTGATGGGGTGCTCGATCATCTTTCTTACCAGTTCGATCTCGATACAAACGCGCTTATATACGCCTGGGTTGTTGATGCCAATGCAAAGGTATGTGCGTGGATACTTTCAAACAATGTATATGAAGGCGGTCCGCTGACCATCAATTGGGACTGCGCGGTGAGTAACGGTGTGCTTCCTGACGGGAAATATCAGTTATTTACCGATTCGCGGGGTCTCGATGAAAGCTACGGAGTCCCGAAATACTACCCCTTCATCATCGATACTTCCGTACCTGTTGCTGATATATATACCGCAGGTTCTTCACGTATTTCACCTGATAATAACGGACGGCACGATCGTTTTTTCTGTGATTTTACCGTCAACGAACAAACCGGCGCGGTACTGACAATGTTCAGCACAAATGAGCTTGTGCAAAACATACATTTCAATGTTCCGGATATGATTGGTCCGCTTCACTTTTTCTGGGACGGTCATACAACCGGAATAATGCAGATTATACAGACACCCGGTTCTAACAGTACAAACGTACTGTGTTCCGAAGTTATTTCTGATATAGCGCCCGTCAGCGGCGAATATCATCTTCACCTGAAACTATTCGATTATGCTTCCAATCACGCCTTATGCGCGTTTTCAAACATTATTATCGACCTGACCCCTCCTGAGATTACCACGGCTACGGTACTGTACATATCCCCCTCAAATGCGGACGGTTATAAAGACAACGCAGAAATAATATTACAATCCGATGAACGCATCACACTGATTTCACTCAACGGCACCCCTATGACTAACGGCTCTGAGTATATACTGAAAGTTACTTTACCGGGAAACAGTTTTTCTAACAGCACGAGTACAGTAATGCTCGGTGTTGATGATGACGCGGGCAACAGTACCAATTTCAGCATTACGGTTATACGGGATGATAGTAAGCCTTCCATCGGCGCAAGTCCATCAGCGCCGGTTTTTACCGTATTTAAAGACCTTCCCGCCGCCTTTCCCATATCTGTTGCTTCCGATGAACCTTGCAGCGGCGATATCTATTTCCTGAGCGGAAAAACCTTTCTGCACGAAACCGTTTTTGAATGCGCGCAGATAACTAATGTGTTCTGGAACGGAACCGGGAAACAAGGTTATATATCACGTTCAAGACCGGTTACAATGGTTCTGCGTGCGGAAGACCCGGCCGGCAACCAGAGGGTGATTCAACTTCCGGATGCGTTTTATCTGAGGTCCTGCTATGCTGGTGAGTCAGGCGGATACATTCCTTCTTCCGATTTCCGCGCGGCGCTGACAATCGCTCCCCGTCAGACCTCGGAGGCGTATATCAATTGCACTCCGGTCACCTCGCCGGTAATTACAGGCAAAGAGCATATCGGCAGCGGATACTTTTTCAGAATTGTGGTAACCAATTTCTCAGACGCAAGCTATCAGATGGATAATCCCGCCGTAGTATCGTTTTACACATCAAATCATGTCATCACACCGGATAAACTCTTATGTATTGCGTATGCCGGCTCCGACACACTGCAGTTCCCGGTACGGCGCGTACAAAGCGGAATATACGAAACCGAAATCAATCCATCAATTATTACCAATTTTCCTGAAGGAATTATTATCGGTCTGATCGAAGATCATATACCGCCTCCGGCACCGGTATTGCATTCTTTGCCGCACCCGCTCACCACTCTTCCCTGCACATTAAGCGGTACTGCATTTGACGCGCATCAGGTTACCATCACTACCAGCAACCGCTTCTCCGTACATACCGTAACGCTGCCTGTTATCGATAATGCGTTTTCTTTTTCCGGTCTTCCGCTTATACACGGTACAAATAATATACGTGTGCACGCGCTTGATGAAGTCAGTAATGTTTCACCCCCTTCTGTATGTGATATTGTGTACCAACCGGTACAGGAACAGGAACGCATTACATTGAATATTTCACCATTTTCTTCTCAGGAAAATATGTCGGCTGTCATTTCATCTGGCATTTCCGTCAATGCGGTATTAACTGTCGATTCTCCAGTAGGTATACGGTCCGAGCAGCCTTTGGTTCTTCCGGGTGGAAAGAATACCGAGGTGAGTTGGCCAAGCCCTGTTGATGGAGAATACCGTATTTCTCTCACCGCTGCAGATCCAGAACAGAATCACTACAAAGTGGATCGTACCGTGATACGTGATACCGCACTCCCGGTATTGCAGCTTGATACACTTCTAAACGATGCGGTACGTCAGGCAGAATGCATAATAAGTATCACCGAGCCATACCTTGAAACAGCATCATTATCTGTACGGGGTGCGGGGGCGTCATCATGGACTAAAATACGCGATTTTTATTCTGCCTGCCGGAATGAAACAATATTGATTGACGGTGTGTTTCATCAGTTATCCGGCCTCCATGAAATAAAAATCGAAGCGCGGGACTTTGCGGGTAACTCAAGTTCACTCATCCGCACAGTCTTTTTTGACTCGGCAATAAAACAGCTCACGGTAGTATCACCTTCGTCGGGATCATATATAAAAGGCGTTGTCCCTGTATCCATATTTACCGCTGAGCCGGTATCCGTCGCTCTTGAATTACTTCCTGCTTCCGGAGGGGAAGCGCTATTATCAACTGCGCCTGCCGCTTTGCAATCAGGAGAGAATATCGCGGGAGAACTTCATACTGAAGGAGTGCCCGATGGTGCGTATATCATACGGTTGACTTCCGTCGACACTTCCGGCAATTCCGCTGTTATTGAAACTCCGGTTACTGTAGATAACACAATTCCGGTTCTTTCTTTCAGACAAACTCTTGTATACTCGCGGACAAACCTTTTACTTGAGGTACCGTTCACTGAAAACAATAGTGACTTGATCAGCGCAGGGGTGTTTAATCCGGACGGTTCTTATTCTTCATTGCCGTTTACGGTGAGCGGAGGCGCAAGCGGTTATGCGCGGATTGATATCGCGCTTAATACTCAAATACGCGCTGAGGGTGAATATCTCGTCCATGCCGAAGTCAGGGATAAAAGCGGAAACAGCTCGTATGCCCGGTCACGTGTACATATTGACCGGACTGCGCCGCGTTATATAAGCCGGTCTCCGGCTCAGACCGTAATCGGAGGGAAAATCCCGGTAACATCCCAACTATATGATGCAATTCCTTTTTCCATATCGGTAGAAGCACAAAATACCAACACTCAGGCCTGGAACGTAATCGGCGATCACCCCGCATATAATGCTTCAGGAAGTCTGTGTGTATGGGATACTACGGGATATGACGGACCGGCTTTTTTACGTTTTACCTGTATCGACCGTGCCGGTAATACCGCAACAAATCATTTTTCTTACATCATCGACAACACGTTTCCGGTGGTAACCATCACCAATATTCAGGAAAACGGCTTTTTCTCGAATACCGTTGAGGCTCTGTTTAACTTCAGCGACACGCATCTTGAAACCTGTCTCATAGAATACGGTGAGGGAATACAGCCGGTTACCTATTACCCGCTTGGTACAAAACAGCTCAGTACGAACTACACAATTTCAGATTACAGTATGTTATGTAATCCTCCGCATGCAGGAAGGTACACCATACGCGCGGGTGTTCGCGATTTGGCTGGAAATATCACCTACGCGCAACGGCTTATAAATATTGACCGTAACGCGCCTATCGTACAGATGCAAAACATTTTGCCCGGAGCTCATTTACGCCGCGTAGTTTCTTTTCACGGCACATTAGCCGACTCCGGTTTTCGTACCGACAGCATTTCAAACAGTATGCTGGTGATACGGGGCGGTTCGGTATGTTTTACCAATTTTTCTTCATCGTTCGGAAAGGTGCGCGGTAGTTTAGGATCCTTTAACACTGAGTCTATTCCCGACGGTTCCTATGAAATGTATGCAGCGGTTTATGATTTAGCGGGCTTTTTTACAGAGCGTATCATACCGGTTACCGTTGATAATACACACCCCGGCGCGTTTCTCGATATCCCACAAAATGCGGTGGTATCATCTACTGCCGCGTTTACCGGTTCGGTAAATGACACACATGCTTATACGTGGTCAGTATCTATAAAATCAGAATCAACAGAGCAGGTTTCGATACTCGCGCAAGGAAGCGGTAATGTGACTGGCCTTTTGGCATCATGTAATACAAAAAACTACCCTGACGGTAATTATGAGCTTACTCTGACAGTCGCGGATAAAGCGGGTAATGTCACTATTGTGCGGCGCGCGATTACACTTGCAAACCAAATGACTATCACTGGTGTCTCACTTTCACGTCCATATCTTTTTTACGCGGGCAGTTCGGAAACAGATAATGTGAAAGTCAATTACAATGTAAATAAACCGGGCAGAATAACAATGCGGGTATATAAAAAACCTCCCTCCCGTACATTCAGATACCGTGCAACCGTGCAGGGAACCCGTTATCCTGAGCAAAATGTTCCGTTAACAATCGGTTGCCATGGAATCTATTTCGCTCCTGAGACATACTCCTGGACCGGTACTTTTTCGGCTACATACCAGTATGGCGAAACGGCAGGAGCGGGGTGGGAAACATTTACCGCATCCCTTTCTCCGCCGAATGGTGCGTATGTGAAGCAAAAACCGCTTTCGAGATCATATTACGAGGCCCAGGTTCCATTTCACTATTCCGTAAATCCACCATACAATGGCTGGTCTTATCAGGATAGCGGAGTTTCAGTAAATGTTGATTCAAATCCCGGCTGTTGGAAACCGAATTCTTATGGAGGCCCCTCAGGATTTCTTGACTATACGCTGTATCTATACCGGACGGCATTAGGCAGCTCTACACTTTCTATAAGTGTTAATCCTATTTTTCATCATTGGGTGTCTGATCCGCAAACAAGATCCGCTTCAGGGCAAATTACATATTTTTACACGAACTACTCGCCAGTCGGCAATACGGCAGCGTATTTTTCTTTCCATGGCCATAATAATCTGATCGGTCATGATGCGCGTGCCACCATGAGTGGTCAGGCGACAGCAATCGGAAATATTGTGCAGCACAGCTCCACATATTTTTCTCAGCCGCTCGGCGGACGAGGTACGTTTAAGAACCCTGAAAATAAGAGTATCCCGCCGGATACATTTAATATTCTTCTAAGCGCCTATCCCGGGCGGGATAAGTCCACAAATATCAGTTCTTGTGAACAATTCGCTTTTGTAAACTGGGATAGGGATTATGGAAATGTAACGCTGCAGGTTGTGGTTACAAATACCATATTCGCAGAGTTCCACCCTGCCGGCGATACAGTAACATATAACCCGCGTGACTCACTGTACATGTCAACTGATGTCCGCGAACACTGGGAAACACAATACCATTCTAACAGCCCTTTTGTGGTGAGCGGGTGGATTTACAGCCCGGAAGTAATGCTGCCGTTTACACGCGACTTCGCACCGGTTTCTATTCACGTGAATGATTTCGGTTATACCCTGCCCTCTGATGTCATAAGTGAAGAGTGGGAATGGGCAACAGCGGGAATTTGGAATTACAATGAATATATTGAACTGGTACGCGAAGGAACTAACGGCGGGAGCAGTGTACGTATCAGGGATGATGTGAAGATATGCGCTGCGTTTGTGGACGTGCCGGTAAACGCGGGAAGCCATCAGGCTGTATGGGACGGCCGAAACGACTTCGGGCAGAGGGTACCCGAAGGTTCATACGTTATCGTATTATTTGATAATGAAACATCCCAGTATGTAATTTCAGACATTGAAGTACGTAATGCGCCTGAAGTGGTTATCAATTCAGTAAATACTGCACATCTTGACTTTGCGCGGGGAGATACGTTAATTATTTCTTATGCATTGGCATGTAGTTCTGAGTTAACAATCAGTTTAATGAAAGGAAATACACCGCTTTCTGTGCTCTTTAGCGGAAATGCTGGCGCGGGGAGCGCGGAATACATATTCAACGGGTTTGTAGCGGGAAGCCGTATTGATGATGGAAATTATTCAATAAAAATCAAATCAAAAAACACCAGTCCCTTGTTCGGAGAGCTTACCGACGAAAAACAGGTGTTTTTTACTGCTGACGCTGACCAGCACTTCAATTCGGGAAATGATATTTCAACAGTAGTAATGGAAGGGCCTTTCCTCATTGAAAGTGTTGCATGGCATAGTAACGCGGTGTTTTGCGGCGTGGTTTCGGGCAGTAATACCTCGATTGCCGCAAAATATCCGGATAATTCCGTTATTCAGATTCATTCCTTTCAGGAAGGTGTCAATTCTCTTGCCGCCGGTCCGGGAGGATTATACGCGTCAATAAAAGAAAACAACATTTCCCGTATACATCGACTTGAACTCACTGGTAATGTAATTACCGGTAGCGGAAAGATGCTCACTACAGACAATAAGTCATGGATACTTCCAGTACCGGGAATAGACGGTAATACACTTGTATATGCGCCGGAAGATACATTTGATAATCACCTTATGCGCAGTACTATAAACGGCGAGTATCCGACAAAAATATGCAAAGAAGGCAGTTATAAACGGCCGGTCGCGCTCCTCCATGACGATACTCTCTTTTATATCGAGTCCGGCGCGTTATATTCTTTGCCAGGTAAAAGGTTTGAAACTCCCGCTCTTTCATACGCGTCAATTTCTCCTGACGGTTTGAAAGTCGCCGCTGCACATCAGACAAGGTATAACGGGTATGACATTATTTCCTTATATTCAATAAGCGGACATTTGCTCACCAATATTCACTTATCATTACCAGCTCCCCTCGGACCGCTGAGCTGGGCAGGAAATAATAACGAGCTGCTTTATTCCAGCGGAGGTATATTATATAAATTAAAACTCTGGTATAGTCCGCTGCAAGCTGATATTACTTCCCCTGCCGAAAACCAGATGACCGCAGGACTATTCTCTTTCACTGGTAGCGCGCTTGATGCAACTTTTAAACGGTACATTATGGAGTTGAGGACAGTAACACCGCAGGGCGAATATGGTGAATGGATTTCACTCGTACAGGGATTTTCACCGGTACATAATGGAGAACTGTTCTTGCTTGACACACTGCGTTTTTTTAACGGCATATATGAAATGCGTCTTACTGTTGAGGATAATGCAGATCATCGGACTTCAGTAATACGCCGTTTTATTATCGCCAATAACCGTATTGAATATACGCTCTCTTCGATACGTAAACTTACCGATCTCGCAGGAAATAACCGTCACCCCGTCTTTCACCCGGATGGAAATTCCATTGTTTTTACTTCAGACAGAAACGGATATAATAATCTTTATAATCTCTCGCTTACACCCACAAATGCAAATAATACGGAAAGTATTTTTACCAATACAGAGTATAACGGTGAACCGGTCATTACTCCTGACGGACAATATATTATTTACACCGCACTGCGGCAAGGTAATTTTGATTTATACGTACGGCAAATCACAACTGGTTTAGAACGTCGTCTAACCGATGATCCCGGTTACGATGGCCATCCCGCAATTACCCCTGACGGAAAGTGTGTCTATTTTCAATCAGACCGCAGTATGAATATGGATATATGGAAAATACCCTTCGAGGGCGGTACTGCAGAAAAAATTACCTTCGACAGCGGATATGACGGAGAGCCCTCAGTATCTTCTGACGGAACTCGGCTTGCATTCGTTTCGGACCGCTCCGGAAAATATGATATATGGTGCAGCAGTATGGATGGCAGCGGCGCGTATCCAATTGCGTTTTCAGCCGCACCTGAAAGAACTCCTTCATGGATGCCGGCTTCTTACGGCGATCTTATCGCATTTTCGTCAGGGCGTACGGGACCAATGAGCATATATATTGGAAATTGCGATATTTATGATAACGCGAAAATGCTCGGTGGATCCGCAGGTTCAGAATATTCGCCTTCATGGTCATCAGACGGCGCGCGTATGGTATGGAGCGCGTATGTAAACGGAAGATGGGACATTTTTCTTGCCGAGGTAGCAGTATCTACAAATACAGGTCTTTTTGCGCAAGTACTCACTAATCACGGCGGTGATATTCCCGTGCATATTAAACCGAAAGCCGGAGAAATGCTGGATAATAACCGTCCTGTTTTTGAATGGAGTTCAATTAAAGCGGCAGCAACGTATGAAATACAATACTCTTTATCATCAGATTTAACTTCAGAAATACACATAAGCGGCATACGGGCTACGACATGGCAGGTGCCCGAAGGAGACGAGCTTGTTGACGGAAAATGGTTTTGGCGGGTTCGTATAAAGTATGCAGACGGAACGTTCGGTAATTTTTCACCGGCAACATCATTTACCGTATATGCGAAACTGGGAATTGATCTTTTAATCAATTATCCTAATCCTTGTAAAGATAAAACCGTTATCAGGTATACTCTTACCCGCAATGCTGATGTTAATCTACAGATATTTGATATTACCGGTCGGCCGGTACGTATGTATACATTTAAAGCAGGTCTCCCTCATGCAAGAAGAGGTCTCAACGAGGTCACATGGAACATACTGAATGGATATGGACAGAAAGTAGCCAACGGAGTATATATATGCCGTCTTTTTGTTAAATCCGGCAAGGAAAAAGCGGAAAAGGTTAAAAAAATCGCGGTTATTCAATAAGGATGCGCAATGTTACGGCATTATTCTGATATCACAAAAGCAATAACAATTGTATTACTGTTTTTTATTAAAACTGTTTTTTGCGCAGTGGACTATGCAGGTGAATCCGCGCCCTTTATGAAAATGGGTGGCGGAGCAGCTTCACTCGGACTTGGCGGAGCGGTTGTTGCATCTTGCTCTGATGTGTCAGCGGCTTTATGGAACCCCGCACGTCTTACTTATATGCCGTTTTTTGAATTGACCGCCATGCATACGAGACTTTTTTCCGATACATATTATGATTATGCAGGTTTTGGAACCCGCATAACGTCAAACCTCGCATTCTCATTATCTTATTTACGTCTTGAAAGTGATAATATCGAGAAAACAGCGGTTGTAGTTGACCAAAACGGAAACCCGGTAATAACGAAAATCTACGGGCAAGATGCGGTTAAAGTTGATATTACAGATTATCTGGTTTTTCTTAACCAGGCGGTTATCGCTTCAGCTGCGTATCGGTTTCAGTCTGTATCAATAGGAATGAATATAAAATATTTACATATGGAACTGGAAAAAACCGCGTGGGGGCTCGGTGCAGATGCGGGTATTGCAGTTGATCTCGATCATATCACTGATGGACTTTCAATTGGTCTTGTATGTCGTGATTTTACCAAAACATCAGTTCATTGGTCTACCGGACATACTGATAAAATATCCCCTGAATTGCAATTCGGTATAAGCAAGTTATTTTTACGACGGCATGTGCAGTTGGAGGCAGACGCTGTACAGCTTTTAAGAAGTAAACACATTCCACGCCTGTATGCTGGCATCGAAGGTTTTATAGTTAAAGATCATTTGTCGATACGTACCGGGTATCAGGATGGGCAAATAAGTTTTGGAGCCGGGCTTGGAAATAAATATCTGAAGGCTGATTACACATTTGTATTACACAAATATCTCGACAACACACATCGAATTTCAATAAGTATCACTTTGCCTGATGCGCAGGTATTTAAACGCAGACAAACTACCGAAAAGGAATAACTATTATGAGTAAACCTGTGTATGTACTTTTGATTTGCATCGCCTTTGCCAACGCACAGAAAGCAACATCGGGTGTGCCTCAGCAGGAAGCCCAACAGATGTCCACAGCATCTATGTATTATCACGCTATGCAGGATCCGGAAAAAGCAATTCCGATATGGGTTTATCTATCCGAATATGCAACCGACCCTGATATTAAAGCCGGCGCTTCAATGGAGCTCGCAAGACATTATTTTTCTCAAAAACAGTTTGCAAAAACATTGACGTGCTGTGAAACAGTCTATACTACACTGCCTCAGTGCCAATTTGCAGATGATGCGCTTTTTCTTTATGCACTGGTGCTCTGGCGTGAAAAACGATACAATGAATGCCGTCGAAAACTTTCAGATTTAATTTCTGTTTATGGGGGAAGCTCAAATCCATTACATCATGACAGAATTGAAGCGGCGAAATCGCTGATGGATAAGATACCTTAAAAACTCGCCTGAAGCTGAAAGGAAAAATCATACTCCTGCCGGGCAGGTGTTCTGCTGTCATAAAGTACACTAAGCATAGTTGATGCATACAATGCCGGACCTATTTGAATAGTGAGATCGCCGGATAAGGCATTTTGACCATATTCTTTTTCTCCAGCGGCAGTAAGAGTATATCGGTTGCGCACTCTAAAAGACACTACACTTCCCGGCTGCAATAAAAACCCGGCAAGAATGGAATGACTGTCTGTACTGTGTTCCTCTTCACCCATTATAAGGCGGTTAAAGTCATATCCGGTTTCAGGATAAAACACCCGCAGCCTTCGCATTTGAAACAGAATCCCGCCGGATATTGTTATATTCGTTGAATGTTTCATCTGCAAAGATTGTGCTTTTTCCTGTATGTAGTAAGTTTGCTCACTATGCCGGTATGCACCGTATAAATCAGTATCAATTATTTTCCCTGGACGTAAATATATATCTTTCCTAAGTCCGTACTCCCGCATTCCGGAGTGAATGGTTCTTTGGTTTATCATATCAAGACGGGTTACTACTGCAAGCGGATCAACAGGCGTTATTTTTAACCGCATCAGATGATCAGTCCGGCTTGATGTTCTTTTTTGTATCGTACGGTTAAAGGTACTTTTCCATGAAATATTATACGTTGCCTCAAGAACCGGTGCTGGTCTGAAAACCATACCGCCAAATACGCTATCATCTGTAAAAAACAACACATTAGTATATTGATATTCACGGGTATATTCCCGGCGCGCATCCGCATCAAGAGTTAATGCTTCAAACGGCTCAGAGTTTAGCCGCAGTTCTCCGATAAAAACCGGACGGCTTATTCTTAACGTATGATGTATATATTTGTTATACAGTATTGAAGCCGAAACTGTTGTGTTGCTTAGACTGAACGCAAGGCGCGCAGCACTCTTATAGTTTTCTGTAAGATATTTATGAAAACCGCTATCGGTTGTAACTTGCGCCCCGGTATCAAGAGAAATGTTTACATTTTTTATTTTATACAGAGACAACGCATAACCAGCACCATAGGCGGCAGTATTGGTCGATTTAATATTATGTTTTTGATCATAAGACATTACTCCGGAAAGCTGATGAGACATAATACGTCCTTTCATATCAAGTATTGCCTCTCCGTCATAAACGGTTGAAGTAGTATCGTATTTTATTTTTTCAATAGTATTGCTCTGCTCAGATGACGATGTGCTGAAACGAAGATTAAGTCTGGTGTTGGTTATGATACGGAAATCGTTACCAAGGGCAAACTCTTTTTCCATATCTGAAATCCCGTCACCGTACGACTGTCTCCAGTTATATGAACTGCTTAAAATATAAACTTCTTTTGGCGCATTTAAACGGCCTTCCGCATGTACCGCAGTAGAATCTTCAGTATAATCTACCGTACCAACAGGACTGAAATTGGGTTCAGTATGTATAACTTCTGCATTTAGGTCGATCGCCTCTTTTTTTACTCCGGTCTTGGCGCGAAAAGCAAACCCATCCTTTTCAATGCTGCGATTGTCCAGTTCAGTGCTTTTAAAACAATGATTATATTCATAATCAAGAAGTGTAAAATCTTTAATAGTAAATACTCCATTGTGAGCAAGAATAGTATTCTTTTTTATCGGTATTTCCGGATTGTATGTATCTCCGCGCAAATCTCTTTCGTCAAGTATGTGAAAACCGCCATTATATATTTTATCTGAAGAGATATTAACCCCGGCGGTATAAAATTGCACAGGAAGATTTCCGGCGCCTTCACTGTGTTCATAACGTACATCAAGCACCATATCCTCTTCTAAAAGCCAGCCTAGGAGTTTAATCGAACCTTCCCTATAGTCAATGATATAGTCAATGTCACGCTTTAATAGCACACGGTTAAAAGCGTTATTTGCATCACCATACCGAATAATTTCACTGTTAAAAATTACTTTTGGCCATTTTAAATAAAAAGGTCCCTGGCTCCCGTCTCCGGTTATTGTTTCAATTTCAGCTTTTCCTTTCTTCCTCGCATACTGGCCGTCAAATTGCAGAAACTTATTGAAAAATGATCCTCTTACACCGTTAACTTGCTTTGACTTAAGTGGCAATGTACACCCTTTAGCCGCAGCATTATAATCACCATAAAACAGTTCAAATATTTTTGATTTTAATAAAATATGTACACGCGCATAATCATCCGCAGTATCGCTTTGTATATCTTCGTAAGAGCCCTCGATATCAAGAAAATCATAAACTCTTCCGTTTGCATCGAGTTTGGTAATATCCTCCCGTCCTGAAGAGCTGCTTATAATCTTTTTACGATTAGTCAGATAATGGCCATTGTTCCTGTAAATAAATAATTTGGCCGCACTTAAATCAAGATAATGCTGTTTATCTCCCCAGTGGTATTTATTTGTATTTTCAGAGCTTTCAATATACTCAAAACTCGCTTTCGCTTCATGTATTGATTTTATCAACGCGATATCTTCTTCAGATGTCACCATTTTTAAGATAATTAATATCTTTTTTAATGGTACACGTAATTCATCACCTGGATATATGAAATCAGGGTTTTTGATATTATTGTATTTAAGTAGTTCCGGCCAATCGGAAGGGTCATCAAGACACGCGCGGGATATATCCCACAAAGTATCATTCAGCTTTACTTTGTAAACAAGAATCTTATTAGTGCCTTCACCGGTAATTTCTATTATTCTTTCTTCATTTAAAATTAGAATTTTATTTGTAATGTTTTCACTGAAAAGCGGTCTGTCTATTGGAGATATGGCGTCATTTGAAGTTACAGTATTGCTTTGGCAAAAAAGATTAACCTCGATGGCTATTATGAAAAGTAAGCAGTAATGCAGTTTATTGAAAGAAAAATTACGCACTATTTAATACGGACTTTAAATAAAGATAATGTTCCGGCGCTCCTATCTAAAACAGAAACAAGTTTATTATTATTATCGTACCTAATCGCAACAATTGATTGAAAACTCTGAGTGGTCACCGCTTCATCGTTATTACATCCTGATTCATAAATATGAGAGCCGTCTGAATACAATATAACCGTGCGGTTATTTAAAAATATCGCGCATAATGCGGTTGGATTTATTGCGGGATGATTTGTCTCCATATTGAGTTCAGCAGAAATCTGCACAATTTGCTGACGGCTGCGGTCAGCAATATATATTGAATTATCAGCTAATACTATATCTTTCGGTTCGGTCAACGATTCTCTTCCTCTGCCGAAAAATCCATACGCATCAATGACATCGAAAGCAGGACTTAAAACAAAAACGCGATTAAGATCGAGCGCAAGTAAATAATATTTTCCCCAATGCGTACGCATTTGAGCATTCTTTACACTATCTATTTCAGGAGGAAATGCGCGAACTGTTTTTTTCTCAAGACGCAAGCCGTAGTACTGAATAAATGATTTTTTTCGCGGTAAAACAACTATAATGTTAAAATCACCAGCAACAATGTCTGACCCATATCTGAAATCTTCATCAGTAATTGTCCGTCTTACTGAACCGTCGATATCAAATACTTGTATACGATCTAATTCGTTTTCGAGTATATACATAAGACCTTTTTTATCTACTGACATAGCGAGCGGACGAAAGAGTTTCCCCTTGCCAGTACCCTGTTCTGCGATTATTCTGTAAGGTTCAAGTACAGTTTGACTATAAAGAACTGAATTGCAAATGGCGAAAAAGGTTATTAGCTTAAATACAAATTTGCAGTTATGGAAATCTTTAAAAATGCGATCAAGTCGTCTCAATAACATAAATTCCTCTCTGTAATTATATTATACATATAATAAAGAATCATACTAATTTTATATGTTGTGTTATTATTGATTATAATTCCAAAACATTTAATCGATTCCAATTATCGGATTTATATTAAACTCAACTCAGTAGAATATGATTAGTTTAAAATTAGAAATAACCTTTTCATCTAAAAGCAATAGTTTTCTTAAAACCCGCATTTCTCTTTACCTGAAAAACCCGCTGTGTTAAAAGAGCGGGATTCCGGGAAGTGCGGCGACTGATGTGACGTTTCGTATTGTCTCAACTGTCGCTGGAATTGCTGAGGTTTTTATACGCGTGATTAGTATTCAATATCCAAAATCATCAGTAATTACAGAGCCATGA
>Ga0180008_1000867_pt1 | contig 21576 bp, 17 predicted proteins | sample MM_PW_MetaG_FD_121121 | JGI IMG/M metagenome (GOLD analysis project Ga0180008, IMG submission 121121) | Groundwater microbial communities from the Aspo Hard Rock Laboratory (HRL) deep subsurface site, Sweden - MM_PW_MetaG | ecosystem: Environmental > Aquatic > Deep subsurface > Groundwater...
AGGCGCGAGGAGCCCGTTCAGGCATCGGACGAGGGTGCTCTTCCCGGAGCCGTTGGCCCCGACTACGGCGAGGTACTCGCCTTCCGCTACCGAGAGGCTCACTCCGGAAAGCGCCTGCTTAGCGGAGCCCGGATAGGTATAGCTCAGCGAATCGAGTTTTATTATATCCATGCGCGCCTAGAACGGCGCGCGAGAGGCGGTGCTTGCATATCGTACCTCGCGTCTCGGTCCGTTAGCCGGATCCAAGCGTTCACTACGAAATTACGCATAGCCGCTCGGCGTGTCAAGCCCGAGCGAGCGGCCTAGTCGGGAACGAAGATACTCACGAGCCTACGGCAGGCCTCCACAGCGACGGCCTCCAGGTCGTAGGATCCCTCGCGCAGGCACCAATCGTAGATAGTGCCTCGGGAGAAGCGGAGCACGTATCCCGTCACGTAGTCGGGGTCCAGGTCGCTCCGCAACTGCCCGGATGACTGCCCTTCCGCTACCACGGCCCTCAGTATTCGAGGCAGGGACCGTTCCATGGAGACGAAGAAGCGCGTCCCGTTCTCCAGCTGGCTCTTATAGACCTGCCGTATCAGGTCTATGCCCATGGATACGGCGTAGCGCATCTGGTGGGCGACGAATTCGACTATTCGGCCCGAGGCGTCGGTCGCGGTCAGCCTCCCCGCGACCTGCTCGTCGAAATAACGGTCGCACAGGGAGTAGCCCTCGACTATCAGGTCGGCCTTGCTCTTGAAGTGATGGTAGAACGAGCCCTTGGCCACTCCGGCGCTCTCGCATATGCGATCGACTGACACCTTGTCGAAGCCCTCGGCCCCGATGAGGACCCAGGCCGCCTCGTAGATCCGCTCGCGAGTATCGCGAGCCTGCTTGTCCCGCGTCGTCGGGTTCCCTATCGTTCGTGCCATACGCCCCACTCTACACTCCGCGCGTTTTTTTTTCGAGCGCCCCTCCGGCCGCGAGCCGCGAGCCGCGAGCCGCGAGCCACAGTCACGGTCACGGTCACGGTCACGGTCACCGATCGCCCCCGACGAGAATCTCCTTGCGCTCGACTACAAAGCAGTATACACTGTTTTCACCGACTATAGTCGGTCTAATAATATTTATTTCCATCTCTATTCTCTCGAAAGGAGAACCGCATGTACTCCCCAAAGATGCGCCTGACCGAGGAGGAACGCGACATCCTCCAGGGAAACCGCGGAGAGGCGCTCCGGAAAGTCCTCGAATCGATAGTGCGCTTCGGCGACGTATTCGGCGCGGACGGGCTCGTGGACCTAGACCGCGGCGTCCACCTCGTGACGTCGTTCGGCATACCGCTCCTGGGTCCCGTATTCGACATCATGGACGAGCTCATCGCCGCGGGGCTGAAGACGCCAAAGCCCTTCACCGTCGACCCGCGCCCCTGCGACTTCAGGAACGTGCCAGTAAACCCCGTGGAGGCGCTCGTCTTCAAGAAGGTGATGTACGCCAAGCAGGATGACTACGAGGCGCAGCTCCGCGCGGTAGGCCTCAAGGACGGGCGGGCGTTTACGTGCGCGTGCTATTTCGAGGAGGTGGGCAACATTCCCTCGCGCGGGGACATGCTCGCCTGGGCGGAGTCTTCCGCCGTCGTATACGCCAACTCCGTCCTCGGCGCGAGGAGCAACCGCAACTCCGGCGTCCTCGAGCTGATGTGCGGCATCGCCGGCAAGGCGCCCCGCTTCGGCTTCCTGACCGACGAGGGCCGCAAGGCGTCATGGGTCGTCGAACTCCGGACGACGGCGCTCCCCGAGGCCCAGCTCCTCGGCAGCGCGATAGGCATGAAGGTCGTGGAGGACGTGCCCTATATCAAGGGCCTCGATCGCTACCTGGGCGCGGAGCTCGACGAGCGGGCCAAGGACTACCTCAAGGACATGGGCGCCGCCTCGGCCTCCAACGGCGCCGTCGGCCTCTACCACGTAGCCGGCCTCACGCCCGAGGCGAAGGACGAGGGGGAGTCGCTCGTCGAGCCGGGCGCCGGGGTCTACGTGATCGACGACGAGGAGATAGAGCGCGTTCGCGCCGGATATCCAATGATGTGGAAGGACGAGGGAGCCAAGCCGACACGCTGCTTCATTGGCTGCCCCCACCTGTCCAAGGCCCAGCTCTACGGATGGCTCGACCGCATCGAGGGTTCGCTCGCGGCCGCCGGGCGCGGGCGCGTAGCCGTGCCCACGGTCCTGACGACGGCCCCCGACGTCGAGGCGGCCTTCCGCGCCGACTCGGCCGCCTCCGCGAGGCTCAAGGCCACGGGCGCGACCCTGTCGTCGATCTGCCCGCTCATGTACATGAATAACCCGCTGTGCGGCAAGAAGCCGGTGATAACCAACTCGAACAAGCTCCGCACTTACACGAAGGCCCGCTACTACACGGACGCGGAGATCCAGGCGATAGTCGCCGGAGGCAAGGCATGAAACGGACGTTTAAGGGGCGAGTCGTCGTCGCCGGCGCAGCCTCCGGCGAGGCCGTGGTTTCCAGGCGGGGGTTCAATATCCTCGCGTCGTTCCAGCGCGACCTCATGGCCAAGAAGGCCGTCGTGCGTTGCTCCGACCAGAACAACCCGGACGCCTTCGGCCAAGCGCTCTCCGGAAAGGTGCTATGCCTGCCTAAGACCATAGGCTCGACGACGGGAGGCATGGTACTGCAGGCGGCGGCCGCCCTCGGCAAGGCGCCTCTCGCGCTCCTCTTCTCGGAGCCGATAGACTCGCTCGCCGCGGGAGGGGTGATACTCGCCAAGGTGTGGAACGACAGGGACATAGTCACCGTGGACGGCCTCGGGGAGGGCTTCCTCGCGGCGGTGGAAAACGGAACGAGCGTAGCCGTCCAAGAGGACGGCACGGTAACGATAGAGACGCCCTGAGCGGGGCGGACTACAAGGAGAAACGCAATGCCAACGAGCACAGAACGAGTCGCCGCCCTGGTCGCGAGCGTCGGGACCTGGTACGAGAAGCCCGGCTGCCTCGCCGCGGGGAAGATGACGAAAGACCTCTACCCGTATACGTCCATGTTCTCGCCTATCAAGGTTAACAGGCTCAGCATCAAGAACCGCCTCGTGATGGCCCCCATGGGCAACATCAGCATGGCCGAGGAGTCGGGGCGCCCTAACACCAAGATGATCGAGTACTTCACCGCGCGCGCGCGCGGTGGAGTGGGCCTCATCACCTCCGGCCTGGTACCGGTCAGCCACGGCGTAGACCCCACCGTCACCGAGCTAGGAAGCCTCTCGTACTTCCCGCGCATAGACCGCAGCCGCACCGTCTTCGCCGGCTGGCGCGACATAGCGGAGCGCTGCCACGCCCACGGGGCGCGCTTCTTCATCCAGCTGACCCCCGGCCTAGGACGCGTCGGATCGCCGGAGTGCCTCCTTAACAAGACGAAGCTCCCGGTATCGGCCTCGTGGAACCCCAACTTCTACATGCCCGCCCTGCCCTGCCGCCCCCTGACCGACGCCCAGGCCAGGCGCATCATCAAGAACGCTGGCCAGGCCGCCGCCGACTCCAAGGCCGCGACCATAGACGGCGTCTACCTCCACGGCCACGAGGGCTACCTCCTCGAGCAGATGACCAACCCGGCCTTCAATCGCCGCAAGCTAGGCGCCTTCGCCGACTGGAAGGCCTTCGGCGTCAAGATGGTGGAGGAGATCCGCAGGCGCACGGGACCGGATTTCCCCATCATGTACCGCATAGACCTGTCGCTGGCCCTCAACGATACCTACGGGAAGCGCATGGACGCCGTCGCGAGCCTTAAGAAGTTCAAGAACGAGCGGACGCCCGAGCAGACGCTCGCCTACATGGAGGCCCTCGTCAAGTCCGGCGTCGACCTCTTCGACGTGGACCTCGGCTGCTACGACAACTGGTGGCTCCCCCACCCGCCGTCGTCGATGGGCCCGGGCTGCTACCTCGAGGTCTCCAAGATCGTCAAGGAGCATTTCGCCGCCAAGAAGATCCTGTCCAACGCCGGGCTCCCCGTGCCCGTGGTCGCCGTAGGCAAGCTAGGCTACCCCGACCTGTCGGAACGGGCCCTGCGCTCGGGCGACTGCGACATGGTCATGCTGGGCCGGCCCCTCCTGGCCGACCCCGAGTGGCCGAACAAGGCGTACTCGGGCCGCGTCGAGGACATCGTGCCCTGCATTGGCGACCAGGAGGGCTGCATCAACGAGTTCGTAGAGGGCGGGCACCCCCAGTGCGCCGTCAACGCCAGGACCGGCTTCGAGGACATACTTGACGGCTCCGAGCTAGCCCCGGCCGCCGCGGCCAGGAAGGTAGCCATCGTAGGCGGCGGCCCGGGCGGCATGCAGTGCGCCGTCATCGCGGCCGCCCGCGGCCATGACGTCACCCTGTTCGAGGCCCGGCCCGAGCTGGGCGGCATGCTGGTACCCGGCTCCAAGCCCGCCATCAAATTCGACATAGTCAACTACCTGGCCCACCTCCGCCATCGCGTCGACCAAGCGGTAAAGGATAACGGGCTCGAGCTCCGCCTCGGCGCCTCGCCGAGCGCCACCGAGCTCAAGTCCGGCGGCTACGACGTCATCGTCGCAGCCACGGGCTCGAAGCAGGTCCGGCCGCCGGTGCCCGGCATAGACTCGCCGAACGTCCGCCTCGCCGTCGACGTCCTCCGAGACCCGAGCCTCGCCGACGGAGCCAAGAAGGTCGTCATAGTCGGGGGCGGCGTCGTCGGCTGCGAGACCGCCTACTGGCTGGCCCACGAGCTGGGCAAGGACGTGACGGTCGTGGAGATGCTGCCCGCCTTCATGAAGGGCGTCTGCACCGCCAACCGCGGCTGGCTCCTCCACTACCTCGAGGAGCGCGGCGTGGCCATGTACAACTGCTCGCGGCTGACCGACGTCAAGCCGGGAGCGGTGACCGTCAGGCGCAACGTCTCCAAGACCGTGCCCGACCCGCTCGTGACCTGGACGCCGCTCCTTCCGGAGAACATCGAGAACCCCTTCGCGCCCAAGCTACGCTCCGACGAGCGCGACGAGGTCCTTTCCTGCGACCTCGTGCTCCTCGCGGCCGGCGCGAGGCCCGACGACTCGCTGTATCACGACTGCGTCGCCGCCGGAGCCGCGCCCGATATCCGCAACCTCGGGGACTCGTTCGCACTAGGCCGCGTCCTAGAGGCCACCAGGGCCGCCTACGCGGTAGCCACCGCCCTATAAGAAGCAGTGATTAACCGAGAGAGAAGGGCCCCGCCCTTCCCTCTCGGGCTCTTCCATCCCGTTCAATACCGGACCGGTCCCGGCCACAAACCCCGACCCATGCCCCGCCCGATTTCCCGTGCCTTCGCTTATCCCCCGACTTACTGTCGGCTTATCTATAGATTATTATTGACATATCTGTAATAATAGGACACACTGCATTCAATCACTGACAGTTGTGTCGATATCCACTGGGGCACGTAAGCGCTGCCCGCGACTACCACGGAGGCCCTAACGTCATGGACGCGTTCAAGGTTCTAGAGATAAAGAAGAGCGTATACGAAGGCAACGACGGGCGGGCCCGCGAGCTACGCTCCGAGCTGAAGCGGGACGGAGTGTTCCTGCTCAACCTGATGTCGTCTCCCGGGTCCGGCAAGACGACGACCGTCGTCAGGACCATCGAGGCGCTCGGGGCGGAAATGCGGATAGGGATACTCGAGGCCGACCTCGATTCGGACGTCGACGCCAGGACCGTGTCGAGGACCGGAGCCCGGGTGATACAGCTGCACTCCGGCGGCATGTGCCACCTGGACGCGGAGATGACGAGGCAGGGGCTCTCCGGCCTCGGCACCGAGGGGCTGGACTTCGTCATCCTCGAGAACATAGGCAACCTCATCTGCACGGCGGAATTCGACACCGGCGCGTCCAGGAACGCGATGATACTCTCCGTGCCGGAGGGCGACGACAAGCCGCTGAAGTATCCGGCGATGTTCGCCATGGTAGACGTCCTGCTCGTCAACAAGATAGACGCTATGGGCTTCTTCGATTTCGACATGGAGGCCCTCAGGGAGCGCGTCGCGAGGCTTAACCCCGACGCGCGAGTCATCCCGGTCTCGGCCAAGACCGGCGAGGGAATGGCCGAGTGGGCGGACTGGATACGTACTGAAGTAAAGGAATGGCGGGCCTCGTAGCGGCGGGCCGAGCGATACATACGGAGGGAGAGCACATGGTCAACGAGAAGGTACTCGATCTTGCCAACAAGATCAGCAGGACTAAGCGCGGCGCCAAGGACGAGATTAAGCCGGACTACCCGGAGTATAGGATACTCGAGCCCGTCGTCACCGAGGAGATGGCCGAGGTAGGGCTATGCCTGGGCCTGCGCGATCCTAAGAGCGCCGAGGAGATAGCGGGGCTATGCGGCAAGAGCGTCGAGAAGACGGAGACGCTCCTCTGGGACCTGGCGCTCGCGGGCACCGCGTTCGTCAACGAGATAGACGGCGTAGACAAGTACTGGCACGATATATGGGTTCCCGGCCACATGGAGATGATGGTCAATAACAAGGAGAACGTAAAGAAGTACCCGCAGATCGCGGAGGCCTTCGACGCCTACGGCAAGAGGCGCGGGCCGATGGGGGCCGGAAACTTCCCGGTGGGCCTCGGCCCCATGCGCGTCATCCCCATCGAGCGCGCCATAGAGGGAGAGACCCGCAGGGCGTCGTACGAGGAGGTCTCAGGCTACCTCAACGAGTCGGAGCGATTCTCCGTCTCCGACTGCTCCTGCCGCACGTCGCGGGAGGCCATGGGAGAAGGCTGCGGCCACCTCAAGGAAGACATGTGCATCCAGCTCGGGCACGCCGCCGAGTACTATATACGCACCGGCCGCGGCCGCGAGATAACCCGCGAGGAGGCCTTCGATATTATCAGGCGCGCCGAGGATAACGGCCTCATGCACCAGGTGCCCAATACCGACGGCCCGGGGAAGACGCACGCGATATGCAATTGCTGCGGCTGCTCGTGCTTCGCCATGAGGCTCGCCTCCATGTGGACCAACCCCGACATGGTCCGCTCCAACTACGTCTCCGCCGTCGACCGGGACAAGTGCGTGGCCTGCGGCGAGTGCGTCGAGAACTGCCCGTCTAACGCCCTCAAGCTCGGCCAGAAGCTATGCGCCAAGACGCCCGCGGTTACGGTCGAGCGCGAGCTGCCATACGACACCGAATGGGGCCCTGACAAGTGGAACTCCGAGTACCGGACGAACAGGTCGGTCGTCGAGGAGACCGGCTCCAGCCCTTGCAAGGCCGAGTGCCCGGCCCATATCGGCATACAGGGTTACATAAAGCTGGCCTCGCAGGGCAAGTACACCGAGGCGCTCGAGCTGATCAAGACAGAGAACCCCTTCCCCGCCGTCTGCGGGCGGGTCTGCCCGCGATACTGCGAGTCGGCCTGTACCCGCGGCGATATAGACGACCCCATCGCGATTGACGATATAAAGAAATTCATAGCCGAGCAGGACCTTAACCTAGCCAAGCGCTTCGTGCCGCGCGTCAGGCACGACTACGGCAAGAAGATAGCCGTGGTAGGCGCCGGCCCCGCTGGGCTCTCCTGCGCCTACTTCCTCGCCGTCGACGGCTATAAGGTGACCGTTTTCGAGAAGCAGAAGACGCTCGGCGGCATGCTCACCCTGGGCATCCCGTCGTTCAGGCTCGAGAAGGACGTCGTTAACGCCGAGATAGACATCCTGCGGGAGCTAGGCGTCGAGTTCGAGACGGGCGTCGAGGTCGGGAAGGAAGTTAGCCTCGCCGACCTGCGGGAGCGGGGCTTCAAGGCCTTCTACCTGGCCATAGGAGCCCAGGCCGGCAGGAAGCTAGGGCTTGACGGCGAGGACGCCGAAGGCGTGATGACCGGCGTCGACTTCCTCCGGGACGTCAACCTCGGGCGGGGCGCGAGGCTGGAGGGCGAGGTCGTGGTCATAGGCGGCGGCAACGTCGCCATAGACGTCGCGAGGGCAGCGACCCGGGTCGGGGCCGGCGACGTCCGCATGTACTGCCTCGAGAGCCGGGGCGAGATGCCCGCCCTGCCCGAGGAGATCGAGGAGGCGCTCGCGGAGCGCATCGACGTCAATAACTCGTGGGGCCCCAAGCGCATAGTCGTCGAGGACGGCCGCGTCGTCGGCGTCGAGTTCAAGAAATGCGTCTCGGTCTTCGACGATAACAAGCGCTTCAGCCCCAAGTACGACGAGAGCCAGACGAAGACGGTCAAGGCCGACAGGGTCCTCCTATCGGTGGGCCAGGCCATAGACTGGGGCCGGCTCATCGAGGGCAGCGCGATAGAGCTTAACCCCAACAAGACGGTCAAGGCGGACCCAGTCACCTACCAGACCGCGGAACCCGACGTGTTCGCGGGCGGCGATTCCCTCACCGGGCCGAAATTCGCAATAGACGCTATCGCCGCGGGCAAGGAAGCGGCGGTCTCCATCCACCGTTTCGTCCAGCCGGGGCAGAGCCTCGTCATGGGACGGACGAAGCGGGACTACCGCTCCCTCGACAAGGGTAACCTCGACCTCGACGGCTACGATCGCCTACCGCGCCAGAGGGCCGAGCACGTAGCGGCCCAAGCGGAGGGAGGGGCCTTCAAGGACTCGCGCGGCACGCTCACCGAGGAGCAGGTCAAGAAGGAGACGGAACGCTGCCTCGGCTGCGGAGCCACCGTCGTGGATGAGTTCATGTGCGTGGGATGCGGGGCCTGCACGCTCAAATGCAAATTCGACGCCATATCGCTCGTCAGGAAATACGACGCCCAGGGCGTCGAGCTCCGGGGCATGAAGCCGGCCGTGGTCAAGTACGTGCTCAAGCGAAAGCTGAGGATAGCCCTAAAGAAGCCGGGCAGGCTGCTGCGCTTCGCTTTATCCGGCGGCGGCAAGTAAGCGCCGGCGACCGCGCCGCATGGCCGGGGGGAGGGTTCAAACGCCTTCCCCCGGCCTCGCTAGGAGGTAGGAACAGTGCACGAATTAGGCGTCGTCATCGATGTCGTACATACGGTAGAGGAATTCGCCAGGAAGAACGGGGTCACGAGGATCGACACCCTGGTGCTCCAGATAGGCGAGCTATCGTCGATGATCCCTAAATACATAGAGGATTGCTTCCCCGCGGCGGTAGACGGCACCGTCATGGCCGATACGAAACTGCGCATCGAGGTGCTCCCGGGCAACGGCCTTTGCGGGAAGTGCGCCAAGGCGTTCAATATATTGGCGAACGAGGGGGCCTGCCCGGCCTGCGGCGGCAGGGATTGGGAAATACTGAGCGGGAAAGAGTTCATGATCAAGGAAATCCTAGCCTGCTAGCGGCAATCCGGCGGCGTTGCGCCGCGTCCGCCGCGGGGGAGCGTTATCGCCCGCGGCGGTATGATGCGGGGCGGTATGATGCGGGGCGGGGCGCGCGGGGCGACCCGCCTCGGGGAACTAATCCCTACACGGCGCCGGGCGACCTGCGCTCGTGCTGCCCTATCTCGAAGGCCTGCTCGGAGATGACGCGCTCCTGGTGCTGTATCAAGGCCTTGACGACGTCGCCTATGGAAACCACTCCTATCAGCTTCCCCTTCTCCTTTACCGGGAGATGCCTGAAATGGTGAGTCGTCATGAGGCTCATGCACTCGGCGATAGAGGTCTTATTCTCGGCGTAGATGATCTTCGAGGTCATGATCTCCTTGACCTTGGTATGGTCGCAGTCCCGTCCCTTGAGGATGATTTTCCTCGCGAAATCCCTTTCGGAGAAGATCCCCACCGGTTCGCCGCTCGCGTCCAGCACCATGATGGCGCCTATATTCTTCTCGGCCATGAGCTCGAGCGCCTGGACTACGGTGGTCTCCGTTCCTACGCTCACGACGTCGTTTCCCTTGGCGGCTAGAATGCTCTGTACGGTTTCCATGGTTCGCTCCTACTCGCAGGCTGTTCGATTGCTACCTCGTAGCATCTCGGTATTCGCGGCGGCATCGGGTCGTCGACACCGCGCATATAATAATAAGTACGCCCGGGCGATTCCGCAAGCTTAAATATATTATTTTTTGCATATTAAATAGCTACGATACCGGTCTAGAACCGGGCTTATCCAGGCCCCGCGGCGGGCGGATTCGCTATCGATCGCGAGGAAGCCGAGGGTCAGTGTTGATGACTCCGGTCAAGATTCGTATAATGGCCGCTTCTGGGGGGTATATGCCGAAAATAGTCGATTACGAGGCGAGGCGCAAGGAAATAGCCGAGAAAACCGTCTCGGTCCTAGTACGCGACGGATTCAGGGAGCTTAAGCTAGGGAAAGTCGCCGATTTATGCGGCATCGGCCGTACGACGATATACCAGTATTTCCGGAACGTAGGCCAGATAATCGACTTCGCCCTCGCCGACGTATTCGACAGGCTCCACTCGGAGATAGAGGCCGTATCCCGCGATTCAGGCATCAATCCCGCCGGACGATTGTTGCGCGTGATGGACTACCTCGAGAGAGTGGCCATCCTGGATAAGGAGCCGATGATCCTCGTGCTCGACTTCCTCCTCCATCCTAATAGGGAGATGCCAGGCGTCCAGTTCGACGTGCAGGAGAACGTCAGGTCGCTCCGAATAGGGCTCGAACGGGTGCTCGCCGCGGCCATCGCGGCCGGGGAGATACGGCAGATAGACGCGAAATCGATGGCGTTCACGCTATTCTCGTTCGTCGAGGCGGCGACGGTACACAGCGCCCTCTACGACAATATATCGCTCGATAACACGCTGCGCGACATGCGCATCCTGATCGAGGGGCTGCACGCCTAGGATCGCGCTCCCGTCGCTCCGCGGGACTGGCTACTTGCGCCAGGCTAATCCATGCGCGACAATAAAATCGGAATGCGTACGAGCACGGCCGAGTCGGATACGGTAAGGCTCCTCTATCGATACATCATCGAAGCCAAGCGCTACGACGCGAGGAGGCTCCTCCGCGACGAGGTCGAGCGCTCGGGTTACGATGAGACCCTGCAAGGGGTCCTGGAACCGACGCTTAGCATGATAGGCGAGCGCTGGGCCGTCGACTGCATCTCGCTCGCCCAGGGCTTCGTCGCGGGCAAGGTAGCCGAGGATTTCCTGGACATACGCGAGAAGCCGGCATCGGGCTCGGCCCGAGACGCTTCGGTTAGAAGCGACGCTTCGCAAGCATACGACGCTTCGCAAGCAAGCGGCATACCGAGGCGGATCGCGGTCCTCGGCAACGTCGAGGACGATTTCCACTCTCTCGGGAGGTCGCTGGTCGTGTCGTTCCTACGGCTCGAGGGCTGGACCGTCGTCGACCTTGGGAACGACGTGCCTGCGGGCGCCTTCGCCGACGCCGCGGCCGATTCCGGCGCCAGCGTCATAGGGGCCTCGGCGATGATGCTCGCTACGGCGAGGCGCGCGTACGATATCCGTCAGGAGCTCGTACGAAAGGGCCTATCCGATAGCGTCATGCTCGCACTCGGCGGCGCAGCCTTCTCGATGAAACCTGAGCTGGCGGGAGAGCTAGGCGGGGACGGGACCGCCAGGAACGCGCTCGAGGCGCCCGCCCTCTTCGAGCGGCTTCGCCTCCGGTCCGGCAGGCTCGCCACGGGACCGTCCAGGTGACCCCGGCCGAGCGCGTCGGAGCCGCCCTATCGGGCGCCCGGACCGACAGGCGCCCCTTCGCGCTGACGCTATCGCTCTACGGTTCGCGCCTCCTCGGCCGCGGCGCCTCCGGCTACTATTCGGATCCGGCCGTCTACGCGTCGGGACAGCGGTCCGTCGTAGACCTCTGCGGTCCCGATATCGTCTTCGGCCCCTTCGCCTTCGCGCTCGAGGCCGAGGCCTTCGGCGCCGTCGCGGAACGGCCCCCGCGCTCTCCGCCTACGGTAAGGAGGCCGGCGTACGGTTCTCCCGAGGACGCCGAGGCCGTGGCCCCGCCCGACGTCGAGGCGGACCCCCGGCTACGCTACCTCGTGGAATCGGTCCGGGCGGTCGCCGAAGACCAGCGAGGGCGCCGCCCCGTCGCCGCGCCCATCGTCGCGCCCTGCGACCTGCCCGTGCTCCTGCTCGGCATGGAGGCGTGGATCGAGACGATCCTGTTCGAGCCCCGGCTAGCGGAGGCGTGGTGGCGCGTCGCGGCCGGGCATTTCGCGGCCCTTGGGTCCGCCTACTTCGCCGCGGGCGCGAGCGTCCTCGTGATGCCGGTCATGCTCGCCAATCCAGCCATCCTGCAGCCGGAGATGGCCGAGAGGCTCGTCCTGCCCCAGCTCTCGGAGGCCCTCTCTCGCCTCCCGGGTCCCGTGATATTCCATCACGGCGGCAATCGCGTCGCCCCGCAAGCCGGGCGTTTCGCCTCGCTGCCTAATGTCGGGGGATTGCTGGTCGACGAGCGAGACTCGCTGGCGGCCGTCCGCCGCGCCGTCGGCCCGTCGGTGCCCATCCTCGGCAACATCAGCGGCCCGCACTTCTCCTCCCGGACGGCCGAGGACCTGTCGTCGCGGGCGGAGCGCCTCATCAATGATCGGGAGGACGATCCGCGATTCATACTCGCGAGCTCCGGCGCCGACGTACCGTACGAGACGGACCCTCGAACCCTCGTCTCGGTGCGGAGGGCGATGGAGGAGCTCGGATGAGCCGGGGAGGCGAACGCGGGCCCGTCCGCGCGCGGCTCATCGCCTGCGCGGTATTCGAGAAGGAAGTAGCGGCCCTGCCCGAGGCGCTTAGGCGCTCGCTCGATCCGGTGTACATCGACTCCGGGCTCCACCTCGACCCTCGCGCCCTCGACGACGCGATAGCGAGCGCGCTCGGGAACGGCGCCGGCGTGCCGACGGTACTGGCGTTCGGAGATTGCTGCCCGAGCATGGGCGAGCTCGCCCGCCGAGGCCTCGCGGCCAGGACCCGCGGGGCAAATTGCTGCGAGATATTCCTGGGGGCCGCGCGTTACGCCCGCTATAGGCGATCCGGGGCCTTCGTGCTGATGCCGGAGTGGGCCCCCAGGTGGGAGAGCATTTTCAAGGAAAGCCTCGGCCTCGCGGACAGGACGCTATGCCGGGAGTTCATGGCGCAATCGATGCACGGCGCCGTGTACGTGGATACGGGGATCGGGCCCGTGCCGCGCGAGGCGCTAGCCGGATTCGCCGAGTTCACCGGCCTGCGCGTCGCCGTCGAGCCGGCGGGGCCCGGGCATTTCATAGCGGCGATCCGCGCGGCTCTTGCCGAGGCGATGGCCGGGGCGGCGCCCGAGGGCGCCTCTCTTTCGGATAGTCGGCATGGATAGCGACCGGAGCGCCTTCAGCGCGCTTTTCTCCGACGTACTGAAGAATATTCTCTCGCTCGCGGACTCGCCGGGGCGCTGCGCTAGCTACATCGCGAAGCAGCTGCGGGAGCTTATAGGCTCGCGCGCGGTGGTAGCGCTCGCTCGAACGAGCGACTCCGAAGATTTCGGGATCGTCTCGGCCTTCCCCGAGCGGCGTAGGACTATCGCCGGGCACGAGGCCGTCAAGGAGATAGCCTGGCTCTCGGCCGGACTAGAACGCTCGACGCTCGTCTCGCCCGCCGGCGACGGCCCCGTCCCCGAGGCGCTTCGGAGGCTCGGATGCGGTCCGAGCATAGTGGCGCCTATACGGTGCTCCGATCGCTGCATGGGGATGCTCGTCATCCTCGACCTGCTCGACTCTACCGGGACCGGTACCATCATGGAAACCCTGGATCGGCTTACCCCCGTCTTCGGGCTCATCCTCAGGAACTCCTATCTGTACGATACGCTGGAACGGAAGGTGTCCGATAGGACGCGGGACCTCGAGGAGCGAGGAGAAAGGCTCGAGGCGGCCTTGCACGACAAGGAAGTCATGATCAAGGAGGTCCACCACAGGGTCAAGAACAACCTCCAGATAATCACGAGCCTCCTCTACCTCCAGGCCGAGACGTCCGAGGACGCGCGGCTCCAGGAAGCCCTCGAGAAATGCCAGGCCAGGATACGGTCGATGGCCCTCGTGCACGAGGAGCTCTACCGCTCGGAGGATCTCGCGTCGGTGGACATGGCCCAATACATCCGCAAGCTATGCGACGGGCTATCGGCTACCTTCGATTTCCCGGGACCGATCCATTACGACTGCGGCGACGTGAAGCTGCCGATCACGCAGTCCATTCCCTGCGGGCTGATCCTCAACGAGCTCGTTACCAACTCGTTGAAATACGCGTATCCGGGAGGGCCGAACGGTGCGATACGGGTATGCCTCTACGACGACGGCCGCGAGCTGGTCCTCGTCGTGGAGGACGACGGCGTAGGGATAGGTCCCGGGCGCGAAACCGCCCATTCCCTCGGGCTGACGCTCGTCAACGGCCTCGTCGACCAGCTGAGCGGCCTCATCAGGCTCGAGGATAGATCGACGGCGGCCGGCGAGCGCGGCACGAGGGCCAGGATAACCTTCGAGAGGGAGGGCCCATGAGACGACCCTCCCCCGGGACGGGACTCCGCGGCCGCGGCCTCGCCTTCAAGATTGCCATCCTGATCGCGTCGAGCGCGGCGATATCAGTCGTGGTGCTCGTCGCCATCGCGGCCTCGCTCAGCCGGGATTTCGGCCGGATAGCGCAAGCCGAGGTCGACGAGCTCATCGACGCGGATCTCCGGCACGTCGTGACCGGGGTCTATAACCTCGTTAAGGCCGAGGACGACGCGATCCGCGAGCTGCTATCGTCCCACTTGGCGGCCGCGAGGCGATCCCTGCGCGACGCCGGGGGCGCCGGCCTGGGAGCGATTACGGTACGCTGGACCGCGACCGACCAGTTCACTGGACAGCGGAGCGACATAACCCTGCCGCGCATGACGGTCGGAGGCGCCTGGCTGGGACGCAACCTCGATCCCGGCTCGCCGAGCCCCGTCGTGGATGAGGTGACGGGATTCGCCGGCGCGACCGCCACGATATTCCAGCTCATGGAATCGGGCGCGGGCATGATCCGGGTGGCCACGAGCGTCCTCGACGCCGCGGGCCGGAGGGCCATCGGGACGTACATCCCGACGCGCGGCCCGGACGGCTCCGAGAATCCCGTGATCGCCGCGGTCATGCGCGGGGAGAGCTATCGAGGCCGCGCGTACGTCGTGAATTCCTGGTACCTCACCGAATACGAGCCTATCCGGGACGCCTCAGACGCTATCGTCGGCATGCTGTACGTCGGCGTCCCCCAGCGCAGCGCCGAATCGAGGATCAGGCAGGCCATCCTGGGCACCGTGCTCGGGGAGACCGGCTACGTCTGGGTGATCACCGGCACCGGGGAGGACAAGGGGCGCTACGTCATCTCGAGGAACGGGCTCCGCGACGGAGAGCTTATATGGGACGAGCGCGACGCTGAGGGGCATTTCGTCACGAGGGAGATTATAGACGCCGCCATCGCCCTCGACCGGGGGACCCTCGGCCGCTATCGGTACCGCTGGCGTAACGCCGACGAGCCAGAGGCCAGGTGGAAGCTAGCGCGGCTGGCCTACTACGAGCCCTGGGACTGGGTCATAGGGGCCGGCGTCTACGTGGACGAGGTGTCGGTCTATACCGACATCATCGAGGCCGGGCGCGCTAGGACGACGGGGGCCATGGCCGCCGCGGGCTTCGTCATAGCCGCGCTCGTCGGCCTGGGCGGGCTCGCGACGGCCCGCGGCATAACCGAGCCGCTGCGGGCCATGACGCGAGCGGCCGAGGCGATGACGGCGGGCGACCTGCGACCCGTCTCCGACATGGATTCGGGCGACGAGATAGGTACGCTCGCCGAGGCTTTCAATAGCATGGCCGGGAGGATAAGGGCCGCCATGGACGGCCTCAAGGCGAGCGAGGAAAAATACCGCGGTATCTACGAGAACGCGATGGAGGGCATGTTCAGGACGTCCTTCGACGGGCGGCTGCTCGACGCGAACCCGGCGCTGGCCCGGATGCTGGGATACGCCTCCGCGAGGGAGGCGATCGAGCTCATCGACGACATAGCGGGCCGCGTCTACGAGAACCCGAGCGACCGAGAGACGTTCCTCGCTAATCTACGGGAGAACGGCTTCGTCGAGGGGATGGAAGCCCGTTTCAAGAAGAAGGACGGGAGCGTCATCAGGATGCTCATGAGCGCGCGCAGGATAGCCGCCCCGCAGGGCGGCGGCGAGTACATAGAAGGCTTCATAGCCGATATCGACCGGCTGAAGAACGCCGAGGAGCGCCTCCTGGGACTCCTGGAAGAGAAGGACGCCCTCATCCACGAGGTGCACCACCGGGTCAGGAACAACCTCCAGGTGATAGTGAGCATGCTCGATCTCCAGGCCCATGACGCGATGGAAGCGGGGCCCAAGGCCTTGCTCGGGCGTATCAAGCAACGGATCCTATCTATGTCCCTCGTGCATGACGGGCTCGTCCGTTCCCGCGACCTCGCGTCAGTAGACTTCGGCGAATACGCGGGAGACCTAATCGGGACCCTCGCCTCGAGGTCGAGCGACTCTCGGCCGGCGGTAGTATCGATAGACGCGGCCGGTATAAGGCTCCCGCTGGAGACGGCCGTCCCCTGCGGCCTCGCGTTCGGGGAGTACGCCTCGAACGCGCTGACGCACGCGTTCCCGGCCGGCTGGGAAGGCGAGCGCCGGGTCGACGTGAGGATGCGCGCCGAAGGCCCGGTCTACCGGCTCACTATCCGCGATACGGGAGCAGGGCTGCCCCGGGGATTCGATCCGTCTGACGCGCCCACGCTCGGCTTCAGGCTCGCCGAGGCGGCGGTCAAGCAGATGCGAGGGACGGTTTCCGCGATACCCGGCAGCGGAACGACGATACGAGTCGAATTCCCGCGTTCGGCCTCGGCCGGGCCGGGGCCCGAGCGCCCCGAGGCCTAGCGATCGGCGAGCAGCGCGAGGCTGGAGGCGAGCGCCGCCCCTCCCAGGAGATCGGCCAGGGCGGACCTGGCGTGCTCGAGCCTCAAGCCGGGAACGAGCCCGAGCGCGCATATCTCGGCGAGGACGACGACGTTATGGGACCTCGGGTCCACGGCCGCGACCGGGGCTACGCGCGCGGCCCTCCCCCCTCGGAGGCTCGCCGCCTCCTCGACGTCGGCGACCTCGGCGGAGCGAGCGCCGCCGAGCCTCACGGCGAGCGGTTGCCACGTCGAGTCCAGCCAGAGAAGGGTTCCGCCCTCGCGGAGGTAGGCCCGGCCCGCGGATACGGCCTCGTGCCGCTCGAGGGCGACGACCAGGTCCGCGCGGCCCTCCGAGACGAGCGGGGAATGCGCCTCGGCGCCGATTCTTATATGGCTCGAGACGCTACCGCCGCGTTGTGCCAGGCCGTGGGTATCGCAACCCTTGACGACGTACCCGGCGTAGTCGACGGCCCTGATCAGGGCCTCCGAGAGGAGCCCTATCCCCTGCCCGCCGACGCCGGCGACGTAGATATCGAAGCCGCCGCTCATCGTTCGCCCCCTAAGTCCTCGACTATCGCCCCCGAGGGGCAGGTCTGCCTGCACGACCCGTCCCCTATGCATAGATCGGCGTTGACGCTAATCGCCCCGCCTTCCCCGACCTGGAAGCTCGGGCACCCGAAGCGTCCGACGCATTCGAGGTTCCTCGTGCACGAGGCCTGATCGACGCGGACCCGCTTGGCCCGCCAAGCGGGCCCGGCCCTGCGTCGCGCCTCCCTCGTGAACTTGAGCATGCACGGATGGCGGGCGATGACGACCTTGAACCCCGGTTCCGAGGTCGCGGCGCGCATCGCCTCGATCAGCTTGGCCTGCTGATAGGCGTCGACCTCTCGGATATTGGCAACGCCGAGCCCCTCGAGGGCCGCGCGCACCGACAGGCGCGGGGAGTCCCCGTTGAAGCTCTTGCCCGTGCCCGGATGGTCCTGGTGGCCGGTCATCGCCGTGGTGCCGTTCTCCATCACGACGAGGGTCAGCTCGTGGGCGTTATACACCGCGTTGGCGATGCCGGGCAGCCCCGCGTGGAATAGCGTCGAGTCGCCTATGAAGCATACGACCTTCCTCGAGCCGTTGAAGAGGGCGAGCCCCGACGCCGTAGCCGTGCTGTGCCCCATCGAGAGGAGGACGCGCCCCATCCCGTAAGGGGGAAAGCTCCCGAGCGTATGGCAGCCAATATCGGCGACCGTGATATCGTCTCCCGACAGGGCCTTCTTGATAGCGTAGAAAGCTGAACGATGCCCGCAGCCCGGGCATAGCTGGGGCGGGCGCGGGGACGCGACGGCGGGCAGGGCGCTCGGCCGGGGCGAGTCGAACATATCCGGCCAAGCCGAGCCGAGGATATCCCTGACCTTGGAGGGTACGTACTCCCCCATCCTCTCGTCTATGTCGCGCTTGCCAATTATCCTGGTACGGAGGCCGGCGTCGTAGGCGAGCGCCTTGATGTCGGGCTCCAGGACGGGGTCGAGCTCCTCGAGCACCTTGACCTCGTCGTGAGAGGCCAGGAACTCGAGCACCTGCCCCGCGGGCAAGGGATGCACCATGCCTAGCTTGAGGACGTCCGGCCGAGGCCCGGCGTCCTCGAGGGCGTCCATGAGCGACAGGTAGGCCGCCCCGGCGACGATGACGCCGCGCCTGGAACCGCCTCGGCCCTCGAGGCGATTAGTCGCGAGCGCCTCGGGATCCGAGGCGATGGCTGCGAGCCGCTCGAGGGCGCGGCGCTTGAGCGGGAATACGGACGAGGCCAGGGGCACGTAATTCCCGCTATCGGGATCGAAGCGGGGCGTCGGGTCGAAGGGGGCGGGCGCGTAGGGACCGAACGCGACGCGCTCCTTGGCGTGGCACACGTGCGTCGTCAGCCGCAGGATGACGGCCATGCGGCGCCTCGACGCGAGGCCCGCGGCCGCCTTGAACATCGAGTAGGCCTCCGCGGCTGAGGCCGGCTCGAACAGGGGCATGTAGGACATCCTGGCGTAATGCCTATTATCCTGCTCGTTCTGGCTGGAGTTGGCGCCGGGATCGTCGCCGAGTACGACGACCATGCCACCCGGGATGTCCATGAGGGGCAATTGCACGAAGCTATCGGCGGCGACGTTAAGCCCGACGCTCTTGAAGAAGACGACCGAGAGATGGCCGTTCAGGGCGGAACCGAAGGCCACCTCGGTGGCCACCTTCTCGTTCACCGAGAACTCGAACCTGAACGGCCGGCTGGAGGCGGGAATGGCGCGGATGGCGTCCGCTATCTCGGGCGTCGGGGAACCGGGATAAGAGGTCACCGACCTGACCCCGCTCTCGAGCATGGCCCGCACGACGGCGGTATCGCCGATGACGATCTCCGAGAACGCTTCCTTCCCGAGCAACGTAGCCCCTAGGTCCTTCATGCCTGCCTCCGATCGCATAGCACGATGCTAAGGCATCGGACGCAATCCGGCAAGCGATTTCAGGCCGGTCCGTCGCGATCCTAGGCCGGCCCGTCGCGATCCTAGGCCGGCCCGTCCCGGTCGCATGGTCTCCGCGGAGCCCGGGGGCTAGGAAGCGAGCATGGCTATCCAGAGCTTCCTCAGCCGCTCGTACTCAGGGAAGCGAGGCGGCTCCGAACGGCTCGCGTCGAAGAACGCGAGCGCCCTCGCCTCGCTCGCGTCCACGGCCGCGACGCCTATCGGGCCGCGCTCCCCCCTGGAAGCCTGCTCCCGGAGCTCCGCGTAGATCCGCCGCGTCTCCTGGCGATAATCGCCGACGCCGAGCATGGCCTCCTGGTAATAGGACAGGCTCCCTAGCTCGGCGGGATCGAAGGCGGATTGGCTATGGATCATCAGCCACTCGAGCATGAAGCGGCGGAGGTTGCGCTCGAGGTACGCCAGGAAATCCTTCTTGGCCTCCGCCGGCGGCCGATGGTCTACCGTAAGGTCCCTATCGTTCACGAACCAGGCTACGAGCCCCGCGTCGGTCCCCCCGCCGGCGGCGAACGCGAGCCGCGCCGCCAGCAGCATCGAGAAATCCTCGCCCCGGGGTACGCCTAGCGGATAGAATACCTTCCTCGCGAACGACGCCCTCGCGATCATGTTGCCGCCGAAGCCGAACAGGGTCTGGACAGGCCCGGAGCTGCGCTCCAGGCGCTCCATGTCCCTATCCATGCTTGAGAACTTCGGCCAGCTCCGCAGGTCGTCGGCGGTCCTGATCCGTATCGTGCCGTTCTTCTCGTACGGGGCCGTGAAGAGGGCCTTGTCTGGATGGGCCTCGAGCAAGGCGCGCGTCGCGGCGAAATAGCCTCTCGGCACTATCTCGTCGTCGTCGATCTGGACGATGACGTCGTCGCCTCGGCGTACCGGCACGATGAAGCCGAGGTTGCGTATCTCGGGATATCCCGCGACGGAGAAGAACCGTCTTTGCTCGGCCGGCGCCGCCCGGGCCATGCGCTCGACGTCCAGGTTGGTGAGTATCTCGTACCGAAGCCCCGTCGGAGCCATCGCGCGTTCCAGCGCCTCGCGGATCTCCCCGTCCCGGCCTGTCGAGCCGTCAATAGCGAGGCCGAATACGTAGCACGTAAGCGAGTCCCCCTCTGGAACCGAGGCCTCGCTCAGGCTCCGCGCGGTCGCCGGCAACGTGGCCGACGCTTCGAAATCGTCGAGGTAACTCGGATGGTCGAACCCGCGGGAATCTCCCGCTTCCAGGCCGACATGGCAGTTGACGACTACGGCTATTCTCATGGTTTCTCCAGGATGGCGATTCTTAGGAGCGACGGGACCTTCCTCGCCACTCCCGCCGGGTTATTATCGGAGGGCGACGGGTAGCTCAGCATGGCGCGCTCGCCGTCGCCCACGGCGCAAAGCATGGCGGACGCGCCGCCGTCGACGTTGACGAGGAATTCCAGGCCGTCGCCGCGTTCCGCCGCCAGCAGCGACGCTAGCGACGACAGGTCGCCGAATCTCGCCCCGGCCGACAGCGCGCTCCTGCCCGAGACGGCCATGACGATCGCCTGCCCGCCCCTGGTCCATCCGACGCAGCACCGCGGCTGGCGGATATCGGCCTCCAGCTGGGTCTCCTGAGTCTGCGTCGAGAGCGGATTCGTCCAGCCTTCGCGCTCGAGCCGTTCCGCGGCCGCCGTCACCGTGGGGCACAGGTCAACGCCGTCCTCCACGAGGCAATTGAACCCTCCCATCAGCCAGGAGAGCTCTTCCTTCGCGCAGGGCAGGTCGGCCCATTCCACCGACCACGAGAAGCGCCCGGCGCCTGCCAGGGGACTTGCCGACGCGACGACGACGCCGAAAGGAGGCACCTCGACGGGTCCCGGCCTGGAGTCCCACGGCTCGTCGTGGATGAAGCTGGTGCAATGGAGGCCGGCCCCCACCCTGCGGGGGCCCTTTCCCGGAAGGAAGAGCCCCGGCGCGTCGGGGTCCGCGGGATCCAGGGCCTCGCCCGAGAACCGTCCGACCACGTCGCCCCGGCCGTCGCGAAGCGTAACGGAGGAAAACGAATAGGCTCCGGCCACGAGCCGCCCGGAGGAGGTACAGCCCAAGAGAGTCTTCCTATAAAGTGGCGGCGACTCGAAGCCCGCGGCCTCGCCTGTAACGTACACGTAGTCCAGGGGGAATCGACGCCAAGCGATAGGGCGGCGATCGTTTTCCGAGTACCATTCCAGGAGATTGTCGGTCATGTAGTAATTGAAGCTGCAGTAGAGCGCCTTCTCGCCGGTGACGGGCGGGGGGCTCATCGAGTCGAA
>Ga0180008_1000868_pt1 | contig 21572 bp, 29 predicted proteins | sample MM_PW_MetaG_FD_121121 | JGI IMG/M metagenome (GOLD analysis project Ga0180008, IMG submission 121121) | Groundwater microbial communities from the Aspo Hard Rock Laboratory (HRL) deep subsurface site, Sweden - MM_PW_MetaG | ecosystem: Environmental > Aquatic > Deep subsurface > Groundwater...
CTTCCGCAAGCAGGGCTCCGAGTTCATGGCGCGTTTCGAGCGGCTTGCGGGGTACTTCCACGAAGCGGCGGCCGACCGCGATCTAGCAGACGCATTCTCGGAGATCTTCGCTGTGACACGGGAAGAGGCGGAGGACGCGATGGCGCGGTCACTCCTCGGTGGATTGCAGCTTGGATACGAGGCGGAGGCGTCCAAGTTCGGCATCGAGGTCGCTTTCAAGATGAAGCCAGAGCGGGCCGTCGCGTGGGCAAACGCCAACGCCGCGACGAAGGTCGCCAGAGTCAATACCACGACGGAAGACACCATCCGCCGCCTCGTCACCAAGGGCATCGAAGAGGGCAAGTCCTATAGCGAGGTCGCCCGGCAGATCAAGGGGGGCTTCGATGAGTTTGCCGGCGGGCAGCCACAGGAACACATCCGCAGCCGCGCCGAACTCGTGGCAGTACAAGAGAACGCGATGGCTTATGAGGCCGGGCAGTCGCAGCTTGTCTCGGAGATCGAGGCCGTGGGGATACGCATGGAGAAGTCCATCGACGGGCCGGATGATGACCTCACGTCTGGCATCTGCCGTGATGCGTTGGCGATGGGCTGGGTGCCGATGGATACCGTCTTCCCCGGTGGCGAAATGACGGCACCGCTTCACGTCGCTTGCAGGCATTCGACCGCGTACCGAATCGCAGAGGATTAGGAGGACGAAATGCAATCAGTAACAGACTTTCCGTGGGAGTTCGCCCACATCACGGAGACGACGCTTGTCCAAACCGGCGCGACGGTGCTCCATACGTTGACGATCAACCGGGGGGCCTCTCAGGGGACCATCGTCGCCACCGTCTATGACGGCGCGGACGCGACGGGAACCATCGTTGCGATCATCGACGTGGGGGACACGGTTGTGACTCCGACGACGCTCGCGTGGGGGATCGCGCTGGAAACTGGCCTCTACATCGTTGTGTCCAGTTCCGAAGTGAGCGTCGATCTCACGGTGAGCTTCAAGTAGGGGGGGATCATGCCTTGGCAGGTTGAGGACGTCGAGCAGCACAACGCAGAGCTGACCGACAAGGAAAAGGAACTCTGGGTCGAAATCGCCAACGAGACGCTGGAGCGGGAATTGGCGGACGGCAAGGCGCGTGAGGACGCCGAGGCGATTGCGATTCGTGTCGCCAACGCAGCGGTCGCCCGCGCGAAGGAGTCGCGGCCGATCCACTCAGAGGGCGTTTCCTTGGCGGATAAGCTGATGGATGCGTTCTACGAGGGCGCGACAGTCAAGACTGCCGTGCAGGGCCTCCTGAAGGCCGCACAGGGTGTCTCTCGGCACCCGAACGTCCCGAAGGCCGTCAAGGACCATCTCTCCTCCCTGCGAACGATGCTCAAGAAGACGTGGGATGATCTGGCGGAAGAGGAGCCAGCGCCAACTCCCGCGCCTGCAACGAATACAGCGGAAGCGGCACCGGCCGGGCAATTCGACTTCCACGAGGAAGGCTCGCTTGTCGCCGCGTCATTCGAGGAGTCCGGGGCGATCGTCCCGAGATAGGAGGGGATATGATCCAACGGAGAACGTGGCGAGAGTTTCAGGATGCGAAGCTCCTGTGGTGGATCAATAGAATCCTCCACACGTTTGGATGGGCAATCGTCGTTGAGCTATCCGAGGATACGAAAGAGATCACCGATGTATACCCGGCTCGCGTCAGATTTCGTGGCTTCTCTGAAGCAATCGAGGAGCGCGGTTTCATCGGACTTACTGAGTATCTAGCAGAAACAGCCGACGATCTACTTGCCGAAGCGAAGGAATAGGAGGGGACCATGCCGAAGTTTCTGGACAAGGACGGGGTCGCCCTGGTCCGCGTGATCGCGCCCGGCAAAGGGTCGAGTGCGTTCTACCGCGAGGATCAGTTGCGGCGTGATGCGCCGGTGTTCAAGGGGGCTCAGGTCTTCCTCGATCATCCGACAAGCAAGGAAGCGCAGGAACGTCCAGAGCGGAGCTTGCGGGATCTCGTGGGCGTCGCCGTCGGCGATCCGGAGTACCGTGGAGACGGTCCGGCAGGCCCCGGCGTCTACGCGCCGACGAAGGTTTTCAAGCCCTACCGCGAAACGATCGAGGAACTCGCGCCGCACATCGGCGTCTCGATTCGGGCTTCCGGTACGCGGGTCCGCGACAAGGTGAACGGGGAGGACGTTTGGGTTGCTGAGAAGTTCGTCTCGGGCGGCTTCGATTTCGTCACCCAAGCAGGCGCTGGCGGCAAGGTCGTCCCGATGCTCGAATCGGTGGGGTACGTCGACCGCTTCCTCGAAGCGCACCCGCAGGATCATGAGGAGAGTGAGACTACACGAGCACAGTTCGTCGAGTGGGCGTTGAAGCAGGAAGAAACACAACCTCAGAACGAGGAGGAAAACATGGCTGAGAACGAGAGGATCAAGGAACTTGAGACGCAGAACGCCGCGCTCGTCGAGCAGAACACCCGGCTCATCGAAGCGGTTGCGCTGCGTGAGGCGCGAGATCTCGTCATCGAGGAAGTCGCCAAGGTCAAGGATCTGCCCGTTGTGACGCAGGCGCGTCTGACGGAGAGCCTGCCGAAGCTCGCCCCGATCAAGGAGGGCAAGCTCGACACGGAGTCCTTCACCGCACGGATCGCCCAGGCGGTTGCGGAGGAGAAGGAATACCTCGAGGCGATCGCGCCGAAGGGCGGGAAGATCACCGGCATGGGGGGCGGATCGGCTCCGTCGGGATCTCTCCGGCAGACATTGATTGAGAGCTATCGCGCCAACGGCAAGGATCAAGCGACCGCCGAGGCGATGGCCGACGTGTTCGTGCGAGGGAGGTAGACTATGTGTGTCTACACTGACCTATTGACAGGCAAGAGCGCCGGGGACGAGATTTCGAGCACCGGCGAGGGACGGCATCTTCAATTCGTTGAGTCGGCGATTACTCACCCGACTCATGCGGATGGATTCGTCGATGGGGGCGATCCGGTTGTCATCGGGAACGTGGTCGGCGTGGCGTTTTCTGGCGCTGCGGCCGCGACGGACGAGATCGCCATCGACACGGAGGGCATCTGGGCGCTGACATGCTCGGCAACCGACGCAGCGGGCAACTCCGCAATCGCGGCAGGCAACGAGATCTACATCAACAAGACAACGTGCGCCCTCTCGAAGATCAACACGCCGGGGACGCATCAGTTCTTCGGCAACGCTCTGACGGGGCTGGCGACGGGCACCAGCGGGCTCGTGGCCGTGAAGGTACACAACGATCCGCAGACGATCGCCCAGGCGCTCGACTACTTCGTGGTCTCCAAGAGCGGGAACGACTCGAACGTCGGCTCGTGGTGCGCGCCGTTGCTCACCATTCAGGCGGCGCTCGATGCCGTCACCGCGACGCGCAAGGTCGTCTACGTCCTTGACGGAACGTATGACGAGGCGCTGACATGGCCGACGATCTCCGGCGTCAAGCTCATCGGACTCAACCGTGAGTGGGGCGTCGTGGTCGAGGATGCCACGGAGACGGCTGCCGTTATCACCGTCACGCCGGGTGTCCAGACTTCGACGTTCGAGATGTGGCTGGAGAACATCTACATCAACCACTCGAACGCCGGACAGGACGGGCTTGCGCTCGACAACACGGCGATGACCAAGAAGCTGAACTGCTACATCCGCGATTGCGGCGGGGAGGCGAATTCGGCGGCTGATCGATTCATCGTCACGACTCAGGGCGACAACAACAACGCCATCCGCATCTACTGGAATGGCCAAAACGGTGACGTTGAGGGCTCGATCTACATCGACGCGGGCAACGACGGAATCCGCTTCTACGCGACCAATGTCACGTTCGCGGGCGGGCTCGCTACCGCTGCTGACGCCATAGCGCTCGACATGCGGCTGCTTCGATGCTTCGTCCTACACGAGGGCATCACGGGCGGTAACGCCGCGCAGACGGTTCATGCCATCTGCTGCTACAGCGTGACCGGCGCGACGTATGCAGCGCTCGACACGCTCGACCTCGCAGGCAGCCACACTCAGGACATCGTCGCCTAGACGAAGGAGATGCACATGCCTACTATGGAACAGATCTTCCAAGAGACACCTTCCGCAGCGGACCTCGGCTTCGTGTCCGCGCGCGCGTTTCAGTTCGACGAAGCTCGGATCGAGCAGGCATTCCGCCTACTCGCCAACACCGATGGGATGCCCAGGCACCGTCATCGGTACATGATGGAAGAGGCCATCACCACGACCGACTTCCCGTACCTCTTCGGTGCGATCATCGACCGTGAGCTGCTGGCACGATACCGAACGTGGACGGCGGACTTCTGGCCGTTCACCCGGCGGCTGCGGGCATCGAACTTCAATACCCACAGCCTGCACCGCCTCGACGGGCTTTCCGATCCTCTGCCACTTGTCGCGGAGAAGGGCGAGTACCTCGTCGGTGTGCTTGGCGACAAGCGCTATACCTACAGCGTCAAGAAGCGCGGCCGCCAGATCGACATCTCGTGGGAGTCGCTGATCAACGACGGGATGGGCGCATTCTCGGACATCTCAAACCGGATGGCTGACTCGGCGATCAACACCGATCAGTTCCAGGTCACGAGTCTCTACAGCTCCGCGACTGGACCTAACGTGCTTCTGTACGGGCCCCCGATCGACGGAATTACCAACGTCGGCGCTCTCGCCCTGACGATCAACAACCTCCAGACGACCATCGAAGCGATGGCCGAGCAGCCGAACCCGGTGACGGGCCTGGCGATGGGCGTGCGGGCGAAGTACCTCGTTGTCCCACCGGCGCTCGAGTTCACCGCGCGGACCATTCTCACCTCGGGTCTCGTTCAGTGGACGGAAGTCGGAGCCGGTGCGGGAATCCCGGTTCCTACCTCGAACGTCATCCCGCAGGCTGGCTTGCAGCTCGTGGTGAACCCGTGGCTTCCGCAGGTCGATACGAGCGGCAACGTCAATACCACGTGGTACCTGTTCGCCGACGGGATGCAGGGCAACGCCATCGGCTACGGATACCTTAGCGGCCATGAGACGCCGGAGATCTGCATGAAATCTTCGGACAAGGTCTCGGTCACCGGTGCGCCGATGTCGCCGTTCTCCGGCGATTTCGCAACGGACAACGTGTTCTACCGAGTCCGCGCCGTGGTAGGCGGAACGCAGCTCGACCCGCGCTTCACCTACTCGCAGGTCGGCTAGGAGGGTACGCATGGCGGTGCGCGGATTGACGCCGATCACGACGGATCAGCAGTTCTACGCGCTGATCCTCGACGAGCTTCACGAGATCCGGCTGCTCTTGACGACGGTTGCCCGAGCGGTGACTGACGCGGAGGGCAGCCAGGTGACGTGCCCGGTCTGTGCACGGACATTCCAGCACGACCGGGCGCTCCGCGCTCACATGCGATCACACGACAAACACGAAGGGGGCAAGCCATGAGCTTTACCTACGACCTAACCAGCTCTGTAGGCAAAGTGCGGCTGATCATCAGGGACAGCGCCGCGGCGATCGCGTTCTTCACGGACGAGGAGCTGGCAGCTTTCCTGACACTCAACGGAGAGTCTGTACGCTACGCCGCCGCAGACGCGCTAGAAACCTGGGCGTCGAATGAGGCGATGGTGACGAAGGCGATCAAGCTGCTGGATCTTTCGACCAACGGCCCCGCCGTCGCCGCTGCGCTCCGTGCACACGCCGCGCTTCTACGCGCACAGGCAGCCAGCGAAGACACCGATACCGGCTTTGACATCGCCGAACTCGGGCTTGCCCCCTTCGGAAACATTGAACAGATTGAGAACAGGAGCGTCACGGGATGAACGTCGTCTACGTAGAGCCGGGAGAGCGGGAGGACGTGATCCTGATCTGCGACTTGGATCATCCGGCAGTGACCGTGACGGAGGGCTGACATGTCGATCATTCATCCATCGATGCTCGGGCGGCTTGCGGCATTCTACCCGTCGACCGTCTGTATCGAGCAGCGAACGGAAGTGCAAGACCCCGTCACCGGCGAGGTGACGTACACGTGGGCGGCGCTTCTAGGCCACGACGCGCTTGCTGGCTCGGTCGCCCCGAACGGTGGCGTCGAAGTCCGGCAGCCGGATCAGACCTACGTCGTCTCCAACTATACGATCTCGCTCGCCGGGAGCTATCCGATGATCGACGAAACGATGGAAGCCGTGGTCGGCACCGTGCGCTATGACATCCTGCTCGTGCAGCGGGATTCGCACGGGATCACGACGCGGCTCTTGGTTAGGACGGTGACGTGATGGCCGAGCCGGTGAAGATGCGTCTCGAGGTCAAGGGCGTTCCGGAGCTTCTGAAGAAGCTTGCTGCGCTCAAGGTCGACGTGGAGCAGGCGGTGGCCGCGTCGTTGCTTGCTGCCGCATTCGTGGTATCGAATGACGCCAAGCGCCGCGCTCCTCGCCTCACTGGGAACCTCGCTCGCTCAATCACGCCCGGCGTGGGAACGGACCCGCTCGGCTCGTCCGGCGCTATTGAGCACACGCAAGGGACGCTCCCCGAGCAGTCCGTCAAGAGCCTCAGCGGGGAGCTTCGCGCGGACGGGAAGGCAACCGCCTACGTCGCAACGAACGTGGTCTACGCTCCGGCGCAAGAGTTCCTGCCGCTAGAGCACCGGCATGGGGTCTCGCCGTACCTGCGCCCGGCGCTTGACGAGAACAAGCAGAACGTCACCGACACCTACCGGAAGGGGCTTGAGCAAGTGATCCGAAGGGCGGGCAAGTAATGGAACCCGAGAGCGCATTGCGGGCATGGGCACTAGCGGATGGGACGGTTGCCGGTTTGATCGGTACCCGCTTCTACCCGATGGAGCTGCCGCAACAGCCAACGCTCCCCGCATGCACCTACAACCGGGTGAGCTACGTGCGCCCGGATGAGATCCCCTACCCGACAGTGCGTGTGCAGGTGACGTGCTGGGCGGCAACGCATAGCGGGGCCTGGGCGCTCGCACGGGCAATCGAGGCAGCGGCCTCTCGGAAGAAAGGAACTGCGGGCGGCATGACGATCAAGTACGCGTCGGTCGTGAACAATCTCGATCTGCGCGATCCGACCACCGGCTACTACACGGTGCCGGTGGACTTCAAGGTAACGTACAGGGAGGTCTGACAATGGCTCAGACGACAGTTCAGGAAAGCACGACGATCCGTTTCGGGTCGGCGAAGTGGGAGATGGGAGCGGATGTCGGATCTCTCGTGAACGTTGGGGCGATCCGCAATGCCGCATGGGAGTATCGATTCGACAAGACGACGGTCAAGAGCGACAACGCCGGGACGATCCGCGAAGCGGTACGGAACGAGGAATGCGGGATCTCCGGTGACATCATGGAGGTCAACCTGTCCGTGCTCGGCTCGTTCTACACGGGCGTGTTGAGCTACGATACCGTGGCCGCCGCTCCCGTTGCCGTCACGGACGAAGCGCAGACGCTCACCGGAACGGTTGAGAACATCCTGACGCACAAGAACGGAGACGACACAGAAGTCACGGCGATCACCGTCACGAATGCGGCGGGGACAACCACGTGGGTACGCGACTGCGACTACGTCATCAACGTCAACGCGAACGGCTACACGACCATCGCGCGGGCATACCCGACGGTGATTGAGGGCGGGTCAGCTCTGATCGCTGTCACAGGGACGGATTCGTATTTCCTCAGCGCGGGCGCGTGGGACGCGCAACCCGCCGTCGGGGATCACATTTACGTGACGGGCTTCACCGATCCGGCGAACAATGGCGTGAAGACCGTCACGGATGTCTCTACTCCAAACACGATCACGGTTGCGGAACTGCTCGTGAACGAGATCGAAGGTGACACGATCACGATCACCCGTGGCGGGATTCAGAGCGCCGAAGTGGTCGAGGTTGACTACACCTACACGCCACTCGCAAGCCGCACGCTGAAGGGCGGCGGGCTGGTCACGTTCACCGCTCGCGTCTGCCGGTTCACGAACACGGCCGCAGACGGAAAGGTCTTCCAGATCACCATCTTCTCTGCAACACCTGAGGGCGGGATCACGATGAACTTCCCGGCGGATGACGCGGAAGATCCGATGCTTGTCCCGATCTCGATGACGGGCGTGCCGGACACTTCGCTGACGGCTGGCGAGCAGCTCTTCGAGATCTACGACGAGCAGCATGTCTAGGACGTAGCACGCAAGTAAGGAGGTACGAACATGACACAGGAACAGAACAAAGGGCCGGTCATCAAGGACTTCGACGCGGTATCGCCGCCTAAACGGATCGCCAAGTTGCGCGGGAAGTCGATCGATGTGACGATGATCCCTTCCCGCGTGACGCTGGCGATGGCTAGTTTCAAGGACGACATGGATGGCGGCCATCTTAGTGCGCGGGAACAGATCGAGCAGAGCGTCGACCTAGTCTCAAAGATCACGAGTCACAAAGATCCGGAGATCACGAAAGACTGGCTGCTAAACAATACGGACTTCAGCGAGTTGATGGAACTCATCAACTTCGTCCTTCACGGGATCACTGCGAAGGCAGAGGAGTACACAAAGAAACAGGGAAACGGGGACACGGCCAAGTCCTGAAGATAGAGCTTGGCCGAATCCTCGCTACCCTGGCGATGGCATACCCGGCGACGACGCCGGACTACTGGCTGGATGAACAGCCGTTGGAGAACTGGTTCATGTATCTTGGATATGCGGAGGAACGCGAGATGCACAAGGCGCAGGTGCTTGTGGGAACGATCGGTGCGGCGATGGCGGGGAAGCGCCTGCCACAGTCGCCAAAGCTGATCGTCTCCGCAGCGGATGAATCGCCTGACCGCGCCGCGTTCTATCGCAATCCGGAGATCCGTAAGCGCATCGTGAAGGGGCCGAAGTGAGTACCGTAGGAACTCTATCCGTCGGGCTGCTGGGCGACATGGGGGGCCTGTCGAAGGCTCTCGACCAGGCGTCCGCCAAGGTAAGCGATTTCGCCAAGAAGTCACAGGACATGGGCAAGAAGATCTCCGACACGGGGAAGACCATGTCCCTGTGGGTCACCGGCCCGATTGCCGCTGTGTCTACGGCCATTCTTGCGCTCGGGGTGAACGTTGGGAACGTCGCCAACGATCTCCTGACGCTTGAGGCGCAGACGGGCATCTCGACCGACAGCCTGCAGGATTGGGCCTACGCGTCAGTCCAGGCGGGGGGCTCGGCGAAAGCGGTCGAGTCCGCGATCTTCGGCCTGTCTCGCAAGATGCCCGAGCTGGCAAACGATACCGGTGAAGGCGCGAAGGCGTTGGAGCGGCTTGGTCTTCAGTTCTCCGACATCGCGGACCTCGCGCCGGAGAAGGTTTTCGAGCTGTTGCTAGAACGCCTCTCGACGATCCCCAACGTGCTTGAACGCAACGCGACGGCCTCGAAAGTGCTTGGCCTCGGCTGGAAGGAAGTCTCGCCAATCATCGCCGAAGGTGCCGACAAGATCGCCGCGCTGCGCCAGGAAGCACACGATCTCGGCGTCGTGATCGATCGGGAGGGGCTCGTGCAGGCGGACCAATTCCGCCGGGCGTGGGATTCCGTCAAGGCGCAATTCGGCGCGGTCAAGAATGAGATCGGGATCGAGTTTGCTCCGCTGCTTGAGAACACGTTGATCCCGCTGCTGCGCGACAGAGTGATCCCATTCGTGAAGGACGTCGCGAGCGGAATAAAGGGCCTTGTGGAAGGATTCCTCGCGCTTGATCCGAAGATGCGAAACATCATCCTTCTATCTATCGGCATCGTCGCCGCGATTGGTCCTGTCCTCGTGATCGTCGGGAAACTCACGACGGCTATCGGCCTTCTCTCTTCCGCCTTGGTGTGGCTTGCCGCGAATCCTATCGTCATCGTGATCGCAGCAGTCGCCGCCTTGGTAACTGCATGGGCGACGGCGCAAGAGGGACTTGAGACAATTGGGGATTGGATTCTAGAGTTCTTCATCGATCTCAATAACAGCCTGATCGCGATCTGGAACGGATGGAAGACAGCAGTTGAGAGCGTTGTGAACGGGATCATCGCCGTCCTCAATCTGATCCCCGGCGTGCATATCCCCAAGCTAGAACTTGCGATGAGTGCTTACGTTGCATCACTTGAGAATGCAGCCGCTCAGACAGACTTGCTTGCGTCGGCGATCGGCCGTCTTGGAGAGAGCCTGGAAGATGTCGACAAGATCCGATACGACCAACTCATCGCAGAATTGAAGGCGGTAGGGAACGCCGTCGCGTCTCTCCCGGCAGACCAAGCAGCCGCGAAGTTCAAGGCCCTGGCGACGGATATCCTCGACAAGTGGGCAACGATCTATCCTGAACTGTCCTTGCTGACCGATCAGTTTCTCACGGACATCGAGGCGGCGGCCGCGCAAGCACAGCTTGCCATTGCTGGCTCTGCCGTCGATGCAATCAAGGATGCTAAGGATTCCGCCGCGCAAGTGACAGGAGAACTCGGGGACGAATTCAACAATCTCCTACTCGAGTTTGGCGTCACGGCGCGGAACATAGAGCTTTCAATAGACAAGTCGCTTCAGGCCATCCAAGACGATTTTATCGCGGCGTATGATGCAGTCCGAGATGCTGATGCTGGCACGATCGGCTGGGCGAATGCGGTCCAGGCGTTCTTGCCAATCTATCAGCGACTCGTGGATTATCAGGACGTCTTCACCGCGCAGACAGGCGAGGCAAACGCAGAGATTCAACTGATGATCGACCGCGCCGGTGACCTGGGGATCAAGTTCGATGAGGTGGGGCCGAAAGCGCTGACCCTGGCCGAAGCGATTGCCAAGCTCGCAGAATCCGCCCGCGATAGCGTCGAGCAATCTCTGAACAAGCTCGTGAACTCCGTGCAGTCGATCTTCTCGACGTTCTTCGATGGGATCGTTGACATGAAAAAGAAGAACGCGGAACTCCTCGAAGACTACCAAGAGACTTTGCGCCAGGTTGCGGAGGCCGAAGGGCAGGCCGTGAAGGACGCATCCGATACGCGGGCTCGTGGTCTGCGCGAGCTTGCCGATTCCCTAGCAGATGGGAGGATTACGCGCGAGCAGTACGCGCGTGAGTATGCACAGATTGAGTCCGACTATACCGACGCGGTGACGGCGGCGGTCGATGCGAGGGCGGCTGCTCAGCAGGAAGAGAAGCTCGCCTACGAACAGCAGAAAGTGGGCATTGGGGACATCCTTGGCGACATGCTCGGGAACTTCCTGAGGGCCGCGCGGGAGGAGCTGCAGCTTCAGGCCGCGAAGGAAGCTGTACTTGCGGCGGCGAACGCTCTTCTCTTGAACTGGGCTGGCGCAGGGCAGCACGCACTCGCTTCCGCAGCTTATCTCGCAGGGGCGGCTGGGCTCGCTATCGCAGGATTTGACAAGGGCGGCATTGTCGCTGGCGCACTCGGGGAGCCCGTCCCCGCCATCGTCCATGGTGGCGAGATGGTTCTCACCCAGGAGCAGCAGCGTGGAATCATCGATTATGACATGATGACGGCCGCTTTCGCAGACGCGCTCGAACAAGTGTTACCAGAACGCGGGCGTCCACTCTACATCACGACAGACGGCAAAGCGTGGGCAAAGGCGCATCTCCCGTACCTCCAGCTGGAAGAGAAGCGGCTAGGACTGGTGATGCCATGAGCAGCCTAGGACGATTCTGGATCGGCCCCTCGGGAAGCGAAGAGCTGTTCTATCCAGACGGCTTCTCGCTCTCCGTTGAGAACTTCGAGATCGCCCGCGAGGGCCGCGTGGCAAATGGTGATCTCGTGATTGACGTGATCGCAACGAAGAAGCGGTTCACGATCGCCTACACAACGGCGGTCGGGCAAGATGCGCTGGATGAACTGGTTGCGATCTACGATGCCGGAGTGACAGCGACGACGTCGCTGATCATTGAGAACGCGGATTCGACCACGACGACCTACACGTGCAAATTCTGGCCGTTTTCCCGGGTGCGGATGCTCACAAAGTCCGAGTGGCTGTGGAATCCTGTGACATTTGTGCTAGAGGAGGTGTGAGGTGCCGGAGTTTCGAGCTACAGTGAAGAGGCCGAAGGGATCGATCTCCGCCCGCGTGATCAAGGCGGACGGGACTATCGTTGAAATCGGGACGATCGCCGGGGAGGGCCGCGACGCCCCGGAGAATCTGGAGAAAGGCCGCAAGGCGCGAGAGCGCCTGAACGCAATGCTGAAGAAGGAATTGAAGGAGGAACGACATGGCTGATGTCGTCTATGTAGTAGACAACGGACTCGCAATCACGTCTGACCGCTTGTTGGATACGCCCACGCACAACCCGCCGAAGTGGGTTGACATGGGCACCGGGGCGACTCCGGCAGACCCGACGGACACCGTGCTCGAAACGCCCGGACCGGAAGCTCGCACGGAAGGGACGGAGACTCAGGAGACGACGACAACGACGGATGACACGTTCCAGGTTGTCGGCACGATCACGAAGACGACGGGTGCCGGGGCGATCACCGAGTGCGGCTTGTTCTCGCATCTGACGTCGACTACCGGGTTTCTGTACCTGCATGCGACGTTCGACGCGATCAACCTAAACGTTGGGGATTCCATCGAGTTCACCGTCCAAGCGCAGTACACGAACTAGGCGGTCGGCATGGTCACCGAAATCCGTGATGTGCGTGACCGCGACTTGACCGAGGAAGCCTGGCTGGACCGCGCGCGGTCGAACCGTGACGTGGAGATCGACTCGCAGATCCTGAATGCCATTGAGAAGTGGCCGGATCGTGTCGAGGATGGGCACGTTCTGGAACTGCTCTTGCGCCATCCGGCGGGCTTGCTCGGCAAGGGCTCGGAGCCGTGGCATGGGTTGCTTGATCGCGGGATACGAGAGCGGCCCGGGGCCGTGATGGCGGCGGCGGTGGAGGACAAGGCGCTCGCACGAACCTTCACGCTCGCCAAGATGGACGAAGAGGATCGCATCCGCGCCCGTGTCGCCGAGATCTGGGCCGCGTTCAAGGACGGCAAAGAGGACAAGGAACTCACTGACGAAATCGCCACGGAAAAGAAGAAGCCGAAGGCGGCGCGTAACGCGGTGCGGCTCGGCGTCCTAGAGGCCATCCAAGAGCGCGGGGAGAAGGCGAAGCGCAAGGAGATCGACATCGGCCCGTTCCCCCGCGCCCGCAAGGTCAAGGACCATCTACAATTCAAGCATCAGGAGCGCGGCCTGGCGAACGGCTGGAAGCGGATAGCGACGGAGGAAGAGCTATTGCAGGAACATGAGCAGCAGCTTGTGAACACCGCCGAAGCGATCAACCTCCGGCGCGAGCAGCTCGGGCTCGGACGCATGAAGCTCGTCGAGGAGTAGAATGCCCGCCGCGTTTGCCCGCCTTGCCATGCAGGATGTCACTCCAGGCTCGTCCGGAGCCTACGTGGATGTTGACGCGCAGGACTATGGGGCGGATGCCGCCGCCGTGGGGGTATGGCTAAGACAGACGGCAGCCGCAACGTATGCCTTCGACGCGAGAAAGAACGGATCTACCGACACCTTCGGCTATCAAGACTGCGCCGCTGGATACCAAGGGGAGTTGTACGTCGGCTGCGATCCGAGCGGTATCTTCGAGCTGGAGGTTGAGGCGTACGCCAGTCAAACAGCCTGGATCATGGGGTACATGCTTGCCTCGGTATCAATGTTCACCAACGCCGAAGACAAGAGCATCGGAGTGGCAACGACCTACACGGACGTTGATGTTTCGAGCGAATGCCCGGATGCCGTGTTCGTCATCCTCGATTTGGCTGGCAGCGGGCTATACAACAACTACGTCAGGAAAAACGGCTCATCCGATGACCGCTACGCACGGAGCAATGTTTACGCTGGTACGGGGCGGGGATCGATCATCGGCGTGGACGGATCGCAGATCTTCGAGAACAAGATCGCCGCAACCGGCGGAGCCTACCCGTGTCACGTGATGGGATACTACGCTGGAGTGAGCGCCACTATCCACACAAACGCGACCGCCGTATCCTGCACCTCTGATGGCGCATACCATGATCTCGCAGCCCTGACAGCCGATGCGCTGCTCGGCTTCTACACTGTCCACACGAATGCGAACATTGCCTACGCCTACGCCTTTAGGAAGAACGGCGAGAGCGAAGACCCGTACCTACTGAACAGCAACAACGGATGGAACACCTGGGCAGTCGAATGCGACGGTTCGCGTATCGTAGAAGGCAAACAGGAAAATGCCTACCTGGATTTCTGGGAGGTCGGCTACCTCGAAACGGAACTCATAACCTACTACAAGACGGTCTCCGCAACGGTCGGAACTTCCGCGACAATTCCCCGAGCGATCTCGAAGACCGTTGCCCTGGATACTGTGGGGACAAGCGCCATCGTGGTGCGCTCCACCTCGAAGCACCTGGCAGTGGCATCCATCGGGACTATCGGGGCGATCGCCATGGGGCGGTACTACTATCGCACCTTCGCGGCGGCGGTTGCCACGGCAGGGTCCGTGGTGCGCTCCGTCGGGAAACACGTCACGGGATCGGCCGGCACCACGGGGCACATCCGGCCATTCTCGATTGTGCGCACGATCACCGGGACGGTGGGCACGGCGGGCGTCGTTGCTCGGGCCGTCTCAAAGACGGTTGCCGCCGCGACGGTTGGTACCTCCGGATCGGTCGGCCGCGCGATCATTTGGATCAAGAGCCTCGCTGCAACGGTCGGGACCTCCGGATCGGTCGCCAGGATCACGGCATTCCACAAGACAGTCTCCGCAACGGTCGGCGCTATCGGCGTCACCATCCGCCCGATCAAGGTCGGACGCCACATCCTCGGGACCGTCGGGACTGCGGGCAGCATTCGCCCGATCTCCGTCTGGAAGACGATCACGGCCACCGTTGGCACCTCGCCGTCCGTCATCCGGGCCATCGCCAAGCATGTCGCGCTTGCCACGGTCGGCACCATCGGATCGATCGTCGCGCAAGCGCAACACATCATCCAGGGGGGCGTGGCGGTTGTCGCCTCCGTCCGGCGCAAGGTCCTCAAGAACATCTCGGTGGCGGTACCAGTCCTCGGGCGAATCGAAACGACGCTCTACGACATCGTGTACGCGATGAACCAGACCATCCGCCAGATCTTCGGCAAAGTGAGAATCACCTACACCGACCCGTACTTCTCCGCTGGCGTCGATACAGAGGCCACGGAAACGGGCCGGTACACGTACCCCGCCCAGACAGCCGACGATGTCATGTCGGAGCAGTACAAGTGGTTTTCGCTTCACCGTAACGATCTTGGCGGAACCTTCCACCCGCTGCCGAGCGATCTGTCGATTTCCGTCGGGTGGTGGGGAACGCAGCTCTCCGACGCGGTGACGGCGGAGTTTGCCGTGGCCTATCCTCTGCTGACGATCACCCACGCGGCTAGATCTGTCGCCAGTCTTCTTGTCATTGGGGATGACAAACTTGCCGAGTACCCGGTTGACTTCACGATCCGGCTCTATTCAACGGGCGACGTTCTTGAACACACGGAGCCGGTGACGGGGAACACGCTCGTCACCTGGACGAAGGATCTCGCTCCTACCGTGTCGGGCATCGTGAAGCAGACGCTTGAGGTCACGAAGTGGTCCCGTGTTTCCTCCGTCTGCAAGATCGCCCAATTCTTCACGACGCTCGAAGAGACGTACTACTCGGAATACGGAGACCTACTGACCATCGACGTAACGGAGCAGCGCGAGTACACTGGGACGACGATTCCGGCGGGGAACCTCGCGGCCTCGGAAATCCGGGTGCGCCTGAATAACGTCGACGGCACCTTCAGCGCGGGGAACATCTACAGCCATCTCCACGGGAAGCTGCTGAACAACCGAGCGATCAACGCGTGGCTCGGCGTGGACCTCTACCCGTCCGGTGTCCGCCGATGGTATCCGCTCGGGACGTTCTACTCGCGCGACTGGTCCGCGCCGGATGAAGAGATCTGGGCGGAAGTCTCCGGCCAGGACATGCTCTCGCGCTTGCAGTCGACCGAGTTCACAACCTCCGAGGTCTATGAAAACAAGACACTGCAAGAGCTGGCGATCATCGTGATGACCGACGCGGGGCTCACCTCCGCCGACTGGGATATTGACCCGACGCTCGACACCATCGTTGTCCCGTATGCGTGGTTCGACCGAATGAGTCACCGGGAGGCGTTGCGGCGGATTGCCGCTGCCGCGCTCGGGCAATGCTACTGCAACCGCGACGGGCAAGTCGTCCTCGAGATCTACGCCATGCCGAGCCTCAATCCGTACGCCTACACGGAAGCGAACGTTTTCACGTTCGATCATCCGCTGGCATGGTCGCAGATGGTGAACTACGTCGAAGTCCAGGCGCAGCCGCGCGTGGCGTCCGCCGCGGTAGAGATCGTGACGGATGCCGAGGAGTTCACCGTCCCGGCGGGCGACACCGTGACCAAGACGCACTTCTTCGTTTCCTCTCCGTGCGTGGACGTGCAAGCGCCCGCGATCACCGCCGGGCCGAACGTGTCCGTCGATTCGTGGACCGCCTACGCCTGGGGCATCGTTGTGACCTACGCAAACGCGGGCGGTGGAGACGAAACGGTGACGCTCGTTCAGGTAGACGGGAAGACGCTCGACGCGCTTGGCAGCCGCATCGCAACGGCGCAGGACGAAGACTCAATCGCACAGAACGGGTTGCAGACGTTGCCCGAGGTACTGACGAGCGAATTCTGGCAGGATGAAGAGACCGCGCAAGACGTGGCCGATTCCCTGCTCGCGTCGTACAAGGACCCGCGCCGGGATGTCGTGATGCGTGGCCGGGGGAACATCGCGCAACTGCTTGGCGATCGAGTTGAAGCGCCGTTGTCGCGGATTGCGAAGTCTGTCGGCCAGTACGGAATCGTCGGACAAGACATCGGCTATGATGGCGGGCTCCAAGTGTCTGTGACCGCCAGGGCGCTCGCGGGGACGCCGATCCTCTACCGGAAGACGGTGCGTGCGACTGTCGGGACCGAGGCGACGATCTCGCCCGTGAAGCTCTAAGAAGGAGGGATGAACTATGCCTTTACCGCATACGCCAAAGACGGACTGGGACCCAGCGGACGGCGTCGCCGCAGCGGACCTAAACGAGGTCGGAGACAACCTCGTCGCTCTGGAAACGCACATCGACGCGACGACGGGTATCCACGGTGCGGTGGCCGCAGCGACGGCGAGCAAGCTTGTGATCCGCGACGCAGCCGGCCGTGCCGCCGTTGCCGATCCAGCAGCCGCTGGGGACATCGTGAACAAGCAGACGCTCGAAGTCCACACCGGGAACACGGCGAACCCGCACAGCGTGACGAAGACACAGGTGGGGCTTGCCAATGTGACCGACAACGCTCAGATGCCGATTGCGGGGGGGACGTTCACCGGGAAGGCTTACGCGCAGTCGAACACGGACTACACGACGGGCCAGATCCGAAACATCTTCTTCTCAGCGGCTGCCCCGACAACGGAGGGCGCGAATGGCGATCTCTGGGTACAGTACTGAGGTGGTGAGCTGATGAGCCCGGCAAAGTACGTGAAGATCGGCGGTGTCTGGTCGCCGGTTGTGGCCGAGTACGTCAAGGTCGGCGGAGCGTGGACTCGCGCCACGTCGAACTACGCGAAGGTGGGCGGGGCATGGGAGCACGTCCCAGTCGGCGCGAACTTCATCCTCGCCTGTGAGCAATTCTCCGACCGCTGCTACGCGATTGACGATACCCCAGGCGTTGTCGCTGGCTGGCCGTACTCCGCGCCGTCCAATCCATACGTCGTCTGCTATAACGGGCTTTCCGGCAACTACGCCGAGGGGACAAGCTACTGGGCTGTCAACAACGTGATCTACGCCCTCAACGCGGACGGCTCATTCAAGTGGTCCTACAGCGGGTTCACCAACACGATCTTCTCGATTGCGTGTTCGATAGAATCCGCCATCCCGTACATCTACGCGGGGGACTACGTGGGAAACGTCAGAAAGCTTGTGGACGGGACGGTTGCGGCGGGCTTGATCTGGAACAAGGGTGGGCTCGCCTATGGGAGCACCATCTACTCGCTCGCTGTCGATGCTGCGAATGGGTTTGTCTACGCCGGAACGGGCCGCGTCGTCAACAGCATCTACGGGGGGCTGGCGTCAACAGGAAACTTCACCATGCGCTATCTCGCACCGGCGGGCGTCGGCGTGATTACCGCGCTTGCCGTGCAACCTTCCGGGCGTCTCATGGCCGGATCTGGCAACGGCTACCTGTTGAGCATAGAACAAACCGGTACGGGGTACGTCTTTTGGACAAAGAATCCCGCGTTGGAGATGTACGCGGTCCGCGTCGGGCATGACGGCTATGGCTACTATGCAGGCGGGGCGTCGAAGACCGTCGCCAAGTTCGTGCTTGCGGGCGGCACGGAAGCGTGGAGGGCAACATTGGGCGGCACGGCAAGCTGCGTCAACGTGGCCCCGGATCAATTCGGGAACGTCTACGCCGCCTATCGTGTCGCGGGAACATCAACCGACAACGTCCTCCGCAAGCTCAATTCGAATGGAGCGGAGGAGTGGAGTTGGCAACCATACGTCGCTGCGCAGTTCCACGGGATCGCGGTATCTCCGGGGATTGCAGCGGCTGGATTCTAGGAGGACCATGGTGGACATCGTATCTTGGATCAAGGATCTCGGCTTCCCCATCTTCGTCGCAGTCTTCGTTCTCGTCCGCCTGGAGCCCTCGGTCAAAAGCTTGGAGCGGTCGATCACCGAACTGATGGTGGTCACGGCAAAGTCAAACGGGATGGGCAACAAAGACATCGCGGCGATCGTGGAGGCGGTCTCCGTGCGCAAGGGAAAGAAACGCAATCGGCGGATCACGGATAAGCTAGGAGGGAACGATGATCACTGAGTTGTTGAAGAGAATCATCGCGGCGCTGACCAAGAAGCTGCTGCTCGTTGGAGCGATCTTGGCGACGTGGATAGCCAGCTCGATCATGCCGGAAAGCATCACTATGAGCCTGGCTGCCGCTATACTGAGTCTGAACAGCGGCTACGTTGGGCGCGAGAAATGGCTCCGCGCCTACTGGACGGGCGAACCGCCCGCAACGAAGTAGAGGAGGACGAAATGAAGAGAGCACTCGTACTGAGTTTGATCTGTGTGGTTGGGCTTGCGTTTGCGACGTTCGCGGGGCCGACGCTCGGCCTCGGGCTCGGTTGGTACCTGGACAACGCCTGGGTCGCGCCGTCGATCGGGCTCCAATACCTCGGAGATTCCTTCGGCGGGCTCGGCTTCGAGACGGACATCCACTTCGCGGAACTGCTGCTCGAGACGGGGGACGCCTTCGAATTTGCGATGGGGGGCTTCTGGGAGATCCTACTCCTGACGTATCCCGTCATCCCGCAGGTGGACGTACTCTTCGGTGTCGGGACGCCATTCTGGATCGAAGCGGACGCGGACGAAGGTGCATTAGGGGCTTTCGATCTGGGCTGGCTGTTCGGGTTCTCACTAGAGAGCGAGGCGTCCGCTGGACTGAAGGTGCTCGGCTACTACAACGGGGACTCCCTCGGGGCCGGGTTCTCGGTCTACGTGGATGTGCTTGGCAGACCGCGTGGCGAGGAGTAGAATGGGGCGACAGCAGAAGTCGCTTTCATGCTATCACCTCCTTGGGGCGGGCTCGGTACCGGGCCCGCCCTGCCCATTCTAGAAGCGTAAGGAGGACGCTATGACCAAGAAAACGATCCCGCTTGTGCTGCTGCTTCTCGTGGCGGTGAGCGGGTGCATGATCCTTCCAGGCGGCGGTGATGGAATTGTCATCATCGACGAGGACGCGGCCGTGCGCCTCATCACGACGTGTGTGATCTACCCGCCGTTGTTCAATGGGCAGCCGATTGGCTACAACACCTACCAACCTGGAAGCCTGATCCACCTGGACTTCTCCGGAGGGCGTGACCAGTACGGGAATCCATGCGGTCTCTCCGATCCGCTGCGTTTTGCGATTGAGCAGGTGACGGTTCGGTGTGAACTCAAGGGAGTAGACGACACGATCTTCTGGCCGTCGACGGAGTTCAAGGTGCCGTACAAGGACAACTCGTGCGTGTGGTTCCCCGGATGGACATCGGCGATCGAAGGCATCAGCGGGCTCCCCTACCCGTGCTACCCGCTCTCAGGCTATCCGTGGGACTCCTGCGGCGATCACTACCCTCCGGCCATGGCAGAGCAGACGGCGACGATCCGTGTCGTTGCCAAGGCATCCATTCTGAAGGTCGAGTTCGTCTGCCCGGTGTTCGACGAGCCGGGGAGCTACAAGCTGGACGTGGTTGGAGCCATCCCGACGGCGAGCAATGTGATCGGCTACTACGTCACGAAATCCGGGGCGTACACCGTGACATGGACGCCGGCCGATGGCCCGGAACAGGCGTGGGACTTTGAGGTGCCCGCAGCATGGTTCTTTTCTGAGGGGACGTGGGTTGTGAACGTCGGCTCCACGTCGACGTGCAGCTAGGAGAGAGAGCAAATCGGGGTTGAGAGCCCCCGATCTCGTACCTCCTTACGAGGGCAGCGGCTCGGAGTTATGACCCGGGCCGCTTGCTTTTGTGCTGCTGTAAACCTAGGATGTTCCGTGGCATCGTGGTACCACCCCCACGATAACGCCGCCTCCTTTTCGCAGGGCGGGGTCTCCGGGCTCCGCCCTTGCTCTTGACAAGCGCCGTAGTTATATATATACTGCCGGCGAAAGGAGGCAACATGCCCATCAAACTAGAGGACGAGCTGGAGATGCTCAAGCGGCTGTACCGGCACATCATGGCGGCGAAGGAACAAGCACGCCTGATCGCGTCGTCGTCAGAAGCAGAGGACACGAAAACCGCGATGGAGTGGAGCGTGCAGGAAAGTCTCGCGTCAGCGGCGGAACGCGTGGCGAGCCTGATCTATCAGCGCGATCCGGCCACGGAACAGCTACGCAAGGAACTCGGGAGGGAATGATGCCAACAACGAGCGAAATCTGGGTCAGTGGTTTCCGCATTGCAGCCGATTCCGTCGGCGCGGCGATGCTCGCGGAGTGGAAGAGAGAGGGTGGCACGTACAAGGACCTGATGCTGAAATCGCTGGCTCACTTTACCGCGAGCGGCGAGTACAAGAAGGAGCTGAAGAAGCTCGGTGAGGAGGCATCATGTGTCAAGTGAAAAGCGGCGAGGCAGTCTACGCAGGAGGCGATCTTCGGATCTACCACCTGCCGGGAGAGGATTCACACAACGCGATCCGCGAGCATTTCCACATCCGCGACGGGCTGGGCGCAGCGGCGTCGAGGCATACCCCAATCGAGTGCATTCCGGTTCGGGGGCTGTTCGATATCGAGGACTACGACTTTGTCTTCGACGCGGGCCGCCCTGACTGGTGGGAAGAGTGGATGACGGAGCGGGCGAAGCACGAGCTGTTTGCTGCGTGGATGGCTGAGTGGGATGGCAAGACGCTGGTGCGTAAGGGCTATGCGGATCTCAGCTCACTGACGACGATCCCGGCTGGCGTGAAAATTACGATTGGCGGCGATGCGAATCTCATCTCACTGACGACGATCCCGGCTGGCGTGACATTGAGGATTGGCGGCGATGCGAATCTCATCTCACTGACGACGATCCCGGCTGGCGTGACACTGAGGATTGGCGGCTGTGCGAATCTCAGCTC